>VOFI01003111.1_pt1 | contig 19207 bp, 10 predicted proteins | sample 5384131 | NCBI WGS metagenome assembly VOFI01 (sample SAMN12384728, study PRJNA508395) | human gut metagenome | isolation source: healthy gut H | host: Homo sapiens
CATTCAGCACGTCGTCGAGCAGATCGCCGGCGGCGAACTGGCGCGCGAAGTGATCGTCCCCTTCCTGCCGTCGGCAACGATGCTCTTCGACGGGGTGACCTTCACCGTACCCAGGCGGGGCGAAAAACTCGACCTGCTGGCTTTCTCCGAGCGCAGCGCCCGCATCTACCGCGCCGAGCAGCTCAAAAACATGGAGATCAAGAATCCCGAACGCCATACCGAACGGCTGATGAACGCCATGCAGAAGGAGCTGCGGCTGCGCGGCAGCCGCGCCACATCGAGTGTTTCGACAACTCGAACCTGCAAGGAACGAACCCCGTCGCCTCGTGCGTGGTCTTCCGCGACGGCCGCCCCTCGCGCAAGGAGTACCGCCATTTCAACATCAAGACCGTCGTCGGAGCCGACGACTTCGCCTCGATGCGCGAGATCGTCTTCCGCCGCTACACGCGCCTCATGGCCGAGGGACAGGAGCTGCCCGACCTGGTGATCGTCGACGGCGGCAAGGGACAGCTCTCGAACGCCTATGCCGTCCTGTGCGAACTGGGACTCGAAAAACAGGTTCCGATCGTGGGACTGGCCAAACGGCTCGAAGAGATCTACTACCCGGGCGATCCGATGCCCTACTACCTCAGCCGCACGGGCGAACCGCTCAAAGTGGTGTGCCATATCCGCGACGAGGCGCACCGCTTCGGCATCACCTTCCACCGCCAGAAACGCAGCAACGACTTTCTCAGAAGCGAACTCAAAGGCATCGCCGGTATCGGCCCCCGCACCGTCGAGACGCTGCTCGGGCATTTCCGCACCGTCGCACGCATCCGCAACGCCTCCGACGAGGAACTCATCGAGCTGATCGGTGCAGCCAGGACGCAACGCCTGCGCAAGCACTTCGCATCCTCCTGACCGTCCGCCGGCGATCCTCCGAGGCCGCACGACATCTCCGCCACTCTCAGCCTGTATGCGGAAAGCACCGCCGAACGCCCCTTACCGACGCAATACGGCACCTCCGTATCCCTGCGATGCGGCCGTAACGACTGCGGAAAAACCGCGACAGCCATTTTTATCGGTTCAGAATTTGCAAATTGAGAATAAATCCCTACATTTGCACACCCGATTCTTTCACGAAAGAACGGCCTTGCCCGGATGGCGGAATCGGTAGACGCGTTGGTCTCAAACACCAATGATAGCAATATCGTGCCGGTTCGACCCCGGCTCCGGGTACAGAATGAATCGCTTAATTCGCTGATAATGGCGAATTAAGCGATTCCTATTTCGAGGATGTTCTCCACACTTTCCCCACCGCGTCGATTCAGACAGAATTTTGCTTTTCATGTCCGCACCCTATCCGCAATTTTTCCAAGACGACAAAGGCCGAGACCTGACCCGCGATTTATTTTCGCCCCTCCCCGGCCGCTTACCTCGCGCGGCGGGGTATAATCTCCACAAGACATGATTTTTCATGTCGGCAGGGAGCGACACCCTCCACAGCCGTCATCCGTTAAAATTTTCAACACCCGGCCGCAATGCGCAGATACGGCGTGCACGATGCGATGCGGGAAAAATACGACCGGTGTCCGGACGCCGCCTTGCGATCCGCCCGCAACCATGCGACGAAACGAGGGAGCCCGCTTCAAAACGGACTCCCTCGTACTTATCGGGCGACTGCCGCTATTTCTTCACGATCGACACATCGTCGATGAAGAAACGCCCCTTGCCGGCCTTCGCCTCGTTCGTCTTACCCATGATCGTGATCGTATCTTCCGGTTTGAGATTGGGAATCTCCACCACGACCTCTTTCCACACCATATCCGTCAACACGGCCGGATCGCCGTCGGCGGCATCGGAATCGGTGATGCGGACATCGGCAGCCACGACTGCATCGTTCACATAGACGTCTACCAGCTTGTTGTCCATCGTGTACCCCGCACCGGTGGTCACCTCGCTCCACGGCGTCGCCTTGAACGTCAGCGTCACGGCGTCGCCCTCCGCGCTCAGCTTCTCTGCGCCCAGCGCGAGGATGCGGAACGCGCCCACGTTGCTGCCGTTGCCGCACTTCGTGTAGCCCGGACAGGGCTGTATGTCGCCCTTGCCGGTGCCCCGATCCCAAATGCGGGTATAGCCGATCCACTTGTAGACTTCGGCGTTGAAATTGGCCGCCGTGTAGTAGTTGCCGTAGGTCGTCACGGCTGCTTTCACGGCCGTATCCCATTGCAGTTTCCAAATACTCGTCTGCGTATTGTCGTTCTTCGTGCGGGCGCACGCAGCCTGATTGAGCCAGTCGCCGCCGCCCACGCAGGCCCGGTCGAACCCTTCGTAGAAGATCTCGCCCGCAGGTGCAGTGCGCGTCTCGGGCGTCGCCGAAATCCACTCCGACCACTTGGCCTCGTCGTTCGCACCGCCGCCGCGCACGCGGAAGTAGTAGGTCTTGCCCGGGCGGATCAGATTCTCCTCCGAACCCACCGAACGGTCGCCGCCCTTCATCAGGCCGAGGAAGGTCATGCGCGTAGGATAGTCGTAGGGCCACTTGTCGGAGGTCGATTTGGTCGTCCACGTGTAGGTATACTGCGCCATCAGCTCGGCATCCTCCGAGGGTGCATCCGCACACTGCACCGTGTAGGTGCGTGCGGCGTTCGTATCGTCCCACGCGAAGGTCAGCGACGAGGTGCTCTTGGCATAGAGCCGTACGTTCGTAGGCGCCGCGGCGAGATTCTTACCCTCCTGTCCGATGCCGATGTAGCGGAACTCGCCGTTGCACGTCACCTTCAAGTCGGCTTCACGCAGGGCGTCCAGATTCTCCGAATAGTCGATCGTGATTTCACGCGAGCCGTCCGCCTCGGTCGGAACCACCGTCACCCATTCGGGAATATCGGTGATCGTCCACGCTCCCGGAGCCGAAACGATCACATGTACCGTCCCCGCATCGCTGTCGAGCAACAGCGTATCCTGCGACACCTCGAAAGCGACAGGTCGTTCGTCGTCATCGCTGCATCCGACCGTCGTCGCGGCCCACCCGATGCAGAGGGCATATATCAATAGTCTTTTTCATCTTTTCACCATTTAATGTGCGTTATCATCCTGTTTTTCAATAGCCCGGATTCTGCACCAGCTGCGGATTCTTGTTGATCTGGTTCAGCGGAATGGCCAGCCAGTAGCTCTTCGGCGATTCGAACACGCGCACGCGGCCTCCCTGAGCGGCCTGGATCACCTGATAGAAGTCGTCCTGCGTCTTGGCGTCGCGGTTCCACGAACGCGGCTGCTTGTTCATCACCTCGGGCGCCTCCTTCCAGCGGCGCAGATCGTGGAAGCGGCGGCCTTCGAACAGGAACTCGATCGAACGCTCCTGATGCAGCACCTTGCGCAGTTTCTGGCCCGAGGGAATACCGCCCGCGAGCGCCCACGAATCCTCGAAATCGGGCAAACCGCAACGTCTGCGCACCCGATTGATGTATTCCAGCGACTTGCCGCTCAGCGATCCGTTGTACTCGAAATCGGCCTCGGCGTAACTCAGATAGAGCTCCGCCAGCCGCAGATAGGGATAGGCATAGCGGGTGTAGGTATAGGTGTTCAGCGACTTGTCGTAGTAACTCGTCCGGCTGATCCATTTCTGGCAGACGTATCCCGTGCAGCTCTGATACTCGTCGGTCTCCTTCAACGTGCTGCCGTGCAGTTCGCCGCCGCGCAGTTTGAGCGTGATGGTCGTACCGTCGATCTCGAACGTCCCGCGGTCGAAGCCGATGCAGGCGTAAAGAAGCGGGGTTCGCGGTTGCGGTGCAGCAGCGCCGTGCTGTCGCCCGGCGCGACGCGGTAGAGGTCGGCGTCCTTGGTCAGCGGGTCGTCTTCGAGCGGCAGTCCGTTCTTGGTGTAGTACATTTCGACGGCCTCCATCGTCGGCACGCACGTCGTCTTCCAGCCTTTCGACATGTCGCCCGCGATCGAACGCGGACCGCCGTAACGCTGTATGTTCTGAACGCCCGTTTCCGCACCTTTGGCCATGATGAACTCCTCGCCGTTCCACAACTGATCGACGAAGGCACCGTGGTAGTTCTTCACGCCCTGTTCGAATTCATCGAGCGTCGAATCGATATTCGTGTAGAGGTAGTAATTCTGCTTGCCGCCGTTCTGGCCGGACTTCTCCGAGAGCTGGATCGCCGCCTCGGCGGCATCCATCGCCAGCTTCCATTTCTCCCTGTCGTAGGTGGTGTTCATCAGCGGCGTACCGTCGGGATTGTTGAATCCCACGTAATCGGGATTGCCGTTGACCAGCGGCGAGGCGGCGTAGAGCAGCAGGCGCGCCTTGTAGCTGAGCGCCGCCATCTTCGTCGGCATACCCAGTTCGGCCGGCACGACCGTCTCGGGCAGCAGTCCGGCCGCCTTGTCGTAGCAGTCGGCGATGAACTTCACGCAATCGTCGTAGGGCGTACGGGGTACGAAAATCTCCTCTTCGGGCGCATCGATCGGGATAAATCGTTTCACCAGAATCACCGGCCCGTAGTATTCGAGCAGACACTGGTGGTAGTAGCCGATCAGGAACCACGCCTCACCGGCATAACGGTCGGCGTTCTCGGGCGAGATGACCGGCACTTTATAAACGTTGTCGAGCATGTAGTAGCAGTAGCGGATACCCCGGTAGATGTCGTAGTTGGTACCGCCGCTCACGCTGCTCGGCTCCCAGCGGCCGAAATAGGTGTTGCTCGACGTCTCCTCGTTGTAGAGGAGGCTCTTGCTCGAGAAGTAGTAGGTCGTGCCGCGCGCACCCGTTATGAAATCGTCGCCGGCGAACTGGTCGGGCGACCAGTCATAGCCGATCAGATTGGGCATGTAGGTCTGCAAGTAGTAGCGGAACTTGTCGGCCTGCTCGGTCGTTTTCCAGATGTCCTCCTCGGTCGCCTTGCCTTCGGGCACGACGTCGAGGTAGTCGCACGAGCAGCACAGCAATGAGGTGAATGCGAGTATGCTGATTATCTTTTCATGATCTGTCGAATGGTTGTAGGGTTAGAAGGTGAATTGGAAACCGAGGTTGCACGTGCGTTGCAGCGGGTAGCTCAGGCCGTTGCCCGATCCCTTTTCGGGATCCCAATACTTGAACGGAGAGAAGGTGAGCAGGTTGGTGCCCGACACGTAGACGCGCATGAACTTGTAGGTGTAGCCGATCTCGGCATTTTTCAGACGCAGCATCCGGCCGTTGCGCACGTAGAGCGAGTTGGCCTGCGTGTTGTTGGTATTCCATTCGGGCGACAGACGCGGATAACGGGCGTTGGGATCGGGCGCCTCTTCGCGCCAGTGCTCGTCGGCCATCCACTGCATCAGGCCGCCGCCCGGCGTCGCCTTGGTGCCGAACGGATGGGAGTCGTACATGATGATCGACACCTTGCCCTGTCCCTGGAAGAAGGCCGAGCAGTCGAAGCCCTTGTATTTGAGCGAAAATCCGAATCCGTAGATGATTTCGGGCACGGTCGGGTTGCCGTACCAGCACTTGTCGTTGTCGTCGATCACACGGTCGCCGTTGAGGTCTTTGAACTTGATGTCGCCGGGTTTGAGGGGGGGAAACTCCGTCGCATAGGCGGCCTGCGAGGGCGACGAGGCGATCTCCTCCTCGTCCTGGAACAGTCCTTCGGCGATCAGGCAGTTGATCGAGTTGATCGGATGGCCCACCTTCGAGAGGTAGTCCCATTTGTAGGCGGGTTCGTTCATCTCGACCACCTCGTTGTGCGCGTAGGTGAACGAACCGCGCAGCGAAAGGATCAGATCCTTCGAGAAGGCCTTGTTGTAGTCGACCGAGATGTCGACGCCCCGGTTGTCGACCTTGCCGATATTGGCCCAGGGCGTGATGTTCGACATGCCGAACGACGAGGGAAGCGACGCGCGCTGCATGAAGATGCCCGAACGCTTCTCCTTGAACCAGTCGAAGATGATGTTCAGGCTGTCGAACAGGCCGATCTCCACGCCCACGTCGAGTTTGCGGCTCTCCTCCCACGTAGCGTCGGGATTGCCGTAGACCGACAAGATGGGCCCGTATTTCCGAATATGGTTCGTGCCGATGTAGACGTCGTACCCCTGATCCATATCGACGGTGGTCAGATAGGGGAAGCGGTCGGCATACTCCGACGAGATGACGTCGTTGCCGACCAGACCGTACGAAACGCGGAATTTCAGCAGATTCACCTTATCCTTGATGGCGCGCCAGAAGGGTTCGTTCGAAACGACCCACCCTGCGGCCACCGAGGGGAAGAAGCCGAAGCGCTTGCCCGGCGCGAAGTTCTCCGAGCCGTTGTAGCCGAAATTAGCCTCCACCAGATAGCGCTTGTCGAATCCGTAGGTGACGCGGCCGGCCAGACCCTGCTGGCGATAGGGCAGCACGGCGTACTCCTCCGAGTCGGAGATGTGCATCATGCGCTCCTTCTGGTGGTAGACCAGCGTGGCGCCCACGTCGTGTTTCTCGTTAAAGGTGCGGTTATAGTCCAGCTTCACCTGAAAGGCCAGCTCGCGGTAGCCGTCCTTGCCGCGCGAGGTGCCCAGATAGGTCGTGCCCGTGTTGGCCGATTCGCTCACGTAGCTGTAATTGCCCGCATCGTCGATGCTGTAATCGGTCAGCTTGTACAGGAACGGCGTGAACGAGCGGTAGACGGCCGAATAGACGCGGTTGTAGAAGGTCGCCATTCCCGTCGCGCTCAGGCCCTTGGTGATGAACCCGAGATCCTGATCCACGGTCAGCGCCGAGGTGAAATGGCCGCGGAACTGGTCGCCGTACCCGCGGCACAGCTGGGCATAGGGATTGGTGAACAGACTGCCGTTCCAGGCGTCGGTCACGCCGAAGCGCGTGAAGGTGTCGGACGATTCGCCGGGCAGCGTGGCCGGGAATTCGCTGGGCATGGCCGTCAGCGCATACTTGAAGAGGTCGGAGACGTCCTCGATCGGCGCATGGCGGTAGTGCAGCTGGGTGTTCATTTTCAGCGACACGCGCGTCGTCGGCGTGGCGTCGGCCGAGACGTTGGCCTGGAAGAGGTACTTCTGCGCGTTGATGTTCGTGTCGTATTTCGAAATATCGGGCTTGCGGACGATGCCGTTCTCGTTATAGGCCGTGGCGTTGAGGAAATAGTCGAGCTTCTTGGAACCGCCCGTCATGTTGAAGTTGAAATTCTGGTTGAACGAAGCGTCCTTGAAGAGCATGTCGTACCAGTCGACGTTGGGATAGACATACGGATCGAGCCCCAGCCGCGTACCCATGATCTTCTGGTCGCTGTAACGCGGCGAACGTCCGCGCGTGAGACTGGCCTCGTTGTAGGTCTCCATGAAGGTGACGCCGTCGGCGATTTCGGGCACGCACGTCGGCGCCGACATGCCGACCTCGGCGCGCAGGTTGATGGTCATCTTCTCCGAGTCGCGGCCGCTCTTGGTGGTGATGATCATCACGCCGTTGGCGCCGCGCGAGCCGTAGAGGGCCGTGGCCGTGGCGTCTTTCAGCACCGAAAACGATTCGATCGTCTCGGGCGGGATGTTTTGAGCATCTGGCTGGTGATCTCCACGCCGTCGAGAATCAGCAGCGGCGACTGTCCCGAACCGAAGGTCGAGATGCCGCGGATCCAGAAGTTCGCCCCGTCGGCGCCCGGCTCGCCGGTCTTCTGCACGGCGATCACGCCGGCGATCTTACCTGCGAACGAGGTCGAAAGGTTGCTCGACGACACCTGCAACTCGCTGGGCTTGACCGACTGGACGGCACCCACCAGCGACTCCTTCTTCTGCACGCCGAAGCCGACGACCACGACATCCTCCAACTCGTTCGAGGCGTCGACGAGCGTCACCAGCTTGAAAAGTTCGCTGTCCTTGACCGCGATCTTCTTCATGTCGTAGCCGAGGAACGAGAAGGTCACCTGCCGTGTCGAGGCCGGCACGGTAAGCGAATAGTTGCCGTCGATGTCGGTCGTCACGCCGAGCGTCGTCCCCTCGACATAGACGTTGGCCCCCACGATGGGCTGGTTGTCCGACGAGGAGATGACCGTACCGGAGAGCGTCACCGAACCGTCTCGCCACGGTCGCACCCTGCCGGGGCCGCTGCGAAATGGTCACCAGCTTGTCGTTGATCGTGTAACGCAGCGATCCGTCCAGTACTTTGTCGAGCACGGTCTGGATCGTTGCATTCTTGAACGAGGCCGTGACGGGTTTGTCGACATCGACCTCTTTGCTTTCGAAAAGGAACGAGTAGCCGGTCTGCTTTTCGACCTCCTCCAACACCATTTTCAGGGGAACGCCCCGAAACGACTTGGTAATGATGACCTGCGCATGGATCGACAGGGTCAGCAACAGCCCCGCGACCAATGCGACGATCCGTCTGAATCGTAGATGTAAATGCATAAAGTTTAAGGATTAAGGTTAGTTAGTGAATCAGGTTTCAGTTGGATCGGAGCGGCGGCATCACTGCGGCAGGGCGTCCACCACATAGCGGCAGCCTTCGCACGAGACCGAAAATGGGCAGGATATCGCACAGCGCCCGCATGACCGATTTGATATTTTGGGCGGACGAGAGCGAGATGCGGAACGTCGTATCGTCGAACCTGCGCGTGCGCAGATCGATCTCCACGTCGTACTCGCGGGCCAGCCTCCTGAGCAGCGACGGCAACGTAATGGCGTCGTAACGGATCACCCCGTCGATCCATGCCCGGTACTGCCGCACGTCGACCTGCTCCCGACGCACGGTCGCTGTCGCACAGTCGTAAGTGACCAGATCGCCCGGCGTCATCGCCTCCTGCTTGTCCTCCGACTCGAAACGCAGCGCCCCTTCCAGCAGCGCAGCCGTCACGGCGGGATCTTCGGCATAGGCCGAGATGTCGAACTTCGTGCCGAGAACGGTGAACGTACAACCGCGCGCTTCGACACGGAACGGCAGTGCCGCATGGCGCGCCACCTCGAAATAGGCTTCGCCCGAGAGGGAGACCTCGCGCGAGGTTTCGTTGAAACTCGATCCGTAGCTCAACGCCGATCCCGCATTGAGCCACACCTGCGTACCGTCGGGCAGCGAGATACGGCTGTGCGTGCCCTGCGGCGCCTCGACCGTAAAAAGCTGTTCGGGCCTTTCTGCCGGAAGGAGATGCAGCACGAGCGTCGAGACGAGCGCCAGCACCGCGGCCGCAGCCGAGATACGCAGCCACAGACGGCGCAGCGGACGCCGCCGCCGAATCTTCCGCCTCAGCGAATCGAGCGAATCGAGCACGTCGGCCGGAGGAACATGGTCGCGCTTCCAACAGCTCTCCCACTCCCTCATCTGCGCGAGGCCCTGCGGATTTCCGTTGAGAAATCCATACAGTTCGCACTCCTCTTCCGCCGTGATCGTCCCCTCGAAAAACCGGAGGGCGATCTCTCTGATCCGTTCGTTCATGGCCCGTATTTTCGTTGCTCGTTCTAAATCTTATAACAACTCAAAGAGCCTTTACCCAACCTGCCTTATCGAAAAAAAACGCTCCTCCGGCATTTCGTCCGCTCGTTCGCGCCGGCTGCACCTATTTTTATTACGACGCCCGTTCGCCGCCCGTCCCGGCAGTTCCCAATCTTCGCGACCGCACGACATAAAGAATAAAAAAAGAGAAGCCGACGCACGCCGGAACGGTCGCGCGAACGACGAGGCACGTACGGAATCCGGACGAGTCCGGTTCGGCACACGCCTCAGCGAAAGCCCTTCGGGATCAAAAGTTCAGGGGAAAAATCCGCTGTTAGAACTTCCCCCCCCGAAAGAAGCTGTGAAATTTTCTGCCGGAAACAGGTCGGGATTCACGGAGCGCAAGCCCGATACGGCAAGCCGCCGCGGCTGCCGACCGCGACCTGAAAAAAATGAAAGGACGACTCCGAACGCCGACCGAAGCAGGCGTGAACCCTGCGGGATCGGACGGAGTTCGGCGACCGCGCCGCCTCAGCGGTTCGCGTTCATCATCCACAGCAGAATCAGAATCGTATAGAGGGAATTCTCGCGGCCGAGCATCTCGGAAAAAATCCGGAGCGCCTTCTGGATATGCTTTTCGACGGCCTGCAACGAATATGCAGCCGCTCGGCGATCTCCCGGTTCTTCATCCCCTGAAAACGGCTGAGGATGAAAACCTCGCGGCAGCGCTGAGGAAGCGAATCCGTGATACGCTGGATCTCGCGCTCCAACTCCTGATAAAGATAAGGGTATTCGGCCTCGTTATAGAAAAACAGAGATTATAGAGACGTTCTTCCCCCTCCGGTCGGGACGTATTCGGGAGATCTGACGGTCGGCATACTCCCTGACGATACGTTTGTGCTTCAAAAAATTCAGACAGCGATGCCGCATCATGGTGAAGAGCAGCATCGGCGCCTCGTCCTCCTCCAATTCGGCATAGTCGTCCCACAGTCTCACGAAACAATCCTGCACCAAGTCCTGCGCTTCGACGGAATCGCCCACGAACCGCAGCGCATAGGCGATCAACCGCGGCTGATAATCGATATACAACCGCTCGAAATTATTCCATATGGCCCTGTCGTGCATCCCTAAAACTCTTTAACGCCGGACTGTCGTTCAGACCGAGTTTTTCGCATAAATCTAAACAAAGATAAAATTTTTTCCATTTCCCGCCAAGCGCCGCTGACAAAAACAGGGCGCCGCCCCGCAGCGGAACCGAACATCCGCACGGTAGGCCCCTTCCGCAGAACACGCGGCATCCCCACCGGATGTCTCCGACAATCACGACGAAAAGCCGTGTCCCGAATAGGCGATTCCATCTTTATTTTCCCGTATTCCAACTTCATCTCAACGATTTCATCCCGACAGCATCGCATCGTCATTTGCTTCTGCACCCGACTTTCGTATCTTCGGCTGCGTCTTAGATACCTCCGTCTCGGCAATGTTCGAATAAAATTTGACATTGCCCTCGCTTATTCGTATTTTGTCGGAACCCAAACTTCGGAACCCCGAACTCCGCCATGATCCGACCGCACTGCACCCTATCGCTTCTGACGGCCGCATGTCTGTACGGCCTTCTCACCGTCTCCTGCTCCCCGACCGTCGACTACGGCTATGCGCCGCAGACGCTCCGCGCCCTGAACGAGCTGGACGAAGCGATGCTCCGCGGCGGGGAGTACGACGCCGGACGGCAGCGGCGCATCGCGTCGCTCCGTCGCAACCTGGCGGCCGCACGCAGCGACGAAGAGCGCGTTCGGGCACTGCTCGACCTGCAACAGGTCTTCGTCACCTACGAACTCGACTCGGCCGCCCGTTTCGTCGACAGCCTCTACGCATTCGCCCGCAGCAGGGAATCGCACAACTTCGAACGGATCGCCGCACTGGCCGAGACCGACGTCCTGATGGGGCGCGGACTGACCGACCAGGCCGAGACGCTCTTCCGGCAGATCGATACGGCCGGAATGACGACGCTCGAATACCGGAACTGGTATGCGCGGTACAATGCGATCGTATGGCGGCGGCAGGCCGAAGCCACCGATCCCGGCGAACACCGGGCATGGCTCGATTCGTTGCGCCGCATCCGGCACATCCGCATCGGCGTCGAATCCCTTCCTGCATTCACCCGCATTCGGGAACGGGCGCTCGAACTGGCCGACAACGGCCGCTACGACGAAGCTTATGCCGAGCTGGAACCCCTCCGGCACAAGGAACTCGCCCCCTGGAACACGGCGGTGCTCTATTACGACATGGGGCAGATCGCCGAACAGGCAGGACAGGAAGAGCGCGCCGTCGAGTACTACACGCGCTCGGCCATCGCCGACCTGCAAGCCGGAACGCGCTCCCTACTTTCTCGCTCTACAACCTCGCGCTGCGGCTCTTCGAGCGCAACGACCTCGAACGCGCCTCGCGCTACATGCAGCGCACGCTCGACGATGCGCTCGCCTGCAAATCGGGCGCCCGCATCCCCCTCACTTCGTCGGCCGCCACGGCGATCAACCGCGCCGTGGTCAACGACCTGGCCGTGCGCAACCGGTTGCGGCTGTGGACGACGGCCGTCACGTCACTGCTGCTGGTCACCTTCGCCGCACGGCAAGACGCTCGACCAGTGGAAAGATTACAACGGCGATTCGCTCACGCAGCCGTGGCACGTCGTGGACGGCTGCATTCAGGCCAACGGCGACGGCAGCGACCTTTCGGGCTACATCGTCACCAAGAAACAGTACGAAAACTTCATCCTCGACTGGGACTGGAAACTCTCCTACGGCGGCAACAGCGGCATGCTCTACCACGTGCTCGAAGATCCCTATTTTAAGGTCCCCTATGTGACGGGGCCCGAATACCAGCTGATCGACAACGACGGCTGGGAGGCCGAGAACGCTCCTACCAAACTTGAGGAGTGGCAGCGGCTGGGCGTGGATTACGCCATGCACCTGCCCGATCCCGATTCGATGTTCGTCAACCCACAGGGCGAGTGGAACAACTCGCGCATCGTCTGCGACAACGGCCATGTCGAGCACTGGCTCAACGGACACAAGATCCTCGAATTCGATGCCTACACCGACGACTGGTTCGCCCGCAAGAACAGCGGCAAGTGGGAGACGGCTCCCGAATACGGACTGGCCCGCCGTGGCGTCATCTGCCTGCAGGACCACGGCTATCCGGCCTCGTTCCGCAACCTGAAGATCAAGGAGCTGCCGCGCAAGGCGGGCCGTGAAGTCGAGCTTTTCAACGGAAAAGACCTCACGGGCTGGGAAGCCTACGGCACGGAGAAGTGGTACGTGGACAAGGAGGGCAACCTCGTCTGCGAGAGCGGTCCCGACAAGGAGTACGGCTATCTCGCCACGCGCGAATATTACAACGACTTCGACCTGACGCTCGAATTCAAACAGCTCGCCAACGGCAATTCGGGCGTCTTCTTCCGTTCGTTCGTCGAGCCGCCCGTGAAGGTCCACGGCTGGCAGTGCGAGGTGGCTCCCAAGGGCCACGACACGGCGGGCATTTACGAATCCTACGGCCGCGGATGGCTGGTTCAGATTCCCGACGAGAAGGAGAACATCCTCAAGGAGGGCCAGTGGAATACGCTGCGCCTGCGGGTCGAGGGCGACCGGGTGCAGACGTGGCTCAACGGCGAGCAGATGGTGGACATTACCGACGCCAAGATCGGCGCCGCACAGGGCCGCATTGCCCTGCAGATCCACGACGGCGGCGGGATCAAGGTGCAGTGGCGCAATTTCCGCCTGACGACTTTATAAACTACTAACATTCCGATAAACATGAGTACCTCCCGTAGAGATTTTCTGAAAACGCTGGGCGGCATGGCGCTGCTGACGATCGTCCCGCGCCAAGTGCTCGGCGGCCCGAAGTTCACCGCTCCGAGCGACCAGCTCACCAAAGGCATCATCGGCGTGGGCGGCATCGGCAAGAGCAGCTACCACTTCACCAGCAACAAGGACTGCCGGCTGGTGGCAGTCTGCGACGTGGACCGCAAACACCTCGAAAGCGCCGTTGCGCTGGGACAGAAGAAGTTCGGCGAGACGCTGGAAGCCTACAGCGACTTCCGCCGCCTGATCACCGACCCCAATATCGACATCGTGCATATCGCCACGCCGCCGCACTGGCACGGCATCATGGCCGTCGAGGCGGCCAAGGCCGGCAAGGACATCTGGTGCGAGAAACCGATGACGCGCACCATCGGCGAAGGCAAGCGCGTAGCCGAAGCCGTCCGGCGCAACAACCGCATCTTCCGCCTGAACACGTGGTTCCGCTTCAAGGACACCTTCTACGGGCTCGGCACGACGGTCGAGCCGCTCAAGAAGCTGATCGACAGCGGCCTGCTGGGCTGGCCGCTCAAGGTGACCATTTCGGGCACCACCGGATTCACGTGGAAGTTCTTCTGGGTGGGCCGGGAAAACCTCGCTCCTGAACCTGTTCCCGCCGAGCTGGATTACGACATGTGGCTCGGACCGGCGCCCTACAAGCCTTATAACAAACACCGCGTGCACAGCACCTTCCGCGGCTATTGGGACTACGACGGCGGCGGTCTTACCGACATGGGCCAGCACTACATGGACCCTGTGCAGTACCTGCTGGGCAAGGACGAGACGTCGCCCGTCAAGATCGAGGTGGACGCTCCGCAGCAGCATCCCGACGCCGTGGGCATCTGGCGTAAAATCGTCTATACCTACGACGACGGCTGCCAGATCGTTCTCGAAGGCGAGGGCTTCGAAAGCGAGGGCGACACGCCCTATATCGAAGGTCCGCTGGGTAAGGTCTACAAGGGTTTCCGCTGCACCATTCCCGACGTGATGGAGAAACTGGCCGAGATGCCCGATCCCGAACCGCAGAACACCGATTTTCTGGAGTGCGTGCGTACGCGGCGCAAATTCGCGCTCGACGAGCAGATCGGTCACCGCAGTTCGACGCTCGTGAATCTGGGCGCCTGCGCCCTGCGGCTGAACCGCACCCTGCACTTCGATCCCGACACCCAACTCTTCATCGGCGACGATGCCGCCAACCGACTGATCGATCAGCCGATGCGCGGCCCGTGGCATATTTAGCACCTGTTACCATGAAAAAGATAATCACACGACTGTTTATTCTGGGCGCCCTGATCGCCCTGATCGCCCTGCTGCCCGCAGGGGCCGCCGCCCAGCAGCTCGACGCCCGGCAGCGCAACGCCGAAACCGTCGTTGCCGACGGTCTGGCCCAGCTTCCGGCCGCCACGCCCGCCGTTTTCAACGAAGTGATGGGCGAACTTGCCGCTACGGGAAGCGCCGGTGTCGAAATGATCGCCGGCATGCTCACTCCCGCCGACAAGGGTAAGAACGCGACGCTCGAATACGCCCTGAACGGCATCACTGCCTACGCGACAGCCCCCGGAAACGAAGCCTTGTGCGCCGATGTCCGCAAGGGACTGGTTCGGGCGATCGAACGCTGCGCCGACAACGCCAACCGCGCTTTCCTCTTCTCGCAGCTGCAGCTCTGTTCCGCGGCGGAGGACGCGGCATGGATACTGCCTTATCTGGACGACTCCTATCTGTCCGACTATGCGATCCGTGCGCTGATTTCGACGCCCGGCACCGAGCCGGTTCTGCTCGCCGAGGCCCGCAAGGAGGGCCTTGCGGCCGAACGGAAACGCGCGCTGGCCTATGCTTTTGCCGAAAAGCGGATGACGCAGGCCGAACCCCTCCTGCTAGGATGGCTCGGCGGCGCCGACGCCCGGACGGCCGAACAGATTTACAATGCGCTGGCTGTCTGCGGTTCGCGCGCTTCGCTCAAACCGCTGGCCGCCGCAGCCGCCGAGGCCGGTTACGGCTGGGATAACACCGGCGCTGCCGATGCCTATCTGCGCCTGCTTGCGAACCTCGTGGCCGCGGGAGACGCCCAGCCGGCCGTGAAAGCCGCCAAGGGCCTGCTCAAGTGCGACCGCCAGTATGTGCGCGGCGCGGCTCTCGCGGTGCTTGCCGATGCGCTCGGCATCGAAAAGGCGATGCCTTACGTACTGGCCGCCGTCAAGGAGGGACCTGCCGAATACCGCTATGCTGCTTTGCAGACGCTCGGCAAGGGCGACGACGAGATCTTTGCGCGGGTTGCCGCCGGCATGCCGCGCTATGACGCCGAAACCCGGACCGCGGTGCTAGCGTGGCTGGGTGACTGCGGCGCCGTGTCGCAGAGCGATGTGATTACGGGCGCCGTGACTTCGTCCGACGACCGGGTCGCACGGGCCGCCATCGAAGCTTCGGGCCGCATCGGCGGCGAGCAGGCGCTCGCAGCGCTGGTCTCGGCGCTCGAAGGTCCTCGTGCCGAAGCCGCCGAGAAAGCCCTGCTTGCCTTCAACGGCCGCATCGACCCGATGGTCGAGCGGCTGCTTGCACGGGATGACGCCGAGGTGCTCGTTCCGGCCCTCAGGCTGGCCGCCGCACGCCGCATGACCGTGGCCGCGGACCGCGTCTTCGCACTGCTGGAGACTTCCGACAAGCAGGTGCGCGAAGCCGCCTATGCCGCTCTTCCTTATGTGACCGGACCCCGTCATATGGACCGTCTGGCCGGACTGCTCGATGCCGCCGACGGACAGCATGCGGCGCAAATCCAGACCGCGCTGATCCGCACTTCGGCGCAGCTTCCGGCCGACAAACGCTATGGCGCGATCGCCGGCTACATGCAGGCGTCGAAAATTCCGGCGCGCTATTATCCCGTGCTGGCGCAGACCGGCACCCCCGAAGCCATCGCCAGCCTGCTGGCCGGATTCCGCGAGGGTGACCGCGAAGCCGCTTTCGCCGCCCTGCTGACGGTCGAAAGCCCTGCGATGACCGACATCCTTTACCGCATCGCCGCCGAAAATCCGGCTCTGGCTGACCGCGCCCTGATGCGTTATGCCGACCTCTGCGCCAAACAGCCTGCGACTCCGGTCCGCCGCTGCCAGCTCTACCGGCAGGGACTCGAACTCAAACCCTCGGCCGCCGTGCGGAACAAACTGCTCGGCTACCTTGCGGGCGTCCATGAAGTGCCCGCCCTGATGCTGGCCGCCGACTACCTCTCCGACCCCGCAACCGCCGGAGCTGCCGCCGCGGCCGTGAAGACGATCGTCGCCAAGAGCGCTCCGATGCCGGGCGGCGAGGCTGTCCGCAGTGCGCTGGAGCAGGCCCGCGAGGTCTACAGGGAGCTGGCCAAATCCGACGCCGATGCGGGATACGCCGTCGATGAGATCACCGGACTGCTCGGCAAAATCCCCGCTGCGGGCTTCGCTCTTCTTCCGACCGCGGGTCTCGAAGGATGGACCGCCGTGACCGCCGATCCCGCCGGTGAGCGGAAACTTTCGGCCCGCCGGATCGCCGGCCTGCGCAAAGCCGCCGCCGAAGCGATGGCCGCGAACTGGAGCGCGGACGGAAACGCCCTCGTTTTCGCAGGCAAGGCTCCGAGTACGATCGGTACCGAAAAGGAATACGAGAATTTCGAACTCTGGCTCGAATGGCGTTCCGAAGGCGAAGCCGGGCTTGCCGTACGTTCGATGTCCCAAATCCGGCTGGGCGGAACCGAAGGCACCGGCCTGAAGACTCAGGGGCAGACCGATACCCCGGCCGCCGCTGCGGACAATGCTCCCGGCACATGGAATACGCTCTACGCCAAGGTCGTCGATGACCGCATCACGCTGATCGAGAACGGGGTGACGCTGGCCGAGAACGTCGTGCTGACGAACCCCTGCGCTCCCGGCGAACCGGTCTGCGTACGCGGCCGCATCGAACTGTCGGGTCTGGCGGCTCCTGCCTGCTTCCGCAACCTCTACATCGGCGAACTGCCCTCGACGCCTGTTTTCGAACTTTCGCCCGAAGAGGCGGCGCAGGGCTACGAAGTGCTCTTCGACGGCCGTTCGCTGCACAAATGGACGGGTAACACGGTCAATTACGTTCCGCTGGACGGCACGATCGACGTGACCGCCTCCTACGGCGGATCGGGCAACCTCTATACGGTCAAGGAGTACGGCGATTTCGACCTGCGCTTCGAATTCCGCTTCCTGCGCAGGGGCGTCAACAACGGCATCGGCATCCGTACGCCGATGGGCGTGGACGCCGCCTATCACGGCATGGAAATCCAGATTCTCGACCACGACGCGCCGATCTACAAGAACCTGCGCATCTACCAGCAGCACGGCTCCGTCTACGGCATCATCCCGGCGCAGGAACACGTCGTGTTCGGCGATCTGGGGACGTGGAATACGATGGAGATACACGCCGTGGGCGACCGCATTACGGTCACGGTCAACGGCCGTGTGATCCTCGACGGCGATATCCGCCAAGCCTGCAAGGGACACAACGTCTCGGAGGACGGCTCGAAGAAGAATCCCTATACCGTGGACGGCAAGAACCATCCCGGACTCTTCAATGCTCGACGAATGCCGCGCCATCGCGCGCTGCGCCCGCGAACGGGGTGTGCTGGTAGGCATCTGCCACGTGCTGCGCTACCACCCCTACTTTCGCCAAGATTCGGGAGATCGTCGATTCGGGCGAGCTGGGACAGATCATCTCCGTCAATCACGTCGCGGCGGTGGGTATCGACCGCACGACGCACAGCTACGTCCGCGGCCCCTGGCGGCGCGAAGAGACCTCCAACCCGATGCTGCTGGCCAGAAGTGCTGCCACGACGTCGATTTCCTGCTCTGGATCACCCGAAGCCCCTGCCGCAAACTCAGTTCGTTCGGTTCGCTGCGCTGGTTCCGCGCAGCCAACGCGCCGCAGACGAGCGCCGAACGCTGCATCGACTGTCCGGTGGAGCACGACTGCCCCTATTCGGCCGTCGACCTCTACTGCACGCGCCGCGACTGGATATCGAACTTCGACGTACCGGCCACGGCCCCTACGGCCGCTGCATCTACCGCTGCGACAACGACGTGGTCGACCACCAGCTGCTCACCATGGAACTCGCGGACGAGACGATCCTCTCGCTCTCGATGGACATCTTCACGCAGGACGACTGCCGGCGCACCCACATCAAGATGACGCACGGCGAGATCTTCGGCGACGAACGCAAGCTCCACGTGCATCGCTTCCGCCGCGGCCACAACCGCGTCTACGATTTCGAGGAGCTGGCAGGGCACCCCTTCCATGCGGGCGCCGACCTGCGGCTGATCGAAGATTTCGTCGACGCGCTGACCCGCCCCGGCCACCCTTTCCTCTGCACGATCGAGGATTCGATCGAGAGCCACCGCATCTGTTTCGAGGCCGAGCGCAGCCGCCGCTGCGGCGAAACGATCCGGCTGGAATAACGTCCGAGGGGCACGGAACGGCCCCCCCCGGAAACCGTATGAAGCGACACCCTCTTTCGCGATAGGCGCGAAGAGGGTGTCGCCGTTATCGCCCGTTTCGTCGACGGAAAAAGCCCGTCCGTCTATTTTAATTGCATTCGCGCGCGCCGTGCGGTAGCTTCGCGGCAAAACGGAATGTCATGAATCGCAAACTGCTGACAGGATGCGCCGCACTGCTGGTCTGGCACGCGGTCGCGGCGCAGGACTCGCTGAAAGTCTGGACGCTGCAAACGTGCCTCAACTATGCGCTGGGAAAACAATATCCAGTTGCAGCAGAGCCGCAACGACTACCTCCTCAGGGCTCGAAGATACCCGCGAACGAAGGCCGCGCTGCTGCCGTCGCTCGCAGTCTCGGCGACACAGGGCTACACGAACTACCCCCTCGTCGAACGCCGAAGACAACAACAGCTACACCGGCACTTACGGAATCAACGCAGGGCTGACGCTCTACGAAGGCGGCAAGCGCACTGCGGCGGTCAAGGAACAGAGGCTTCAAACCGCATCGA
>VOFI01001707.1_pt1 | contig 19206 bp, 19 predicted proteins | sample 5384131 | NCBI WGS metagenome assembly VOFI01 (sample SAMN12384728, study PRJNA508395) | human gut metagenome | isolation source: healthy gut H | host: Homo sapiens
GAGCTGGTTGAAGATGTCCTCTTCATCTTTCTCCTGACGGTATATGACGGCTACTTCGCGCAGCAGCTCGGTGAGATAGCGGCAGATGGCAGCAGTTCCGTTCTGCGGGGTGAATACCTGTTCGAGAAAAGCGTCTTTTTTAAGCTCCGACGGGAGAGGGTAGAAGCGGTTGTCCTTGGTGAGCTGCTTCTCCAGGTCTTCGGCCGTGGCGGACAGTTGCCGGGTGTAGGGATGCTTCAGTACGGCAAGTGCGGCTTCGTAGGTATAGCGTCCCGTATCCCTGCGGTAGCCGGTAGTTTGCAGTTCCATAAGGGCGTTGATATAGCTGTATACGGGTGTCTGCGCCAATGGAAATCCCATGGTTATGTTTACGTTCTCCACTTCCGGCGGGATGGAGTGCAGCACGGGCAGCAACAGTGCCTCGTTGCATAGCACAATGGCATTTTCCTTCTCCTTGCTTGCTTCGGTATCGCTTTTCACGACCGTACGCACCCATTGGGGCAGGTAGCGGGCCTGTGCATTCTCCGTAGGAGCGGATATGAAACGTATTTTCTTGGGATGCCGCAAGACATCGAAGGCAGTTTCGGGCAGTTGGTTGGGAAACAGTTTCAGGTTGCGCAGGATAAATTCGCCCGCTTCGTGCACGTAGGGCGGTTGCTGTTCGTGGGGCAGGCGGGTGTAGAACACGTCATAATCCCAGTAGAACATGGCTTTGCCCGCATCCTGCAGGCGTTGGAAGAAGCGGGTCTCTACCTTGTTCAGCACGTTGAAGCCCACGAATACGTAGCGGTCGTAGCGCAGCCGGTCCGTATCAAGCTCCTCTATTACATGGCGGTACATCATGCCTTCGTATGCGATGCCCAGTTCGGAGAGGTTCTTCCGGTAGTGCCGGTAGATGTCTCCCAGCTTGTCCCAAAGGGAGATGAACTTCTCTTTGAGCTGCGTGCGTTTGTCGATGGAGAAGTTCTGGAAAAACTGTTGTATGGCTTCTTCCTGCTCCTGGTCGAGGAAGTCGTAGTCGTCCATGATGTTCTTCAAATCCTGCAGGTTGCTGAACAGCTTGTCGGCATCTACCAGGTTCTTGTCGGCATCGTCGAAGTCGCTGATAAGCAGCTCGCCCCAGAAATAGAAATCATCCAGAGGCTCTTCGCTGTGCGTTTCTTCGCGGAACACTTTGTACAGTTCGCACACCAGCCGGATAGGGTCGCCGGGTTTCAGAGGCGAAAGGCTGCGGAACAGTTCGCTGATGTTGACATATGCGGGAGACCACAACGGGCGGTCGCTCTGAGCCGCCAGGTATTCGTTGAAGAACAGGCTGGCACGCTTGTTGGGGAATACGATTGCCGTGCGCGACAGGTCGTTCCCTATCTTGGAGTATAGGTCTTGGGCTACTGATTGAAGGAATGTTTTCATACTTTCTCTATTATTTCTTCTTCTACATACCACAGATACCCGCTGATGGCATTGGCGTCATATCCCATGCGGACAAGTAATTCCATATACCCTTGTACCTGTTTGTTATATTTCTTGTTGGGCTTGCCGAACTTGAAGTCTACGACCACAATTGCACCGTCGCGCATCATTACGCGGTCGGGGCGGCGGTTGCGGAGCTCTCCGTTCTCCTGCCAGATGATGTCGCATTCGTTGAACAACTGCCAGGTTCCCGAATACCAGTCCTTGATTTGCGGTTGCGCAAATGCCTTGCGGGTGAGTTCCCGTATCTCTTCCTCTGTCTCGGCACGGCCGATGATACCTTCGAATACCAGACGGTTGACGGCATCGTCGATGTCCGCTTCCGTTTCAATGGCGGAGAACAGCGTATGCAGCAGACGCCCCCGGTTGATGAAGCGCCGGCCGGATTCGGCTTCGTCCACTCCGGCTATGAAGTCGGCGGAACGGTTGGACTGCCGGAATTCGATGTCGTGGCGCATGCTTTCCGTATGTACCGGAAGCTTGACGGGCTTCTGTGCAAGCTTGTTCACAGTGCGGCTTTTCCCGTCCGGAGTGTCCGCATCCTTGTTCTTTCCCTTCCGAACGCAGTGAAGGAGCGCCTCTTCCGACGGATATACCGCTCCGCTTTCATAGATGCTCCCTTCTTCGTCCCAACTGCCTTCTTCCGCTTTGGCCACTTGGGGCAGGGCGGCGGAGAGAAGTTCGGACATAGTGCCTTTCTGGTCTTTCCGGCTCCATACGATAAGATTCTTTCCGGCACGGGTGAATGCCACGTACAGCAGGTTCAGGTTATCCACCCACAACTGCAACCGCTCGTTGAGGTAATCCTGCCGGTAAACGGACTCCGCCATTGTGGACGAGTAGTTGACGGGTACAAGGTCTATGGCATTGTACGGCGCTTCGGGGGCGGTGCACCACACCAGTTGGTTGTATGTTTCGTTCTCCAGTTTCCAGTCGCAGAAGGGGATCAGTACGGTATGGAATTCCAGTCCTTTGGACTTGTGGATGGAGAAGATGCGTATGCCGTCCATTTCTCCGCTGGGAATGGTTTTGTTGCAAAGCGTCTCGTCCCAGTAGCGGATGAAACCGTCGAGGTCGGATGAGTTGTTTTGCAGGTACTCTGTCACCGCATCGAAGAAAGAGAACAGATAGGCGTCCTGCTTTCCGATGCGCCCCATGTCGAACAGTGTGAAGAGTTCTTCCAACAGTTCGTACAGAGGCATCAGGCGCAATTCGTCCATACGGGCGACGAACTCTGCGGGAAGCGCGGTCCTTGCATCGGCGGTCAGCAGTTTGTGCCAGTCGGCAGGTGCTGCAAGGGGAGCTTCTACTTCTCCCTTACCGGTAATCTGCAAACTGTAATTCGTGATTAACGAGGCTCTCGCTATCTTTTCTTCCGGATTGGACAGGTAGCGCAAGGCATCTATCAGCATGCAAATGGCAAGCGAGGCATCCAAACGGAACGCTTCGTCCGATACAACGGGCAGGTGCAGCTCTTTGTCGAAGTAATCCGCAATGGGCGGTATGTTCTTGTTTTTGCGCACAAGAATGGTTATATCGTTCAGCTTCACGCCTTCCGAAAGCAGCCTTTGCACTTCTTCGCCCATAGCCGACAGGGTCTTTTCCGTATAGTTCTGTTCTTCATCGGGCTCCAGGAAGGAGACTTTGACATAGCCTTTGTTTTCCGTCTTGGGAGACTCCTGGGCTACATCGGCATAGGCGCGTTTCAAGGGGATGCACTCTTCCTTCAGCTCTTCCAGATGCAATGCGTTCAGATAGTCTACTGCTGCGGTAAACAGGCGGTTGTTAAAGTGGATGACATTCATTTCGCTCCGACGGTTTGTCTTCAAGGTTTCCACGCGTACCGGGAAAGGGAAGGGGAGCTGGACACCGCTTTCGCAGTGTAGGGGTTTAGCGTCGTAAAGTGGTACTTCAGCATCGTAAAGTGGCACTTTAGCATCGCAGAGTGGCACTTTAGACTGGTCGCTTCCCAAGCTGTTCAATATCCCCCAGTCGCCATTCCGCCAGCGGTATATGGACTGTTTCACATCGCCCACAATGAGGCTGTCCGCTCCCTGCGAAAGCCCTTCGAGCAGCAGCAGGCGGAAGTTGTCCCATTGCATGCGGCTTGTGTCCTGGAACTCGTCTATCATTACGTTGCGGATGTTGGCGCCTATCTTCTCGAATACGAAAGAGGAGTCGCCTTCGTGCACTAATTTGTGCAGCAGCGCATTGGTGTCGGACAGCAGAAACCGGTTGTGCTCGCGGTTCAGGGTGCGTACTTCTTCGTCGATGTGATTGAGCAGTTGCAGTTTGTTGAGGTGTTGCAGCGAGAGGCGGCAACTGTTTATCGTGCGGTTCTTCTGCGGGCGGAATCTTTCCGCATCCTGAAGCAGGGGTATCAGGCTGGTTTCGGCAAGGCGGATAATCTCGTCCTTGCGCGAAGATGTCTTGGTAGCCCAGTTCCTGGCGTCCGCCAGGCAGTTTTGCAGGGTGGCATTCAAAACATCCTTATCCGCCAGCCGTCCGTCGCGCAGCTTGCGGAAATAGCTGCCTATGCCGCGTGCACCGCCTTTCAGGTCTTCGGGCACAAGGGCATGGCCTTCCAGCTCGCCTTCAAACTGGTCGTAGAAGCCTTTCATCTGCTCCAGTGCATCGGTCTCCATTTCACGCAGTACGTCGCGATAGAGCTTTATTGTTTCGGGAGAGCGCAGCTTGAACCGCAATCCTTCGCCGCGTTCTATGTAGCTTTCGTCGAAAATGTTCCGTCCGAAGCTTTTTACTTCGTTGGACACATTCCAGCGTTTGTCATCGGCAATACGCTCGTTGATGTAGTCCAGCAGCCAGGCCAGTACGGGCGAAGAGGGGGTGAGCTTTTCAATCATGCTGTCTACGGCGTCGCTCAGCACCTCGGCGTTGTTCAGCTCGATGTTCAGGTTAGGGCTGAGTTCCAGTTCGCGGGCAAGGTTGCGCATGACCGACTGGAAAAACGAGTCGATTGTTTCCACGCGGAAGCGACTGTAGTCGTGCAGCATATACTGCAATGCCATTCCGGCGCGTTGGCGCAACTCCCTGTCGGAAAGAGAGGCGGTTTCCGGCTTCTTAGCCAAATCTTCTTTGATACGTTTCAGGTAGGCATCCGATGCGGGGTCTTCCTTCCAGATGCCGTAGAGCTGCGTCAGGATGCGCTCCTTCATCTCTGCCGTAGCCTTGTTGGTGAAGGTTACGGCAAGTATCTGCCGGTAGGCGCGTGGATTGATTATCAAATGCTTGATGTATTCCACAGCCAGCGTAAAGGTCTTGCCTGAGCCGGCAGAGGCTTTGTATACTAATAATTCCATGTAGGCATGCAGGTTTGAAGTTTGGTTGCAAACATACGGAAAAATCATGAGAAAGACTCTTAAGTGCGCCATGAAAAAGAGGCATGCAAAAAGAGGTGCCTTGAAAAAAAGGTTCATTATCCGTCTCTTTTCAGACATGAGTTGCACGGATTTCACAGAAAAAGGATAAGGTAAATCTGTGAAGTCCGTGCTTGAAAGAAATTGTCAAGTGCATTTTGACAACTTCGTTTATGTATAAGCCTTATCTCAGAGAACCGGGGTCTGGAACAGGAACGTGAAAGAAGGGCTGTCTTTCAAATCCTTTACGGCATCTCCCGCATAGACCTCTCCGTTGGTCAGCGAGAGTTTCTTGATCTTGGCTTGGGGACTGAAATCCATCTTCTTCAAATCGAGCCAGAAGAGGTTGGGAGTAAGGGTGGATTCAAAGTAATATACCTTATCTTTCTGATTGGCTACCGAGCGCCAGCGCGTGGAAGAGATGTGAGGCTTGTCGGGCGTAGTGATTCCGAACGGTACGGATACGTTACGCATCACACTCAATACGCCGGGGACTGCAATCGCCGCGTCTGCTGTCTGCGGAATGGCATGAATGTAGAATGACGCGCGTACAAAGCGGTCGCTGGAGCGGTTGGTTCCGGGCAGCATCTGCAATCCGCCGACTTCTTCCAATAGTCGTTGACGGCCAATTGGTACTCGTATCTGGGCGAGTTGGTCATCACCCGGTATTCCTTGCCCTCGTGGATGCTTAGTTTCCCGTCCAGATATTCCAGGATAGCGGTATTCCCCGTTTCGTCCGTAATAGCCAGATGAAGGGTGGAAGCCGAGCCGTTGGGCATTCGGGGAGCGTCGATGCGGAAAGTCTCCTTCTTCAGTTCGTTCACGGCTTCGCGCACAGTGGCGAAGTTGTCGAGCACATACTGCGTCCAGATACTGATGCCCATTACGGGGCGGGTGTCTCCGGGGCGGTCGTATACAGACTCTGGCAGGAACAGCAGTCCGGCCACCAGTCCTTTCTCGTTCATGCCGTCGCACGTACCTATATCATAGCCCGTGGCAATGACACTGCCGTACTTTGAAGTCCATTTCACTGTTTCGCCTTTATTGTAGCCGGCCCGTTGTATTCCTCGCGGAAACACGTAGATGTTGCTCATGATGTCCTCTTTCCAGTCCATCGTACGGCCTGTGATAACCAGATTCTCCGGTCCGATGTAAGTGGCGCGCGTGCATGCGTCCGCTTGCTGTATGGCTACTGAAAACAGGGCAGCCAAGGCTGTCAGCGCTACCGTTCCTCTTTTTTTATTCATAATCTTGTTTGTTAAGTGAGTTATATGCAAAGAGTAACAAATGCGGCGTCAAACAGTTTGATACAGGCTGGCTTTTTAGCTTCTATTCCGTTTTTTCTTTCAGCAGTTCTTCCATTTTCAGTACTTCGTCGCGGTATTGTGCGGCTTCGATGAAGTCGAGTTTCTTGGCAGCTTCCTGCATCAGTTTCCTGGTGCGCTCGATGCTCTTTTCGAGTTGGGCGCGGCTCATGTACCGGACAATCGGGTCTGCGGCAACCGTGGTGCTGCTCTCTTGTTCCACATAGGGACGGGGCGCGGTTGCCGGGGATTTTTCCTTGCCGGTTCCACCTTCGGCAAATCCTTCCGTGCCGGCAAATACGTTGAGGTTCTTTGCTTTCCTGATTTGCTGAGGGGTGATGTCGTGCTCCTCGTTATATTTCAACTGTTTCTCGCGGCGGCGGTTGGTTTCGTCGATGGTGAGCTGCATGCTTTCCGTTATCTTGTCGGCATACATGATAACCATGCCGTTGACGTTGCGGGCGGCGCGTCCTGCCGTCTGTGTCAGCGAGCGGTGGGAGCGGAGAAATCCCTCCTTGTCGGCATCCAGAATAGCCACAAGAGACACTTCCGGCAAGTCCAGTCCCTCACGCAGAAGGTTGACGCCGACAAGTACATCGTACTCGCCCTCGCGCAAGTCGCTCATAATCTTTACACGTTCCAGCGTGTCTACGTCGCTGTGTATGTAGTTGCACTTTACGCTGTTGTTGAGCAGATACTCCGTCAGCTCTTCCGCCATGCGCTTGGTCAGTGTGGTGACGAGGGTGCGCTCGTTGCGTTCGATGCGCAACTGGATTTCTTCCATCAGGTCGTCTATCTGGTTGTGGCTGGGACGCACTTCGATAATGGGGTCCAGCAAACCGGTAGGACGGATTACCTGTTCCACAACGATGCCTTCGGATTGCATCAGTTCGTAGTCGGCAGGGGTGGCGCTGACGTATATCACCTGCTTTGCCATCGACTCGAATTCCTCGAACTTCAGCGGGCGGTTGTCCATGGCGGCCGGCAGCCGGAAACCGTATTCCACCAGGTTTGTCTTCCGGGCACGGTCGCCGCCGTACATGGCGCGTATCTGCGGAACGCTGACGTGACTTTCGTCAATGACGATAAGAAAATCATCGGGAAAGAAATCCAGCAGACAGTAGGGGCGCGTACCCGCCGCACGCCCGTCGAAATAGCGCGAATAGTTTTCTATGCCCGAGCAGTGGCCCAGTTCGCGCAGCATTTCCATGTCGTAGGTAACACGCTCCTGCAGACGCTTGGCCTCGAAAGGACGGCCTTCGCTTTCGAACCACTGCACCTGCTTGTGCAGGTCGTCCTCTATCTCGTGGATGGCGCGCAGCGTGGCTTCCTTGGTGGTCATGAAGAGGTTGGCGGGATAAATCTTGTAGGCATCGAAACGGGCGATTGTAACACCGTTCACGGGGTCTACCTCTTCGATACTGTCCACCTCGTCTCCCCAGAAAACGATGCGCAGAAGGTTGTCGGCGTATGCAAGGTAGATGTCTACAGTATCGCCCTTTACACGGAAGTTGCCGCGGTTCAGGTCGATGTCGTTGCGGACGTAGAGGCTGTCTACAAGACGGCGCAGGAATACGTTGCGGCTGTAGGTTTTTCCCTGCTGCACTTCGATTACGTTGTTATAGAAATCCGCCGGATTTCCCATACCGTAAATGCACGATACGGAAGATACCACCACCACGTCCTTGCGTCCGGAAAGCAGGGCGGAAGTGGCGGCAAGCCGCAGCTTGTCTATTTCGTCGTTGATGGCGAGGTCCTTTTCTATATAGGTGTCCGAAGAGGGCAGGTAGGCTTCGGGCTGGTAATAGTCGTAATAGGATACGTAATATTCCACTGCGTTGTTCGGGAAGAATCCCTTGAACTCGCTGTAGAGTTGTGCCGCCAGCGTCTTGTTGTGGCTCAATATGAGCGTAGGCTTGTTAATGTTGGCTATGACGTTGGCAATGGTGAATGTCTTTCCGGAGCCGGTCACGCCCAGCAATGTCTGTGCGGGAACTCCCTCAAGCACTCCTTCGGTGAGCTGTGCGATTGCTTCCGGCTGGTCGCCGGTGGGGCGGTAGGCGGATGTTAACTCGAATTTATTCATTTCATCAGTATTGTCGGGCAAAGATAGGAAAGGTATGAAAATAAAGCAACTTATGGCTCTAAAAACGTCAGTCTCATTCCCGATATCATTGCAGAAGAACTCGGCAGACTGAGAAGAATGTAAATATATCATATCTTTTTCTGCTCCTTGATGAATGTTGAAGTTTTTGTGCTGAAAATTTGCAAATCAGTAAGTAAAACATAACTTTGCGGTATCAATTTAACAATAACCATTAATGTAATACAACAAAAACATGATTTGGAACGAGAGTATCGAATGCATGGACCGCGAAAGTCTTCGCAAAATCCAGAGCATTCGTCTTAAAAAGACAGTGGAGCGTGTGTATCATGACACTCCTTTTTATCGCAGGAAAATGCAGGAACTGGGCATTGCCCCCGATGACATCAACAGCATCGATGATATCGTGAAACTTCCTTTTACCACTAAATACGACCTTCGCGACAATTATCCTTTCGGGCTTTGTGCTGTTCCCATGAGTCAGATAGTCCGTATTCACGCATCTTCCGGAACAACGGGAAACCTACCGTGGTGGGGTATACACGTAAAGACCTGTCGGTATGGTCGGAATGCCTGTCGCGTGCTTTTACTGCATACGGTGCGGGCAGCTCGGACATTTTCCAGATATCCTACGGATACGGGCTCTTTACCGGCGGACTGGGTGCGCATGCCGGTGCCGAGAATATCGGCGCATCCGTCATTCCGATGTCCAGCGGCAATACGGAGAAACAGATTACACTGATGCACGATTTCGGTTCGACGGTGCTTTGCTGCACGCCCTCTTATGCGCTGTATCTGGCGGATGCCATTAAGGACTCCGGTTTCCCGCGCGAGGAGTTCAAGTTGAAGTTCGGTGCATTCGGTGCAGAGCCGTGGACGGAGAATATGCGCCGCGACATCGAGGCGAAGTTGGGAATAAAGGCTTATGATATTTACGGGCTGAGCGAAATAGCAGGCCCCGGCGTGGGGTACGAGTGCGAATGCCAGCATGGGACGCATCTCAACGAAGACCATTACTTCCCCGAAATAGTAGACCCGAACACTCTTGAACCGGTTGCTCCGGGTGAGACGGGCGAACTGGTGTTTACCCACCTCACCAAAGAAGGCATGCCGCTGCTGCGATACCGCACCAAAGACCTTACCGCCCTGCATTACGACAAATGTCCCTGCGGCCGTACACTGGTGCGTATGGATCGTATTCTCGGGCGTAGCGATGATATGCTCATCATTCGTGGCGTGAATGTATTCCCCACGCAGATTGAATCCGTCATTCTCGAAATGCCCGAATTCGAACCGCATTACCTGTTGCTCGTCGACCGTAAGAATAATACGGATACCATGGAACTGCAAGTGGAAGTCCGTCCGGAATACTACTCGGATGAAATCAACAAGATGCTGGCTTTGAAGAAAAAGCTTACCGCACGCCTGCAAAGCGTACTGGGCCTGGGCGTGGATGTCCGCCTGGTAGAGCCGCGCAGCATCGAGCGCAGCGTAGGTAAAGCGAAGCGCGTAATCGACAATCGTAAATTGTAAATCGTAAAATAGTAAACTTATGGTAGCAAAACAACTTTCTATTTTTTTGGAAAACAAGTCCGGTCGCCTTACGGAAGTGACGGAAGTTCTTGCCAAAGAGGGTGTCAATCTCTCTGCACTCTGCATAGCCGAGAATGCCGATTTCGGTATTCTTCGCGGCATTGTGTCCGAACCTGATAAGGCGTATAAGGTATTGAAGGATAATCATTTTGCCGTCAATGTGACCGATGTGGTGGGAATCAGTTGTCCCAACATTCCGGGTTCATTGGCAAAGGTGCTCCGTTGCCTGTCTGATGAAGGCGTGTTCATCGAATATATGTACTCCTTTGCCAACGGGCAGACTGCCAATGTCATTATCCGTCCTAACGATATGGAAAACTGTATTCGGGTATTGACGGAGAAAAAGGTGGACTTGCTGGCTGCGAGCGACTTGTATAAACTGTAAAAAAAGGACAGTATGAAGGTTATGAAAGGGAGTGTGCCAAAGTAGGGATACCCATTCATCTTTGTTTTTGAAAAATTAAGGTGCGTATCTTTGTTTAATTCGATGCGAACCTCTATCTTTGCACATTATTTGAATAAAAGTAATGAAGAAGAACATCCTTATAACTCTGCTTGCAGCATTGCTGCTCTCCTCGTGTGGAGAATACAACAAGTTGCTGAAAAGCACAGACTACGAATACAAGTATGAAGCGGCAAAAAATTACTTCGCAAAAGGCCAGTACAACCGTGCTGCCACTTTGCTCAACGAATTGATTGCCATTCTCAAAGGTACTGATAAAGCGGAAGAGTCTCTTTACATGTTGGGTATGAGCTATTATAACCAGAAAGATTATCAGACTGCCGCGCAGACATTTACCCAATACTATAATGTGTACCCGCGCGGTACGTTTACCGAATTGGCGCGTTTCCATGCCGGAAAAGCATTGTTTCTGGATACACCGGAACCCCGTTTGGACCAGTCCGGTACATACAGTGCGATTCAGCAACTGCAAATGTTCCTCGAATATTTCCTGACAGCTCAAAGAAAGACGAGGCCCAAAGCATGATATTCGCTTTGCAGGACAAGCTGGTTATGAAAGAATATCTCTCTGCCAAGCTCTATTATAATTTGGGAAATTATTTGGGAAATAATTATGAGTCTTGCGTTATCACTGCACAGAACGCGTTAAAGGATTACCCTTACACCAATATGCGTGAAGATTTGTCCATCCTTATCCTGCGCGCCAAATACGAAATGGCGGTGTATAGTGTGGAAGACAAGCGTGCGGAACGTTATCGTGAAGCGGTAGACGAATATTACGCCTTTAAGAACGAGTTTCCCGAAAGCAAATATATGAAAGATGCCGACCGCATCTTCAAGGAAGCGCAGAAGATTTTGAAGGACTGACAGAAAGTGAAACAATTGTTGTAGAATAAAATTAATTTAGATAGAAATTTATGGATTACAGAAAGACAAATGCTCCTACAACTACGGTGACCCGTGATATGATGGAGTTGTGTGAGGATACCGGTAATGTATATGAATCAGTAGCGATTATTGGTAAGCGTGCCAATCAGATCAGTGTTGAAATCAAGAATGACCTTTCCAAGAAGCTGGCCGAGTTTGCTTCTTACAATGATAATTTGGAAGAAGTGTTCGAAAACCGGGAACAGATTGAGATTTCCCGTTATTATGAGAAGTTGCCGAAACCGACATTGATTGCCACTCAGGAATATCTTGAAGGTAAGGTATATTATCGTAATCCTTCCAAGGAAAAAGAGAAATTGCAGTAATGATACAGCGTATTCAATCCGTTTATTTGTTATTGGTGGCTATCCTGCTGGTTGTGGCTCTTTGCTTGCCGGTGGGACAGTTTATCGGTCCGGATGGGATAGCGGCTCATATATTCAAGCCGTTGGGCGTGACTTTGGCCGATGGAAACTTCCAGTCTACATGGGGTTTGTTCGGCATTCTGCTGTTGAGTGCGATTATTGCATTATGCACCATATTCCTGTTCCGTAACCGTATGTTGCAGGTTCGTATGACGGTGTTCGGCAGTCTTTTGCTGATAGGTTATTACATTGCTTTCTTCGCGTTTATGTTTATCCTGAAAAACGATTTGAATGCAATGGCTTTCCAGTTGGGATGGGCTTTATGTCTGCCTGCCGTATGTATCATACTGAATTATCTGGCTTTCCGAGCTATCTATCGTGATGAGCTGATGGTGAAGGCTGCGGATAGATTGAGATAAAGAGAAAAGGTCTGTCCGGTAAGACAGACAGTCCGGTATAAAAAGCGGGGCGAGTGTTACATTCAACACTCGCCCCGCTTTTTATATCTCTGTATCCGGATTATAACCGTTATTTTCTTTATTTCCTTAAATCGAACAAATAAGTGATTTTAGCGGTGATGACTCCGTGTGCCGAACGGGAAAAGTAGTCCTTCTTGGTACTGTTGTAGAAGTCGGACAAGGCATAATAGTATCTGCCTTCCACCAGGAAATTTCCGGCTTTGGTGCGGAGTTCCACGCCGGCTCCGCCCGTAATGCCGTAGTCGAACCTGTTGTCTACGGCTTTGTCATGCTGTTCTACGGTCAGTCCCGGGTAGTTGTCCCAGTCGCCGCTTATCGTATAGCTGTCTCCTAAAAAGAAGCCTATCTGCGGACCGGCATGGACGAAGAACTGCAAACCTCTGTCCTTACCGAATGCCAGATGTGCAAGGAAGGGAATTTCCAGATAATTCATCTTTCGCGTGTATTGCAGTTCGGGATAGTCCTCATAAAATTCGTCCCAACCGTGTTGGGAGAAGTTAAGCTCGATTTGCGCACCGCATATCATACTGAAATACTTTTCGGAAATATAACGGGCGGTCACTCCGCCGTTGATACCCATCAGGTTGTTCTGGCGGACTCTGGGAGAGAAGCTTACGCTATTCAGGTTGATGCCGCCGTTGATGCCCACGGAAAAGTTATGGCGTTGTTCGCCTATCTGTGCGCTTGCCGGCAAAGCACATGTACCTGCTAAGAGTGCTGTTCCTATAATTGTTTTTAGTTTCATTTTCTTCAATTGCGAATTACTGTAACCAAATGGCTGTAAGGCGTTTCTTTAATCAAAGTCGAGCTTTATCAGTTCGAAATTTTTGGTGAAGCGTACAAAGAACACTTTCCGGTTGATAAATCCGCCCCAGTTGTTTACACGCTGGAACTTGAAGCCGGTCTGAATGGGAACAAGATCCATTTTGTCCAGGTTCTTTTCAAATCCCGAACCGTAGCGCGACAGTCCTTTGAGGAAGAAGTAGCCCGTGTCGAAACCCAGCATGCCGAATTTGGGATAACGTTCGTCCATCTCCTTGCCATACCATTTGCGGTAGCTCTTGGTGAAGTTAATGGCTGCCGGCAGCAGATTGTTCGTGTAGAACGAGGAGTAGAAGTATGTATCCAGTTCGAAGAAGGCTTCAAGATGGTCTTTGGTGTAAGTCTGCCATTCCGGATAGCCGAATAGATGTATGCGGCTGTCGGGCATCTCGCGTACCAGCAGTGTCAGTTGCGGCAGTATCTTGATCAGTGTGATGTTGCTTCCGGAAGTGGGGATGAATATATTTTCACGGTCGGCACGCAATACGGCTTTCAAGAACTCCACGGTAGCATCCTCTTTCAGTGATTTTGTAGGTATGGAACGGTTGCGCAACTCCTCTTTCAATCCCTTGATGAAGTCCGCCTTCTCTCTGGTTCCCTGGCTTGCCTCGATAAAGATAACGTTGGCGTTGGGAAACTGGCGGACAAAGTGGTCGTACACTTCCGAATAAAGGTAGGATTGGGGAGTATTGATTTGGTATACCGACGGATTGCGGAATACGGTATTGTCTTTAGACGTAAACGGTATCACCAGCCGTATGTCGTGCTTGTCGGCAAAATCGGCCAAAGGCTTGATGTGCTGCTGGTGCAACGGGCCGAAGATAATATCCATGTCCTTCATCTCGCTTTTGCCGAGTATGGAGTTTAGGGAGGATGTGGCAGGACTGGTACTGTAAGTATAAAGGTCTATGGAAGTGCCTGTGCGCTTCAGGCTGTCTACCGCCATAAGGAATCCTTCGTAATATTCCACCATTTTGGCAGACTCGCTTTTGCTTGCCCCGTCGGGCAGGAACGGAAGGACTACGGCAGCCTTGATGACATTGATGCGCTTGCTGCTTTTTGTGTTTTCACTGAACAGTTCGCTGTCGCTCGGTGCGGCCTGCCGGGGTGTATCCTGCTGCGTTGCAGAAGGAGAGGACGGATAGGGGATACAGAGGAACGAACCTTTCTTTATCTTGTTCTCGCCCCGCAATTCGGGATTGGCGGCTATGAGTTCGGCTTCGGTAATACCGTATTCGCGGCTGATGCTGAATACCGTTTCCTTGCGTTTTACCTTGTGCATGTCGCGGCAGCGGGATTGTACCGGGGCCTGAATGGCAGTGTTGCCTGCGGGCATGCCCGAAAGTGCCTGCGTGTCTGCGGTGACGGCTGCCGCATCCGTGGCCGACGGAATGCGGATGACCTGCCCGATGCGGAAGTTATCGGCGCTCAGTCCGGGGTTGGCATCGCATATGGCTTTGGCGGACACATTGTATTTCACCGTAAGCCGGTAAAGGGTTTCACCGGGAGCTATGGTATGGAAAGTCTCCTTTTGCAAACCGGCATCCGTACGCGGAATGCGCAGGGTACGGCCTACGTATATCTTGTCGTCGCTTCCCGGATTCAGTTTTACTATATCCGCCTGACTGATGTTGTACATGCTGGCAATGGAATACAGGCTCTGGCCTTTTTCTATCGTATGCAGAAAGTAGGATTGGTTTTCTTGTGCGCTTGTTCCGAGGCTGCACGCGCCGGCAAGCAGCAGGGAACAAGAAAATACGGTTAATCGTTTTCATTCAGTAATCGTTGGTTTATGTTTACAATTTCCCAAAGTAGCTGCAAAGGTACGAATATTGTGGCATTCAAACCAAAGGATTGCGTTAAGAAATAATATTGTGCATTTCAAAACCGAAAAATACCGCTTTTCGACTGATATTCGGTCGGAAACCGTTATTTTTGCACAAATTCATTCATTAAAATATGCAAGAAGAAACAGAATATATCAATGTATACGGAGCGCGTGTACATAACCTGAAAGACATCGATGCGGAAATTCCCCGCAACAGCCTTACGGTAATCACCGGGCTGAGCGGAAGCGGTAAGTCGTCCTCTCGCATTCGATACGATATTTGCCGAGGGCCAGCGCCGCTATATCGAAACGTTTTCCGCTTATGCCCGTAACTTTCTGGGCAATCTGGAGCGTCCCGATGTAGATAAGATTACCGGTCTGAGCCCGGTGATTTCCATAGAGCAGAAGACCACCAATAAAAATCCGCGTTCTACCGTGGGTACGACAACGGAGATATACGATTATCTTCGCCTGCTGTATGCCCGTGCCGGCGAAGCCTATTCGTATCTTTCCGGCGAGAAAATGGTGAAATATACCGAAGAGCAGATACTCGAGCTTATCCTGAACGATTATAAAGGGAAGCGTATTTACATCCTCGCCCCGTTGGTGCGCAACCGTAAGGGGCACTACAAGGAACTGTTCGAGCAGGTGCGTAAGAAAGGCTACCTCTACGTACGTGTGGACGGCGAGGTGCGCGAGGCATTGCCCGGCATGAAGCTGGACCGCTATAAGAACCACGACGTGGAAGTGGTAATCGACAAACTGGTGGTGGCGGATAAAGACGACACCCGCCTGAAGAACAGCGTTGCCGTTGCCATGCGTCAGGGCGACGGGCTGCTGATGGTGCTTGACGCCCAAAGCGAGAGCGTGCGCCATTACAGCAAGCGTTTGATGTGCCCTGTCACCGGACTGTCCTATCGCGAGCCTGCCCCCCATAACTTCTCCTTCAATTCTCCGCAGGGGGCGTGCCCCAAGTGTAAAGGTTTGGGCGTGGTGAACCAGATTGATATAGACAAGATGATCCCCGACCGCGAGCTTTCCATAGCGGGGGAGCCATCATTCCTTTGGGAAAAGCTAAGAACAGCATGATATTCTGGCAGATTGCCGCATTGCTGGAGAAGTATGAAGCTACACTGAAAACTCCTGTCAGGGAGCTGCCGGACGATGCGATAGATGAGATTCTATACGGTTCGGATGAGCGTATAAAGATAAAAAGCTCCCTTATCGGTACGTCTTCCGACTACTTTGTCACTTTTGAAGGAGTGGTGAAGTATATCCAGATGTTGCAGGAAAAGGATGCGTCTGCCACGGCACAGAAGTGGGCGGAGCAATTTGCCAGGACGGCTGTCTGTCCCGAATGCCACGGAGCGCCAAGTTGAATAAGGAAGCGCTGTCATTCCGTATTCACGACAAGAACATCTACGAACTGTCTACGATGGACATCAACGAACTGTATGACTGGCTGGTGAACGTAGACCCGTATCTTAGTAGCAAACAACAGCAGATTGCCGGTGAAATCCTGAAGAAATCCGTACACGGCTCAAATTTCTGCTCGATGTAGGTTTGGATTATCTTTCGCTGAACCGTAGTTCCGTCAGCCTTTCCGGTGGTGAAAGCCAGCGTATCCGCCTATTGGCTACGCAGATAGGTTCACAGCTGGTGAATGTGCTGTATATATTGGATGAGCCGAGTATCGGCCTGCACCATTAACGCGACAACCAGCGCTTGATACACTCTTTGAAGGAACTGCGTGACATTGGCAACTCCGTCATTGTGGTGGAGCATGACAAGGATATGATGCTCGCCGCCGATTATGTCATTGATATGGGGCCGAAAGCCGGTAGGCTGGGAGGGGATGTTGTCTTTGCCGGTACTCCCCGTGAAATGCTCCGGACGCATACGCTGACTTCCCAATACTTGAATGGTGAGTGTGCCATTGAGGTGCCTGCCAAGCGTCGCGAGGCAATGGACACAGTCTGTGGCTGCGTGGCGCCAAGGGTAATAATCTGAAGAATGTGGATGTAGAGTTCCCGCTGGGCAAGCTGATTTGCGTTACCGGTGTTTCCGGCAGTGGCAAAGTCCACGCTTATCAACTTGAGAGACGTTGCAGCCTATTCTTTCGCGAAGTTCTATCGTTCACTGCAGGATCCTTTGGACTATGATGACAGTATTGAAGGGCTGGAATATAGACAAGGTGGTGAATGTGGACCAGTCTCCTTTGGGACGAACGCCGCGTTCCAATCCTGCCACTTATACCGGTGTGTTTTCCGATATCCGGCAATCTGTTTGTCGGCTTGCCCGAAGCGATACGTGGATATAAGGCGGGACGCTTCTCCTTCAACGTCAGTGGCGGACGCTGCGAGGCTTTGCCAGGGCAACGGCTACAAATGCATTGAGATGAATTTCCTGCCGGATGTGTATGTGCCTTGCGAGGTGTGCCACGGCAAACGCTATAACCGCGAGACGCTGGAAGTGCGCTTTAAAGGCAAGTCCATTGCCGATGTGCTGGATATGACCATCAACCGTGCGGTGGAGTTCTTCGAGAATGTGCCCCAGATATTGAATAAGATTAAGGTTATCCAGGAAGGGGATTGGGCTATATCAAGCTGGGACAGTCCTCCACCACGCTCTCCGGAGGTGAGCCAGCGCGTAAAGTTGGCTACGGAACTCTCAAGCGTGATACGGGCAAGATCACTCTATATCCTCGACGAACTACCAGGACTTCATTTTGAAGATATCTGTACTGATGAATGTACTGAACAAACTTGTTGACAAAGGAAACACCGTCATCGTCATAGAGCATAATCTCGATGTCATCAAGATGGCGGACTACATCATTGATATGGGTCCCGAAGGTGGCAAGGGGAGGGAACCCCTCTGGTGAACACCCGAAGAGGTGGCGAAGAGCGAGAAAGGCTATACTCCGAAATTCCTGCGTGAAGAGCTGGGGGATAATTACTAATTTTGTAACTTGTTATGGTGAAAATTAATAAGACGAATGCAGCGCGGTTGCTCGACAAAGCCAAGATAGCCTATGAACTCATTCCTACGAGGGTGGATGAAGGAACGATTTGAGCGCCGTACATGTAGCCGCCAGTTTGGGCGAGGACATCAACTGCGTGTTCAAGACACTTATTCTTCACGGCGATAAATCCGGCTACTTTGTCTGCGTCATCCCGGGTGAGCACGAAGTGGATTTGAAACTGGCGGCAAAGGCATCGGGCAACAAGAAGTGTGACCTCATTCCGGTTAAGGAACTTTTACCTCTGACTGGCTACATCCGCGGAGGCTGTTCGCCCATCGGCATGAAGAAGTCTTTCCCTACCTATATCCATGAAACGTGCCTGCGGTTTCCGTATATCTATATCAGTGCCGGACAACGTGGTTTGCAGCTTAAACTGGACCCGAAGGATTTGGTAAAAAAGAAGTGCGTGCAGAAGTTTGTGTTCTTTTTTAATGAATAAATCTTCTATTTCTGCCGAGATATTTTAATTTTATAAGGAAATATTCAATAGAATTTATATATTTGCAGGAATTATTCAAGAAATCAATCCAATTACTAATTCTAAAAACTAATTTTATGTTCAACAAACACCCTAAAGGTCTGATTGCCGCATCCTTCGCTAATTTGGGCGAGCGTTTCGGCTTTTATACCATGATGGCCATTCTTGTACTTTTTCTGCAAGCCAAGTTCGGACTGGATGGAAAGAGGCAGGTTTGATCTACTCAACATTTTATTTTTCTATTTACATTCTTGCATTGATAGGTGGTATTATTGCCGACAGAACCCGTAATTACAAAGGTACCATCTTTACTGGCATTGTCTTGATGGCGGTAGGCTACTTGATGCTTGCCATCCGTCTCCTACACCGGTTGTCAATAAAACCTTGTTTTTGGTGATTACTTGTGCGGCCTTGTTTGTCATTGCTTTCGGAAATGGTCTTTTCAAGGGAAATCTTCAAGCGCTGGTAGGGCAGATGTACAATCCCCCAATATTCCAGCATGCGTGATTCTGGTTTTCTCCTTATTCTATATGTTCATCAATGTAGGAGTGCCATCTTTGCTCCGTTTGCCGCAGTAGGCGTACGTAACTGGTGGCTGTCCACATTCGGCTACAATTATGATGCCGACCTGCCTGCCCTTTGCCACGGACATCTGGCAGGAACGCTGACTCCCGAAGCTGTGGACACTTATAGTGCACTGGCAACGAAAGCCACTATTTCCGGAACACCCGTAACGGATATGACGGTATTTGCCAATGAATATCTGAACGTGTTTACCACCAGTTTCCATTATGCATTCGGTGTAGCTATCTTGGCTATGGTTCTTTCTTTGGTAATTTTCGTCATTTCCCCGATCCCAGCAAGGTGGCAAGCGGGCCACTGCAGTGGGAGATGAGCGCACAAGAGGTAAACAGCGCATGTATGCATTGTTTGCCGTATTCGGTGTGGTAATTTTCTTCTGGTTCTCG
>VOFI01002261.1_pt1 | contig 19206 bp, 20 predicted proteins | sample 5384131 | NCBI WGS metagenome assembly VOFI01 (sample SAMN12384728, study PRJNA508395) | human gut metagenome | isolation source: healthy gut H | host: Homo sapiens
TCAGCGTAATCGTGCTGTCGGTGGACTGCTTGCCGGTGGGGAGACGCCCGTAACGGTGGCATCCTCGTTACCGCTTACGGGATTGCCGTTCTGGTCACAGAAGCCGATGTTATAGAAACCGGCGTTGTTGAGCGCGGTGACGGCGGCGGAGATGCTCTTGCCGTACAGGTTGCCCGGGACGCCGGCCTTGCCGGACTTCTTGGCAATGACGACGGTAATCGTGGCGCCAGGCTTCTGCTTGCCGCTGGGGTTCCAGCTGATCACGGTGCCCTCGGTAACCGAGTCGTTCTCCTGGTAGCTCACGTCGACGCCAAAACCTGCCATATCGAGGGCGTTGCGTGCCTGGGCCTCGGTCATGTCGGTCAGGTCGGGGACGGACGTGGTATCCGGGCCGCTCGAGACCTTGTACGAGATGGTCGTGCCCTTCGCGACTTCCTTACCGGCTTCAGTGCTCTGCTCAAAGACCTGGCCCTCGTCAGCCTCGTTGGCCTCCTCGGTTGCATTGCCCTTCAGGCCCACGCTTGCCAGTGCGGCCTCGGCCTGGTCCTTGGTCAGGCCAACGAGTCTGCGGAACCTCAACCTTTTCTGAGGGCTTGGGGCCCTTGGAGATCACCAGGTTCACCTTGGTGCCCTTGGGTCTTCTTGGTGTTGCCGTTGGGGGTCTGCTCGACAACCTTGCCCTCGTCGACATCGTCGTTATAGCTCTGGTCGACGGTTCCGACCTCAAGGCCGGCCTCCTTGATCTGCTCGATAGCGGTCTGCTGGTCCTTGTTAAGCACATCGGGCACCGTAACCTGATCGCCCCCAAAGAGGCCGGTGGCGAAGGCCACCACAACGCCAACCACGGCGATTGCGGCGACTACGGCGGCGATAATCTTGTTCTTGTTGGACTTGGGCTGATCGACCTCGTAGGAGCCGGTGGAGCCCGAAACCGAGCTGCGGGCGGTATTTTGGCCGCTCACGCCCGAGACGGGACGCACCATGGCGCGCGTCTGATCGGAAAGCTCGCGAGTCTTGGTGGCGCCCAGCTCACCGGGGGCACCGATGATGCGCGTGGGCTCCGAGACGTTGACGGCACGGCCGGACAGGTAGCTGTTGAGCACCTGGCGCAGCTCGTCGGCCGTCTGGAAGCGGTTTGCCGGGTCCTTCTCCATGCACTTGAGGATGATGCGCTCCAGGTCGGCATCGACACCGGAGTTGATCTGGCTCGGCGGGATGGGGAGCTCGTTGACCTGCTTGAGCGCGACCGAGATGGCGTCGTCACCGTCAAAGGGGACGCGGCCGGTGGCGCACTCGTACATGACGACACCCAGCGAGTAGATATCCGAGGTGGGGCCGAGGTCCTGGCCGCGGGTCTGCTCGGGGCTTACATAGTGGGCGGTGCCCAGCACGTTGTTATCCTGCGTGAGGTGGCTGTTCCTGGCGCGTGCGATGCCAAAATCCATGACCTTGATGTTGCCGTCGGGCAGCACCATGATGTTTTGCGGCTTAATGTCGCGATGGATGATCTCGTGCTTGTGTGCGACCGAAAGCGCGGAGCTGATCTGCGAGCCGATCTGGGCGACCTTCTTGGGGTCGAGGGCGCCGTGGCTCTTGATGCCGCTCTTAAGGTCGGTACCGCGCAGGTACTCCATGACGATGTAATAGGTGTCGCCGTCCTTGCCCCAGTCGTAGACGCCCACGATATAGGGGAGGACAGGCCGGCAGCTGCCTGGGCCTCCTGCTTAAAGCGTGCGGCGAAGGTCGCGTCGCCAGCATACTGCGGCAGCATGATCTTGACGGCTACCGTGCGGTCGAGGACCTGATCCTGTGCACGGTAGACGGTCGCCATGCCGCCTGTTCCCACCTTATCCTTGAGGAGGTATCTTCCCCCGAGGACCCTCTGTTCCATTCCTGCTCCTAACATAACTATTCGCTCAACGATGTGTGTAGTACCTACGATGTGGCCGCTGGGGCCGTGTGGCGCGTTGCCGCTAACTCATCGGTCGCGGCGCGCCCAAGTGTCCGATTTGATCACGGGCATCACGCTCCCTGTGCGGCGAGCGCCGCGGTCAGGACGATGCCGGCAATCTTGGCCGCCTCGACGTCATGCTTGTCGAAATCCTCCAAGGCCACCGAGATGGCGACCGTGGGTGAATCGTAAGGTGCAAAGCCAACGAACATCGAGTTGACGTTGGTGCCGCCGATCTCGGCCGAGCCAGTCTTGCCGGCAACCTTGACGCCGGGGATTTGGGCATCGGTGCCGGTGCCGGACTGGACGACGGCAAGCATGGCCTGCTTGACCTGGTCGGCCGTGGCGGAGCTGACGGCCTGACCCAGCGAGCGGGACTGCGTGGTCTTGACCACGGTTCCGTCCGGGGCGAGTACCTGGGCTACAAAGTACGGGTCCATGACCACACCACTGTTAGCGATGGCGGCGGCGATCACGCGTTCTGCATGACGGTGGTCTGCGGGCCGGGCGTGTGGTCCATGCCGACGGGCTGGCCGGCACCGGCCCAAGCGGTCTCCCACTCAGTCATGAGCGACGGGTCGGCCATGATGGAGGCCGCGGAGGTCAGGTCCTGGCCGAGCTTTTGGCCGTAGCCAAAGGCGTTGGCAAACTGCACGAGCGTGTTTGCGCCAACTTCGTTTGCCACCTGGCCAAAGACGACGTTGGAGGACACGGCAAAGGCCTGCTGCAGGCTGATGGTGCCGTAGCTCTCGTTGGCAGAGTTGGTGACCGGCGCGTTGCCGATGTCCATGGAGCCGGGCGCCTGGTAGGTGCTGGTCAGGCTGGCGGTGCCGGTCTCGAGCGCCGCGGAGAGCGTGACGACCTTAAAGGTCGAGCCCGGCGTGTACAGCGCGTCCATGGCGCGATTGTACATGGAGCCGTCCTCGCCGCCGCCCGTCTGCAGCAGCGCATCGATGTTGGTGTTGTCGTAGGTGGGCGAGCTCGCACATGCAAGCACCGCGCCGGTACGCGGGTCGATGACCACTACAGCGCCCTTAAAGCCCTTGAGCGCCTGCTCGGCAGCCGTCTGGATGCGCGAGTCGATGGTGAGCTTGGCGGTATTGCCCGGCTGGGTCTGCCCCGCGAGCGACGCGATGGCGTTGTTCCAGCTGGAGTAATCCTTAGAGCCGGTGAGCGTGTCGTTCATGACGCTCTCGATGCCGGCGGTGCCGTATTGCTGGCTCACATAGCCAACCACGTGCGCGGCCATGTTGCCGTTGGGGTAGGAGCGGGCGTAGGTGCCGTCCTCCTGCTGCAGCGACTCGGCTAGCGTCACGCCGTCGGACGTGATGATGGAGCCACGCTGGATGTACTTGGAGCGGGCGATGGTGTGGTTGTTGGTCGGCATGTCCTGATAGTCCTTGGCCTTGATGACCTGGACATAGGTGAGGTTGCCGATAAGGATGGCGAACAGCGCCGTAAAGGCGAGCACCGCACGAGTTAGACGGTTGGCAAGTGCCACGCGGCCGAGCACACCGGATTCAGGCGTGTCGAGCAGGCGACGGCGCATGCGAGAGCCCGACGGAGTGGTTGCCGTGGCGTAGGAAGAGGTGGCTGGCAAAACGCGTACCGGTCGGGGCGGCGGCGGATGCGACCTGGTCATCGGTGATGGCGGCCATGGTGCCGGTGCCGGTGAGCTCGGCTTCGCGTCCGGTTGCCTCGTCGCCGGCGCGCAGCAGCAGCGCGACGATGATAAAACTCGCCAGCAGCGAGGAGCCGCCCTGGCTCATAAAGGGCAGGGTGACGCCGGTCAGCGGAATAGGCGGGTTACGCCGCCAACGATTAAGAATGCCTGGAAGCTGATGGCTGCCGTAAAAGGCCGGTGGCGCTAAAAGGCAGCAAGGTCGGACTTGGCGCGGGCAGCTGTGGTCAGGCCGCGCACGGCAAAAGAGCATAAACAGGATGAGCACGGCGCCGCCAAAAGGCCCATCTCCTCGCCGATAGCCCGAGAAGATAAAGTCGGACTCGACGACGGGGATGTTGTTTGCCATGCCGTTGCCGATGCCGACGCCAACCAGGCCGCCGTCGGCAAGCGAGTAGAGTGACTGTACGATCTGGTGCAGCCCTGGCCCTGGGCGTCCTTAAACGGATCGACCCAGACCTGAAACGCACCTGCACGTGAGAGGAACTTGTAGGCGCCCACGGCTCCGACGGCTAAAGAGCGCAAGGCCGATAACGTACATAAAAAGCGTCCCGTGGCAACATAGAGCATCAGCAAAAAGATGGTGTAGAACAGGACGGCCGAGCAGGTCGCGTTCGAAGACGACGATGAGCAGGCACACGCCCCACACGGCAAACAGCGGCAGCAGCAGGCGGCGGCGGAATCTTGAGGCCCAGGATCTTGCGGTTGGAGATGGAGAGCAGCTCGCGGTTCTCGGCCAGATAGCCTGCCAGGAACAGGACGATGAAGACCTTGGCGAACTCGCCGGGCTGGATGGTGAAGCCCGCGATGCGAATCCACAGCTTGGAGCCCGAGATCGTGGTGCCGATAAAGATACGGCAGCATCAGCAGGATGATGCCGTAATGCCAAGGTGTACTTGCTAGCGCATGACCACGTCGAGGTTTTTGACTAGTGCAAGCGTTCCCACCATGAGCGCCACCGAGACAAACAGGATGATGAGCTGTGAGATGGCGAGAGCGGGGGCCAGGACGCGTCACGAACGTGATGCCGATGCCCGAGAGCACAAAGACGATGGGTAGGATGGCGGGGTCGGCGCCGGGCGCCAGGATGCGCACGGCGATATGCGCCGCGGCGAAGGCGGCGAACAGGCCGATCGGCACGGCGAGCGTCTCAAAGGAAATCGTGGCACCCGCGGTGAGCACGTACATCGCATAGAGCAGGATGACGGGGAACGCCGAGGCGATGAGCAAGAGCAGCTCGGTGTTGCGGCGACTCATAAGCGGCACTCCCTTTCTAATTCTTATCGGAGGCTTCGGCCTCGGCGGACTGTTCGGCGGTTTTCTCGGAATCTGATTCGGAGGTCGATCCCTGATTGGTGTTGTCGCGAATCGTTTGCGCGTCGATCACCTGGCGGGTCTGCTCCTCGTCGATCTGGTGGCGGTACTTGGGGATATCGTGTCCTGCGCATCGTCGACACTTGTTTGCGGAATGCCCGCCTTGAGGCGGTTTTGCGTGTCTTCGGGCAGGTCGGACAGCTTGATGCTGGTTTCGCTTTCGAGCCAGTGGAGCTTGAGTCCGAGTGGCTTGCCGGGCAGGCCGCGCCAGACGGCGACATTGCCGTGGTAGGTTCCCAAGTAATAGGAGCCGGTGACACCCGTGTGTAGGCCCAGATGCCAGCGCCAGCACAAAGACGAGGGCCAGGATGGTGGCGATAGTAACGTTGCGGCGTCGGACGCGTTTTGTCTCGCGCATGACGCCGTCGTCGACCAGGTCCGACGACCACCACGGTCACATTGTCGTGGCCGCCGGCGGCGAGCGCCGCGTCCACCAGGTTGTCGACGCAGATTTGCGCGGTTGAGGACTGCGTGGCGATGTTCTCGATATCGCTATCGGGAATCATGCTCGAGAGGCCGTCGGAGCACAGGATCAGGCGGTCGCCTTCCTCGATATGCAGAGTGAAGTGGTCGGCATACATGGCGGGGTCCGAGCCCAGCGCGCGGGTGATGACCGAACGGTTGGGGTGGACGCGAGCCTCGTCTGCCGTAATCTCGCCGGCGTCCACGAGCTCCTCCACGTAGGAGTGGTCGCGGGTCACGCGGATGAGCGTACCCTCGTGGAGCAGGTAGGCGCGCGAGTCGCCCACGTGGGCGATGGCGAGCGTGTCGTTTTCGATGTAGGCGCAAGTGGCTGTGCAGCCCATGCCGGGTTTGCCCAGGCCGTTGAGGGCGGCCTCGATCACGGCGGCGTTGGCGGCCTCGACGGCTGCGGCCAGGCGCGCGGCGTCGGCAGACTGCGGCGCCGTCTTGGCGATGGTCTCGACGGCGATGGAAGAGGCTACCTCGCCGGCAGCGTGACCACCCATGCCGTCGCACACGCAAAAGAGCGGCGACTGCACCAGGTAGGAATCCTCATTGTGCGGGCGCACACAGCCAACGTCGGAGCGGGCACCCCCATAAGTTGCCTGCGTGGTGGTGCCGGCGTCGTAGGTCGAGTCGGTCTCGATGCGCTCGTCGGTCAGCGGCTCAAAGCTCATGGTCGAGCCGGGATCTTTGAGCTTTGCCTCCACGGCGGCGACATCGATCTCGGCGGTGTCGCCGGGGGAGACGGTGTCGGCATCGTCTCCCGACTCGGCGTCGGAGACGTCCGGAAGGTTGAGATCTTCGGTTACGCGGTCGGCGGGATCGTCGTCCTGCTGCGGCTCGACAGCCGTCGGCTCGGGCGTCGCAAAGTGCGACGGCGCGGGCGTGCTCTGGGGTTGAGCGGAGGGCTCGGGAGCTGCGGCGGGCGCGGCAACGGGCTGCTCGACTTCGGCAGGCGTTGCGGATGCGGGTGCCGCCTCGCTTGCCGGGGCGACGGGGAATACCGGCGCGGCAGGCTCGGGGGCGGCAAACACGGCAGCGCTCTCGTTAATCGCCTCGGCGACGGGCTCGGCAAAGTGAGCCGGTGCGGGCGTTGCCTCCGGTTCCGCCGACTGCTCGGCAGCGTGCGCGCCGATGGGGGCGCGTCGAGCTGCTCGGTGCTGGCGTCCTCGTCATCGACGAGTGCCGGATATTCTTGAGTTACATGCGAAAGAGGCAGGGAGAACACGGTGTCCTCGGGCTCCACGGGCGTGGAGTCCGCCGGAGCGGCGTGGGCCGGTGCAGCTACGGCGGCAGCCGGTGCCTCGGTCATAGTTGCGGACTTGTTCTCCTCGTCGATCATCGACGGTTCACCTTCATGACCACGTCGCCAATCTGGACTTCGTCGCCCTCACGCAGCGTCGCGGGCTCCACGAGCTGGCGGCCGTTGACGAGCGTGCCGTTAAGCGAGTTGAGGTCCTCGATGATGAGCGCCGGGCCCTGCAGCGAAAAGCGCGCATGCGAGGCCGAGACGAACGGTTCGTTGATGCAGATGTCCGAAGATGGCGAGCGACCGACGATGACGGGGCCGAGCATGTCTACGTGGATGCCGCGGATACCGCGCGGACCCTTGTCCACATCAATCGTCCAGATAGCCGAGTCGCGGCGCTGCCCGCGCACAAGTCCCACGCCGGTCTTCATGACGGCGAACAGGAAGATATAGAGCAGGGCGACCAGGACGATGCGGCCTGCAAAAAGGACGATATCGATGTTCATAAGCGACTATCCCCTAAATTCAAAGGTGCTCAGGCCAAACGTCAGCAGATCGCCGTTGCGCAGCGGGCAGCGCGTAATGCGGCGGTTGTTGACGAGCGTGCCGTTGGTGGAATTGAGGTCCTCGATCGACCAATCCGAGCCCGTAAAGGTGAGCTGGTCGTGGCGGCGCGACACGTTGGGGTCGCGCAGGGCAATGTCGGAAACTGAGCGCTCGCGACCGATGGTCACCTGTGCGGAGGTGATGCTATGGCTCTCGCCGCTCACGACGTCGACGAGCTGGGCGAGCGGGCGCTGCGGGGCGCGAGTGCTCGCCATGTTGGAGGCGATGCCGGCTGCGGCGCCTAGGCCCACGGCGGCACCGGTCGCGGCGGCTCCGCCCATGCCGGCAAGCGCGTCGCGCGAGACGGTCTGAGGCACCGGGATGGGTGCGGCGGCGGGGTCGGGGACGCTAGGCGCGAAGGGGTCTGCCACGGCAAGCGGGTCGGGAGCGGCGGCGCGAGGCGTCGGCTGCTGCTGGGGCATGGCGGCGGGGTGCTGCTGCGGGGCAGCAAACTGCTGCTGGCCGGCGCGCGGGGCGCTGGCGGCACGGCTTGCCGCGGAGTTGTTCTGGCCCAGGCCGTTTTGATAGGCGCGCTCTTCCTCGTACAGGCGGCCGAGCGTGGGGGCATCGACGTTCTCGGCAAAGACCGAGAACTTGCCGGCGCGCAGTTGCGGATCGATCATAAAGCGCACGAGGGGCTCGCCGACAAACACATAGCGGCGCTTTTCGGCCTGTGCCTTCACAAACTCGCGGACCTCGCGCGAAAGCTCGGGGGTAGAACGGGGCGAGCATGGGATCGTCGTCGGCGGCGATCAGGATGGTATAGAGTGCCGGCGCCGTGTTGACGCCGTTGATCACCAGAGTCTGATCCTCCATGTCGCGAGCGGCCTGCTTGGCAAGCTTCTTAAAGGAGAACGGGGCACGGGTGGCACCGAAGATGCCGGCCACGTGGTCCTCGAAGATGTTCAGGAAGTTCACGAAAGATCACTCTCCGTATAAGTTCTTTGGTATCCGAGCAAATATAGGCATATCCCAACGATTATAGAGGATAGGGTTCCCGCAACCGCCGCCTTGGCGACGACCGCGGCTGCAAGGCTGGCAATTTCCATATGGTGTGCAAGACAGGACGCCGCTGCGCAGCCGATGCCGGCGACAGCGATGGCGGCGATTGCGGCAAGGTTTGAGCCTTGGTCGGCACGCTTGGCATGGGCATTGAGCAGCGCAGATGACGCTGCGGCAGTTGCCGCTACCAGCACAAAGGCAGTCCAAAGGAGCGGGTCTCCCAGCGCTGCGGCAACGTTACCGAGCCCCAGCACGCCTCCGGCCGAAAGCGCGACCGTGGCCAGACGGGCAAAAAGCGCGCCCATGCCCGTTGCCGCGGCGGCGCTTGCCGGGCCGAGCCAAAATGACGCGACGCCGGCGGCGACCCCAGCTGCCAGGAAGGTATTGCCGGTCAGACAGCCAAGCGCGAGTGCACAGGTGAGCGTGGCGCTCGCGGCAGTCTCGGTGCGACCCCAGGCGATCCACCAACCGGACATGGCAGCGGCAAAGATCACCGCGACCGGCAACATCGACAGGATGCCCTGCGCCTGCATGGTGGCGTTGGCCATGAGCACCAAAAAGCCCACAGCCGAGATGGCCGAGCCAATCTGGGGGGCAGGCCAGCCGCCGCTCCGATCGCGATGGCCGCAATGACCAGGCCGGGAAGCGCCGCGACCCCGGCCGTTTGCATCAGCAAAAAGCTAAAGGTGCCGCACGTTAGCGCCGAGATAGTGCGCATGGTGTAGTCGCGCGCATGGCTCAAGCGCGTGCCCGCCCAGCCGAGTGCGGGGTCGACCTCGATGGCGTCGCCTTCGTAGTGCGACGGCTCGATATCGTCGAGCTCATGCTCGTCATCCGAAAGCTCGCCAACCATTTGCTCCAGGCTGCGACGGCCTCGCGTACGCTGCCCAGACCGGCAAGGAGATGGTCACAAAATGCCTCGATGCTGTTGGGGCGGTCCTGCGGCATGGGGGAGCGCGCTCATGAGCGCGCGGCCCTCGGCTCCCGGGGGAAGTGTGGTATGAGCTCGCTGGGGTAGGTGGCACCGCCGATGATGCGGTCGAGCGAGTCGCCGGGCGTGGCGGCCATAAAGGGAGCATTGCCGCACAGGCCCTCGTAGATCACACAGGCGAGGGCAAAGACATCGGCGCGCTCGTCGACCGTGCCGGTCTCGATATCGAGCTGCTCGGGCGGCATGTAGCCGATGGTGCCGCCGCGCGAGCCGCCAAAAGCCACCGGCAGACGACAGTCGCGCCATGCCAAAGTCGGTGAGCTTTACATTGCCCGAGTGGTCGATGAGCACGTTTGCGGGCTTTAATGTCCAGGTGGAGTACGCCATTACTATGGGCGAAGGTGAGCGCCTGGCCCAGGGCATCGGCAATGGCCGCGGCCTCGTCAAAGGTGAGTGAGTGGCCGTCCACGCGATGCAAAAACTCGGCCAACGACATGCCGTCGACATACTCCATGACCAGGTAGGCATAGGCTGTGTCGTGCGTAAAGTCGATGACCTGCACGATGTTGGGATGTTGAAGCATGGCGGCAGTATGCGCCTCGCGCAGGACATCCATGATGTCGCTGGCGGGCATGCCGGCACCGTTGATAAGGGGATGCGTTTAATGGCCACGCGGCGGCGCAGGTGCGTGTCGCGGCAGATCTCGATGGAGCCAAAACCGCCGGTCGCAAGTGTCTCGAGCGGCTGGTACCGCTTGAGCAGCTCGCGAGAGCTGGTGCCCTCCAAGGGAACGTCCGGCGAGAACCGGGCGGTATGTTTTGCGAGAAAAGCGGCATGGCCCAACCCTCGTGCGTTTAAAGTTCGTTTGCGAGCGGCGGGCGCGGAGCCGAGCCGTTCGCGGTGGCATAGATGCTGCTAGTGTAGCACGCTCGGGTGCATGGGGAGGATAGCGGGATGCGAGGCTGCCTGTCTGGCTTGGCCTTAGCGCTTCTTCTTGTTCTTTTTCTGCTTGCGCCGCTTGCCCCTTGGTCTCCTGGAGCTTGTCGCCCTGCTTGGCCTCGGCGGCGGCCTTCTCGGCCTTCATTTTCTTCTTCTTGGTCTCGATGCGGAGTTTTTTGTTGATGCGCGCCTTGAGGAAGGGACCGAACTGCTCGGCATCGCCGCGGACAAAGGTGTCCTTAGGGATCGTCACGCCCTGGTCGGCGAACATGGCCACAAAGATGCGCTCGCCGTCGAGCACGTGGTCGAGCTTTTCAAACGGGAAGAACTGCGACTTGCCGCTCTTGCCCCAAACCATCAGGCCGTCCTCGTTGGCGGCGACGCGGCGATAGCGGCCGCCCATGGACTCGTCGGCCTCGACGGCATCGATAAAGTCGCGGGCGAGCGTGTGGTGGAGGTTCTTGCTCCACCAGGCCAAAAAGGCGCCGAACACGATCAGCACGACGCCGAACTTGATCCAGCTGCCGCCGGCCACCAGCATGCCGATGCCGATGAGCACGGCAATCGCGGCGGCGACGTACAGGGAGCCACGGCGCCTGGGCGAGGCGACCAGGCGGGCGAAGTCGGTGACGAGGTCGTTTTCGTACTGATACTCGTTGAGGTACAGAATGCCGTCATCGGCCGCGGCCTGCGCCTCGAGCGCGACCTCGACCTGGTCGGCTGCTTCGGAGGGAATGAGGTTGCTCTCTGCGTCTGCCATGCTCTTTGGACTCCTATCGCGGCGGGCTCGCCGTACGGGTTATTATGGAATGCAGTATGCCGTGCGACCGCATGGCCGCCGCGGCAACAAGACTCCAGTATACCCGGGGGAGCACCCATGGAATCGTTGTACCGAAAGTATCGCCCGCTCACCTTCGACTCCGTGGTGGGCCAGCAGCATATCGTCTCGACGCTCGAGCACGCCATCACCGAGGGGCGCCTGTCCCACGCCTACCTGTTCTGCGGACCGCGCGGCACGGGCAAGACCACCATGGCGCGCATTCTGGCCAAGGCGCTGCTGTGCCGCAATGCCGAGGCGGCGCGCGCCGAGGGTGCAAGCGGCTGCATGCCCGACGGTACTTTGCGAGGAGTGCGAACTCATTGCCGAGGGCAACCACCCCGATGTCTACGAGCTCGATGCCGCAAGCCGTACCGGCGTGGACAACGTGCGCGAGGAGATCATCAACTCCGTCAACTTTGCCCCGGTGCGCGGCAAGTACAAGATTTATATCATCGACGAGGTCCACATGCTCACGACGGCGGCGTTCAACGCTCTGCTCAAGACGCTTGAGGAGCCGCCGGCACACGTGATCTTTGTGCTGTGCACCACCGACCCGCAAAAGATTCTGGAGACCATCCTCTCGCGCTGCCAGCGTTTCGATTTCCATCGCATCGGCAACGAGGATATTGAGCATCGCCTGGCATACGTGTGCGAGCAGGAGGGCTTCGATTACGACGACGAGGCGCTGGCTATCGTGGCGCGTCATGCCAAGGGCGGCATGCGCGACGCGTTGTCCACGCTGGAGCAGCTGAGCGTCTTTGGCAACGGTTCTGTGCATGCGGACGACGCCCGCTCGCTTTTAGGCGAGGTTTCGGACCAGATTCTGGGCGAGTTTTCCCGTGCCATTGCCGATCGCGATGTTGCCGAGCTCTATGGACTGATTCGTGCGCAGGTCGAGGAAGGAAACGACCTGCTGGAACTGACGCGCGACCTGGTGGCGCATGTGCGTGACGTGTACGTTGCCTGCGTTGCCGGTGCCCGTGCCGAGCTGTTTGAGGGCGGCTCCGAGCAGGCCGAGGCGCTTGCTGCCGAGGGCCGCTGCCTTTGGCGAGCATCCTGCCGACCGCCGGCCCGTGTGCTGACAGTGCTCGACGATGCCGCACTGGAGATGAGGGGCGCGAGCGATGTGCGCCTGGTGCTCGAGATCGCCGGCACGCGCTGGCACGTCCCGAGGCTGATATAACGATTGAGGCATTGGCCGAGCGCGTGGCACGCCTGGAGGCCATGGTTGCCAATGGCGCCGTGCCGGCGAGCGTGGCCGCTGCTCAGGCCGCCGCGCCTGCAGCATCCGTACCCGCTGCTGCCCAACAGCCGACGCTCATTTCGGGCGCCCGTGCTGCCGCTCCGGCGGCATCCGCTGCCCCCGCTGCTACGTCCGCGCGCCAGGGTGGCATGCCTTGGGACCGTGGTGCTGCCGCTCCGGCGGCCCAGCCGGCGTCTCGTGCTGCGTCCGTGTCAGCTTCCAAGCCTGCAGCGCCTGCACCTCAGTCTGTGCCGGCGCCGACGCCTCGGCCCGTTGCTGCCCCCGCGCCTGCCACCGCTCCGGCACCTAAGCCCCAGTCCAACAATGCCGCCCAGGTTGCCGCCGCTGGTGCTGCCGAGACGCCCGCGGTCGAGGATGCCGGAGAGCTGCAGCGCAAATGGGCCGAGGTTGTCGAGCGTGTCAAGGCGCATCAGGCTTCCTACGCAGGGCTTTGCTCAACGCCCGCGCCACGGCCGACGACGGCTCCAAGCTCACCGTCTCGTTCCCCGCGGGCTCGACTTTTGCCATCAAGATGCTCGGTCGCGCCGATACGCAATCGGTGGTCCTGCCGACGGTCTGCGCAGTCTTCGGTCGTCGTACCGTCGACTATGTCTGGATGGGGTGGCACGCCGGCTCCTCAACATGAGGAGCATTCTCCATCTGCACGGGCTGCGGCATCTGCGGACCCGCAACCCGTGTCCTCGGCGGCCCCTGCATCCTCGAGCGCCAGCGCGCCGCAGCGGCAAGCGACACCGGTAGCGGCGTCGACCCCGTCGGTGCCTAAGCCCGCGGCGCCCAAACCGGCTGCTCCGGCCCCAGCGCTCAAGCCCTTCTCGCCCACGCCCAAGTCGTCTGACCTAGGCAAAGCCCCCTGGCTACGCTCCGACAACCCCGCCGGCGCTCCTGCCACGGGTAAGCTCCCGACCGAGCCCGCACCCCGTGCGCCCGAGCGCTCGGCTGCCCCCAAGGCTCAGTCTGTCGCGCAGTCCGCGCCGTGGGAATCCGAGCAGGTGCCCTACGACGACGCCATGGTCGGCGGCTTTGCCGGCGATGCGAGCGGGGACGATCTTCCTCCGTTCGACGTGCCGGGTGCGGCGTCCGCGCCCAAGCCCGCCGCGGCGGCATCCGCGGCCCCCACAAGCGACGACGCCCCGCGGCCCCTGGGAGTCCAACCCCGGTGCGGGCAGCCCCTTCGGCCATCAGGGCGCGGCCCCGAACATCCCGCAGACCGAGGACGAGGCCAAAGCCCTCATCCGCAGCGTCTTCGGCCAGTCCACCATCTTCAAGCCGGTGGAGTAGCTGTACAGGCGGGTATACTGCTCAAGAAGAGATCTCTTTGTCCGGGCGCATCTGTATTTCGGACATGTGTAGTGTGGTGCCGCGTATATCGCATTCGAGCAGACAGGTGCGTGACGGTCGCCCTAGGATGCTGAGGTCGATACGATACGTCGCATGGCTGTCCGTGTACTTGACTTGCTCGGCGTTGAGGGTTGCTCCGATTGTCAAGAAAGCGCCTAGTTCGGCATCGACAATCTTGGAGTCCTTTATCTTGACCTTGAACTCTTGGTAGAGGGACGGGCTGTTGTAGTAAATGGTTCGAGTTCCGTCGACGCACTCATCGGTCGCTTCCCATTTGACGATGGGCTGGTCCGAACTGGCTATCAGCAGTTCTGCTCCAAAGGCTATGGCATGGGTGATGACAACCAGCAATGCCCAGCCGACAAAGAGATAGAGAACCACATATGCAACGGGGTGTTTTGAGCGGATGTTTTGGAGCACGTCGGGGGCATTCATGGGGTACCTCCAAATTGCTATCTATGGCAATCAAATTATACCCCGCCGTCATGAGCGCCGCCTCGAGTAGTGGCTCGGCATTTAGCCATTTAGTGGTACGCATTAAATGTCGGATTCCGGCTCTACAAGATTTAGCTTCCAATATTATGCAGATGCGAATTATTCAACTTTGCATAATCTATGGGTGCGGCTTGCGCTCCAGGACATGTATATCGACTGAGGTAGCGTGACCGCCCCGCTCGCTGGCCGCGCGCCGTGGTACGATTTTTGAGTTTGAAAGTCCCGCCGCGTCTCGGCTGCCCTTGCAGCTCGGCGTGCGGCCGCACGTAAAGGAGCCATCATGGCCGGTATGAACATGCAGCAGATGATGAAGCAGGCTCGCAAGATGCAGGAGCAGCTTGCCGCCGCGCAGGAGAACCTCAAGTCCCAGACCGTCGACGCCTCTGCCGGCGGCGGCATGGTCAAGGTGACCGTTAACGGCGAGATGGAGCTCGTCAACCTCACCATCGATCCCGATGCCCTCGATCCCGAGGACGTCGATATGCTGCAGGATATGATCATGGCTGCCGTCAACGAGGCCGTCCGCGGCGTCAACGAGCTCGCCAACAAGCAGATGGGCGCCATCACCGGCGGCCTCAACATCCCGGGCATGCCGTTCTAAGACACGCATATAATATGAGTGCAAATCACAGTCTGCAAAAACTGCTCGATGAGCTGGGCCGTCTGCCGGGCATTGGTCCCAAGTCGGCCCAGCGCATCGCCTATTACCTGCTCGAGGCCGATGCCGAGGAGGCCCGCCGCCTGGCCGAGGCCATCCTGGAGGTCAAGCAGGAGGTCCACTTTTGCAGCCGCTGCTTTAACTACGCCACGGCCGACGAGTGCTCCATCTGCCAGGACCCGATGCGCGATACCACTCGCATTTGCGTGGTGGGCGAGCCGCGCGACGTCCAGGCGATCGAGCGTACGGGCAGCTACCACGGCCTCTACCACGTATTGGGCGGCGTGATCAGCCCCATGGACAAGATTGGTCCCGAGCAGTTGCACATCCGCGAGCTGCTGGCGCGTCTGGGCCACGAGGACATCCATGAGGTCATCATCGCCACCAACCCCAATATTGAGGGCGAGACCACGGCGAGCTATCCTGGCCCGTACTATCAAGCCGCTGGGCGTCGAGGTATCGCGTCTGGCGAGCGGCCTGCCCGTGGGCGGCGACCGGAGTATGCCGACGAGCTTACGCTTGGGCGCGCCATCGAGGCCCGTCGCACGATTTAGGTGGCGAGCCTGCTCCTGCCGTATGTTTTCCTCGCGATGCACGGGGTAGTCATAATTTCCCCGTGCGACTGTGAGTTTGTTGTGCAACAAAGATGCTTCGTATCCGCTTATCGCATGGATGCTTCCGCTCGCATCCTTAATTTGCCCATTCGTTGCGCAACCTTTTGGGTTCGCTGATACACTCAAATATGGATTCGAATGAATGCGCCGCTCCCGAGCGGCGTGTTTTTGTTGGAGGAGAACGCATGCGGCCCGGTGGCACTCAGATAAAGCGCGGCGCCGCGGTGCGCATGCGACGCCGACTGGGCTTGGCGCCGCGGGCGTACGCACTGCTGTCGTGCTCGCTGGTGCTGGTCATAGCTGGCGTTTCTGCCTATGGCATGACCGTGCCGTCCATGATGCAGGCGCATGCCGCACGCGAGCCGCGCGTGGGGCATGAGGTCAAAAGTGATCTGGGCACCACGACTGGATATGCTTGGGCAAGTGTGGTCGCGCATATTGTGTTTGGCACCGACGATGCGGATGGCGCCGAGGCCCCGGACAACGAAGTTACGCTTGCCAATGGCAAAACCATCGTGCTCACCAACACCAAGATCATCGATCGGTTGTCCAACAATAGCGTGGCGGCAACGGTGAATAAGGTCGAGCAGCAGAAGGAGCAGGACGCCCAGCAGTCCGGAAAGCCCGGTAGCTCGGATACTTCTGGCTCCGGCTCGGATTCATCGAGTTCGGGCGGCGGCTCTGGGTCGGGTTCCTCTACCGGAGGGTCTGGAAACGGCGGCTCGACGGGCGGCAACACTGACAACGATGCAAACTCCGGTGGCCTTTCCGCTGCTGAGGAAGAGAGCATTCACAGTTGGCTTGTGACCAAGTACAACATGCTCGACGGCTATGTTTCTCGTGCCAATGACGTGGTCTCGACCTATAACTCTACGGGAGATCCCAGGCCGTGCGACAGCCTGGTCGGGGAGATGTTTGTCATTCGAGCCGAGTTCGGTCGTCAGACATTCTCGCCCCGGTCAAAAGTGGTATCAGCAGTATGCCAATCTGTGGGGCTGTTACACCAACCTATGCCAATGGGTCGGCCATTACGGCGATGATGACGTCGCGCTCGGTAACTTCAACAATAACGTGGCGGCGCTTGCCCTATGATGACCGATCTTGCATCCACCACACCACAATCGCTCGGTCGCGATCCCATGGTCGGCCTGCGCCTGGCGCGTGTCGACGGGTTTGAGCCGGCCATTGCGCTCGGTCAGGACGAACTGCCTGCCTATCTGCGTCGTTTTACGATGCTGTTTGCCGACGATGCCACCATGCGCCGTGGCGGTATCGGCCGCGTGACGCGTGCTGTCAACGCCCAAGGCGAGGCCGTGGCACTCAAGCAGCTCATCTTGCCGGCGCGCGATGAGTTTGACGACGATACCGCTCATGAGGCGCTGGTCGCCAAGTTCAAGGCGGCGTTTCGCGAGGAATATGAATGCCATCGCGCCCTTTCGGGCCTAAGGGCTTTCCCCGCCTCTATGGCTGGGGCGAGGTTGACGGTGTGCCTGCAATTGTCATGGAATGGGTCGAGGGCGAGACGCTTGCCCGCTTGCGTTCACGACTCGCCGTGGACGATGCCGGACGCCTGTCGCCGCTTGTGGCGGCGCGTCTGGGTCGCGACCTGTTCGATCTGCTCTGCCGTATGAGTCTGGTGGGTGAGGGCTTTGTCCATCGCGATATCTCGCCCGCCAATATTATGGTGCGCACGGCGCGTCTACCGCTTGACCGGCAGCTTGCCGAGGGCACCTTTGACCTGTGCCTGATCGACTTTGGCTCGTCGCTGGCGCTCGAGCCTGCGTCGGCCGTGGCCGGTACCGGCGGCAAGGCGTCGTTTACGGAGCGTTATGCCACGCTGCGTCGCGCGACGGTTGCCTATGCCCCGCCCGAGATGCTCACCGACGATATTCCCGACCTGCGCGCTTTGCGTATGTCGCCGGCGATCGACGTCTATGCCGCGGCAAGCACGGTTTACGAGCTCATTGCCGGCGTCGTGCCATACGAAGCCGCGCCGAGCACTTCGGGCGCCTCGGGTTCGCGCAAAAAGGACGCGCGACATCGCGAGCCCCTACCGTCTCAAAATGGACACACGGCCCGACTATCCCATTGGTGCCCATGCGCCCGGTTGTGATTTGACTCAGCTGCTTCGTCGTGAGCCCGATGTGGCGCTCGCCGCGGCCGAGCAGGCCCAGCAGCTAGGGCTTGAGCCGGATTCCGAAGAGCTACGCGATGCGCTGGCGTTTGTCGATGCCCAGCTGTTCGACGTGGTGATGGCCTGTCTGTCCAGCCATCAAAAAGATCGTCCCGAGCCGGCGGCGGTCGAGGCGGCGCTCTCGGCGTTTTGTGACCACTATGCGCAAAATGTCGGTCGTTCGCTCCGCGGCGAGCCGCTCACGCCGTGCCCCATGGATGCGTCTGGCCGCGCGGTGCGTCGCGCGCTGATGGTCGGCGCGACGGTCGTCTGTGGCGTGGTTTGGGCTGTGGTCGTGGTTTCGGCCGCGCTGCTGGCGTCGGGCGCTCGCGTGACGGCGACTTTGGGATCGCTCGTGTGGTCTGGGTCGCTACCGGGTATTATTGCCGCACTGGCGTTGGCGCTGCCAGGCATAGCCGGCGTTGCCGCGGGGGCACTTGCGCGCGATCGGCGCTCGGGCTTCCTGCAGGGTGTGCTTGCGCTTTCTGCCTGCGAGGTTCCGGTGCTGGTTGTGGCTGCATGTAGCGTATTTTCCCAACGCGCCGTGATGGGTGGCCTTGTTGCCGCTCTGGTTGCAACCTATACGCTTACGTGGTTTTTGCTTGCGATGGGCTTTGCCTTTGAACTTCCCGTTTCGGCACCGCGACGCACAAAAGCCCAGATGGCGACTCCGCTTGCCGGTGGAGCCGCAGCTGCCCGTACTTTTGGCGGACCTGTCGAAGTATCGTCCGATTCTATTTCTACGACCAAGGAGGCCTAGGTCATGGCATCTCAAGTTGAGCTCACCCCATGCGGGGCCATGTTTGACATCTTTAAGCGCGCGGCGCATCTGAGCCATATCGAGCTGTGCGGCCTGGTGCTTTCGTCCCGTCCGCTCGTCGACGGCCGCAGCCCGCAGAGCCGAGCCGCCGATCGCTCTTGGGTTTCCCGCTTTATCGTTCGCGCGCCGGTCGGCACGCTTCAGCAGCGCTACTTTGCCGAATACGGTACCTCGGCTGCGCGTATTATGTCGCAACTGGCCCTGCGCCAGCGCAATCCCATGGACTCCACGGCTGTGATCAATATGGTGTGCGGTCCTGCAGGTGAACCGATGGTACGCGCGCTCGAAGAGTGCCACCAGGACACGAATCTCTATCGCAACGCGCTCGATCGCCTGTCCCAGGCGGCGGAACTCATGCCCGCTGAGCGCGCCGAGGCCGTGCTGGTGCTGTTTGTCGCCGTCGGTTGTTCGGCGGATGTGCGGTCCTCGGTGAACTATGCCATCGACTACGCGCACGCGACCTGTGGCGGAGGCACATCCACGCCGCGTTCGCTTGGCATGTCGATGACCGCGGGCGAACGCGAACCCGCTCCGGCGCACCCCTTGGGCTTGCTGCGCGTACAAAACAGTTTTGTCGTGAGCGCCCCGCGCTGGATTCAGCCGAGCGAGCAGGGTGTTGAGATTGGCGCGCTGGCCACTGGCGAGGGGCGATATTACCGACGTCGGCGACGATGTCTCGGCCCGCCATGCCCATATCTGGTGCGATGCTCAAAATATCTGGCACGTCGAGGACTTGTCGTCCACCAACGGAACCGTGGTGGTAAACGGGGCCACGCGCGTTTGCATTCAGGTCGAGCCCGGCCGTTCCGCCCAGCTCAATCCCGGC
>VOFI01001839.1_pt1 | contig 19166 bp, 23 predicted proteins | sample 5384131 | NCBI WGS metagenome assembly VOFI01 (sample SAMN12384728, study PRJNA508395) | human gut metagenome | isolation source: healthy gut H | host: Homo sapiens
GGTTTCAATACTACGAATCCGATTGGCTTTTAATAAAAAATCCGGTCAGTCACCGAAGCCGGACGCAGGATACGCCATGCAGGTCCGTAATCGTGCAGCTTCTTGGAAAATAAGTCACGGCACAAGGCAATGACATGTTCAAATTGTTGCTTGGTATCTTTCATCTTCTTCCAAATAGTGCGCAAAGGTAACAATAATTAAGTAAAAACAGAAAGAGGGCACTCTAAATTATATTAAAGTGCCCTCTTCTAAAGATATTGTATTACTGTTTTATAAGCTATATTTTTTTTATGAACAACGCAAAACCTGTCCGATACGCAAAGTAGTGGTCGGTTTGATACGGTTCAGTTTGCAAAGCGTACTGACTGATACGCCACGCAATTTAGCAATGCGGGACAATGTATCGCCACTCTTCACCTTATGATAACGGATAGTACCGTCAGCCACTTGAGTATCATGAGAGCCAGCACGCTTCACACCTTTTGCTTTGCGGAACGTATAAGTATCGGCAACGATATCTTGTTTCGGGAAGTCGAACATATAAATCGGATTAATTGCAATTCCCAGGAAGCGGGTTTCGAAATGAAGATGCGAACCTGTAGAACGTCCGGTGTTACCACCCAACCCGATTACGGTTCTCCGGCTTTTTACCAACTGATTTTCTTCTACCAGCTGCTTAGACAAGTGCCCGTATATGTTTCCAATCCATTATCGTGGCGAATGACTACATACTTACCGTACCCTCTGCGTTCATATTTCACAATACGTACCTTACCATCAAAAGCAGAAACAATCGTATCACCGATATTAACTTTTAAATCAAGGCCATTATGCATTCTTCTCCAACGCGGGCCAAAAAGGCGAAGTTATTTTTGTACTCGGAGTCGGCATACGAAAACCCGTCAGGTCAATTGTATATGTTTCCGGAATAATCGCATTTCCATAAGAATGCGCATATTGATTATTCCAATTCGGATAAAGGCTTAAAGCGGGATATTCGGATTGTTCGGCACGGATTTGCTTCTGCAATGCCAAAGAATCTACTGATTTTAATTTTTTGTCTATCGGTGCCTGGCGGGCAATCAGGTCTTGTGAGAAAGAGCCTGCTGACCATAGCCGCAACAGCGACCAATCCTGTTTTAATAATGCAATTGAAATTCATTCCTTTTTTATCAATTCTATTTAATATTCGTCATTTGCATACAGGTAGTTAAATGTTGCCTGCTTGTAATCGAATATTTCTTCCGGTTTAAAAAATCTCGTTAATTCAATAGCTGCAGTTTCCGGAGAATCAGATGTATGAACGATATTCTCTTGAAAGCTCATACTATAATCCCCACGAATGGTACCCGGCGCAGCTAAACGTCCATTAGTTGGTCCCGCCAACGTACGGACTGTTTGAATAGCATCCACACCTTCGAAACAACAAACAATGACAGGAGTTGTCATCATCGAATCTTTCACACGCTGAAAGAAGGATTTGCCGCTAAGGTGGGCATAATGTTCGCTTAACAATTCATCAGTCAGTTGCATCATCTTCATGCCAGCCAAACCGTAATCCTTTACGCTCAAAGAGATGAGTAATCTCACCAACCAATCCCCGTTGAAGGGTACACGGTTTTAAAATGACCAGCGTTTTTTCAAGCATAATACTCGACTTTGCAAATGGTTAAACAATACATTTACTAAAAAAATTCCCCCAAAGGTAGTATTTTCCTATGAAATGGCAAGGGAGTCATTAACTATTTTTCAGATGCTTAGAATGCAAAAAGAAGGGAATAATTGTTCCGTTAAACTCCTATAAATAGGGAGGATAGAGCCAAATATGTTTTGCAACACATGTACGCAAATAAACTGCATGTTTAACCGTTTTTCAACTTATGGCAGCCCAGTTAACATTCGTTTTCCGCAAGGCTTTCAGTTGCCGCCATAAGATTTCATTCTCCGGATTCTGCGCTGCAGGGTCTTGTTCCACAATACTTTCAGCTATGGCGCGAACGTATTGCAGAAGTTGTCCGTCGCGGGCTATATCCGCAATCTTCAAATCAAAAGCAATGCCGCTCTGCTGGGTTCCTTCCAAATCACCCGGCCCGCGAAGTTTCAAATCAGCCTCGGCTATCTCGAAACCATCGTTCGTGCGTACCATAATCTCCAGACGTTTCCGGGTGTCCTCCGTCAACTTATAATTCGTCACCAGAATACAATAAGACTGCTCCGCTCCACGTCCTACCCGACCGCGCAACTGATGTAACTGTGATAACCCGAAACGTTCTGCATTTTCAATAATCATAACCGAAGCATTCGGAACGTTCACACCCACCTCAATGACAGTGGTAGCCACCATAATCTGCGCTTTACCCGAAACAAAAAGCTGCATTTGCTCATCCTTCTCGGCTGGTTTCATTTTGCCATGCACTTTACAAACCGTACACTTCGGAAACTCTTCCAGAATATGCTGATACCCTTCTTCAAGATTCTTCAAATCAATCTTTTCGCTCTCTTTAATCAGCGGATAGACGATATAAACCTGACGTCCTTCTTCGATTTGCTTACGTACGGAACGGTACATACTTACCCGGCGACTATCAAACTGGTGAATAGTAGTAATCGGCTTTCTTCCGGGTGGAAGCTCGTCGATAATAGACACGTCCAAGTCACCATACAAAGTCATCGCCAACGTACGGGGAATGGGAGTGGCAGTCATTACAAGTACATGTGGAGGTTGAACATTCTTACTCCAAAGGCGGGCACGTTGAGCCACGCCAAAACGATGTTGTTCGTCAATCACAACGAAACCTAAAGAAGAGAAATTGACAGTATCTTCAATAACGGCATGCGTTCCTATTAATATCTGCACATCTCCGGTCAACAATCCTGTCAGAATGGCTTCTCGCCGTTTTCCTTTGATAGAGCCTGTCAGCAGCTCAACACGGATATCCATGCCAAAGAGCAGTTCTTTGATCGTTTCATAATGCTGGTTCGCCAAGATTTCGGTGGGTGCCATCATGCATGCCTGATAGCCGTTATCAACGCAATCAGCATACTCATCAACGCAACCAATGTCTTCCCGCTTCCACATCTCCCTGCAAGAGACGGTTCATCTGCCTGCCACTGCCGACATCGTTCCGTATTTCCTTCAATACCCGCTTCTGTGCACCTGTCAGTTGAAAAGGAAGATTCTTTTGTATAAAATGTATTGAACACATCTCCCACTTTCTCAAAGATATACCCCCGGTATTTGTTGTCTGTCTTTGGCATAACGCAGTATGTTCAACTGGACATAGAACAGCTCCTCGAATTTCAGGCGGTATTGCGCTTTTCGCAGCACATCCGGACCGGACGGGAAATGGATATTCATCAAAGCATCCGTCAACGGCATCAGATGGTGCTCTGCCAGCAATTTGGAAGAAAGTGTTTCAGGTAGAGGCTCGCTGTATCTGCCTGAATCACCGTTGCCATCATCTTCTCAATGGCGTGCGAGTTGAGCGAGCTTCGTTTCATCTTCTCCGTCGTACTGTAATAAGGTTGCACCCCACCGAAGAAAGTTTCAAATCTTCCGGCTTGTCTACATCGGGATGTGCCACATTGATACGCCGTTGAAAACAGTAGGTTTGCCGAAAATTATATATTCCTCGTTGAAGCCTTGTACTTTCCCAAGATACTTGATGCCTTGAAACCACATCAAATCCACTATCCCCGTACCGTCCGAAAAGTGAGCTATCAGTCGCCGTTGCCGTCCTTCACCCGCCGTCTCAAAGCCGAAGATTTCGCCTTTCAACTGGATATAAGGCATATCACCGTCTATTTCACGGATGCGATAGATGCGGCTGCGGTCAACGTATTTATAAGGAAAATAATACAATAAATCGTGCAAGGAAAAGATGCCCAACTCCTTATTGAGCACCGAAGCACTTGCTGCGGCCCGACCCCGACATGATATTTTATGTCACGCGTAATTAAATCGAACATGAGTCCAAAAGGGCAGCAGCTATTTTCAAATCAAAGGGAGTGGTTATCTTTATGTTTTCCCGGTTACCTTCCGTCAGGTAAACGGGCTTGCCCAATGCCTCGACCACCGAGGCATCATCCGTAAAATGCGGAGTATAAGGCTGCTCATAAGCCTGTTTCAGCAAATCCGCATCAAACACCTGCGGAGTCTGTACCAGCTTGTATGCGTCGCGGCTGACAGTTTCACTTCCTTCGCCAACCAAATGACGCACCGTCTCCACCACATCCGTCACAGGAATCACCGCCTGCTTCCCGGCAGCCAGGGAGTAACAACGGGCTATAACCTCTTGAGCCACAAAAGGGCGTACCCCGTCATGCACTCCGACCAAGCCCGGTGTTGTAACAAATGCCAGTCCGTTCTTCACCGAATGAAAGCGTGTTTCTCCGCCGTCTGCGATTTGATGAGGGATTGAAAAACCATGTTTCCGGCACAACTCATTCCAGTAAGCCTGCTGGTTGCATGGAAGCACCAATATTATCCGTATCTCCGGGCTATACGCATAAAAGGCCTCTATGGTACGCATCAATACAGGCTTTCCCCCTATCGGAAGAAATTGTTTGGGAAGTTCGCATCCCATGCGCAAACCTTTACCGCCGGCTACAATCAGAACATACTTCATTGGATTCACACAGCCTCTTCATAATTTACAATCAGACAATCATCGCCTCTTTCAATTCGGCAACTTTATCCTTGCCCTGCAGCAATTCCACCACCGCCAAAGCAAACTCCATGGCAGCGCCCGGACCTTTTCCTGTAATGACATTGCCGTCTTTTTCCACCATCCCCCGGTGCAGTCGGCACCCTCCAGATATTGTTCAAAACCCGGATAGCAAGTAGCTTTCTTACCTTTCAACAGTCCCAGTTTGCCGAGTACCATAGGAGCAGCGCAAATGGCTGCAATAGGTTTGTTTTCCTCTGCAAAACTCAAGTAAAATTAATTTACGCAACCCTTCATGTTTGTCAAGTGTGGCAGCTCCCGGCATACCTCCGGGTAAAAGCAGCAGCTCAGCATCAAAAAGTCACAATTTTCAAAATTCTTATCGCAAAGCAACGGTACATCATGAGCGCCCTACTACAATTTCATCCGGCGTAACGGATACGATTTCCACATTCAACCCCGCACGTCTCATTACATCGACCGAAGTGAAAGCCTCTATTTCTTCAAAACCGTCTGCAAAAAACACATATACAGTTCCCATAAATAGTTTTTGGTTCTTATTTCTCAATTAAAATAATAAGTGATTGTTCCCTGTCTGGTTATTCACCCCATCTATCGTATTAAAACGGGCTTTCTTCGCCGCGTCTTCGGCAGCTTTCCGCAAGGCGGGGTTTACGGTATTCGTCTGGCGGTTGATGCTGGTGCCGATAACCTGCCCGGCAGGATTCACGGTGATATTCACCACTACACGTCCTTCTTCCTGCACATTATATACAGGCTTCGGCAAACTGCCCGTACCTAAAGAACGTCCGCCAAGGTCAAATGTTCCATAACCTCCGGTTCCGGTCTTCGCCCGGTCAGAAGAGTTTCCCTAGGCCTTGCTACCTTCGGTTCCTACCACTAGCGCTGTTCCTTTATTTCCTGTCATTTGCGCTCCCTTTCCAAACGCACCGGACACCCTCTTTCTGGCAGCTTCTTCGGCAGCCTTACGTTCACGTTCCGCTTTTTCTTCTGCCAGCCGTTTCGCTTCGCAGCTTTTTCCGCTTCCGTTTTTTCGGGCTTCTTCACCGGTTCTTTCGGCTTGACCACCTCTTTAGGTTTCACCGTTTTTTTTCGGTTCTTCCGTCTTAGGTTTCAGAGTTACTGTTTCCTCTTCAGTCTGCGTCAATAAATCCTGTTCCGAAGGGAGTTGCGGTGCTGTTTCCGCGGGTGCTGCCGCATCTTCATCCATGATATCCACGTCTACCAGAGAAGGATCATCGAAGCCGCTCGCTGCGTCTACATTCCCAGCATTACAGGCACTCCGCCTGCATCTTCATCCGGTTGAGGGACAGTAAAGCTCACCAGAATCAAAAGAGCAATCACTGCCACATGCACCAACAGTGCACCGAGCGCAATTCCTATGTATTCACCCTTTTTCCGATTCACCGTTCCGATTGTCCATTGTTTCTTATTTATTTTTTCAGGCGGGCGTGTAGCCAGCACCATCTTGAAATGATTCTCATTAGCGATATTCAGCACCTTCACAATTTCCCGATAGGGGACGGACTCATCGGCATACAATGCCACATACATTTCGGGCTCTTTTGCTGCGCACGATTGCAGAAAAGGAGTCAGCTCGTCCAAAGCCAGCGCCTGTTCCTTATCATTACCGAAAGCGGCGTAGTAGTTCAAGTCCTTATGATAACCACTCTTGTCAGCGGCTTGGCCGATGTCTGCTGTTTTCCCTGCGGAAGCAATACCTTGATTGCATTCGGTGATACTACAGTAGAAGTTATCATAAAAAAAATAAGCAGCAGGAATATAACATCCGTCATAGATGCCATACTAAAGTTGGGTGATATTTTTGCTCTATTTCTTCGGTCGTTTTTAATCCCATTTCTGCCAATTATGATTTGCAGGCTCGTTCAGCAAATCCATGAAAGCCATTGTCTTGGCTTCCATTTTATTTACCACACCGTCCACCAGCGTCACCAGGTAATTGTAGGCGAACATGGCAATGATCCCACAATCAAACCGCCTACCGTAGTAATCATAGCCTCGTATATACCGCCTGAAAGCAAAGTGATGTCGATATTGACCGCTACCGGCATTCGCCATTTCAAAGAAAGCACGTACCATACCGGTTACCGTACCGAGGAAATCCAAGCATCGGAGCACCACCGGAAATGGTAGCCATCACCGTTAATCCTTTTTCCAGCTTTGCCACTTCAATATTACCTACATTCTCAATAGCTACCTGTACATCAGTTAATAGGACGTCCCAAACGGCTGATCCCTTTTTCTATCATGCGTGCCGAAGGGGTGTTTATCGTACGGCAATAGTTAATAGCCGCTTTGATCTCTCCGCTATGGATATAATCTTTAATCCGCTCCATAAACATGGGATCCTCTTTACCGGCCTTCCGAATCATATAGTTACGTTCGAACAGAATGTAGAAACAGATAACAGACAGTACGGCCAGTACAATCATAATCCATCCACCCTTGATAGCCATATCAAGCATATTCATTTCAGGAGCGTTCACCTCCGTCAATACGGGGTTGGCAGTAGCCAGCGAGTCGGCCATATTCATAGCCCCTTGAGCTAACAAGATCATTGCATTCATCAGCGTAAACAGTTTTTATATTCCTGAATGGTACGTTCCAATCCCAGATACAAAGCATCGCTAATCAGAGCATGACCGATAGAGACCTCATCCAGCCAGGGTATGTTTTTATAGAAATAGTTTAAATTAACCAGACTCAAGTCGTGTCCGGCATTCGAGTCCGATGCCCAGTTTACGGGCAGTCTTCGCGGCTTCGATAAAAGGAGCGATGGCAGCTTCCGGATTCTTCGGATAGTTCGTTGCGTATGGTTCGGTATACAGTTCGACACGATCCGCTCCCTGCTTTTGCCGCATATTCCACCATTTCCGGATCGGCGGCAACAAAAACGGAAGTACGGATGCCCGCACTGTTAAACTGATCGAGAACTTCCGTCAGGAATTCCTGATTTGCTTTCGTGTCCCATCCCGAATTAGAAGTTATCTGAGAAGGATCATCCGGAACCAAAGTCACCTGATGAGGTTTCACTTTCAACACCAGGTCAATAAACTCAGGAGCGGGATATCCTTCAATATTAAATTCCGTCCGAAGCAACGGGCGCAAGTCATACACATCCGAACGACGGATATGGCGTTCGTCAGGACGGGGATGAACAGTGATGCCATCAGCGCCAAAAGACTCACAATCAAGCGCCACCTTTACTACATCGGGTACATTCCCTCCGCGAGCATTTCTCAGTGTAGCAATCTTGTTTATGTTTACACTTAATTTAGTCATAGTTCTACGTAATATTTGGCGCAAAAATACAAATATTATTATTAGTTGCCTAATAATACGAAACGCATTCTAGGTACTCTTTTTTGGTTATTTAAAGTAGAAATCCAAGAAAAAGTGCCAAATTTGCAACCATAACTAATGATGTCGCTTATGAAATTTGCCATTTTCGGAAATACTTATCAAGCTAAGAAGTCTTCTCATGCTGTCACCTTGTTTAAACTTTTAAAGAAACAAGGAGCAGAGATTGGTATGTGCAGGGAATTTTATCAATTCCTAGTTTCTGAAAATATGGATATTAAAGCAGATCAATTATTTGATGGTGATGATTTTACTGCCGATATGGTAATCAGCATCGGAGGCGACGGAACGTTTCTGAAAGCCGCCCGCCGCGTAGGAAAGAAAGGGATTCCCATTCTAGGAATTAATACCGGACGTCTGGGATTTCTGGCAGACATTTCTCCAGAAGAAATGGAAGAAACCTTCGATGAAATTGAATCCGGAAGATATAGCGTGGAAGAACGAAGCGTACTTCAACTCATCTGTGACGACAAGCATTTGCAAGATGCCCCTTACGCCCTCAACGAAATTGCCGTTCTCAAACGGGACAGTTCTTCTATGATTAGTATCCGGACAGCCATCAACGGCGCATACCTGAACACTTATCAGGCTGACGGGTTAGTAATTGCCACCCAACAGGTTCCACAGCCTACTCTTTGAGTGTAGGAGGCCCGATCATCGTTCCTCACTCCAACACCATCGCCATCACTCCCGTGGCTCCACATAGTCTCAACGTCCGCCCTATCGTTATTCGGGATGACTGGGAGATTACATTAGATGTAGAAAGCCGTAGTCACAACTTCCTCGTCGCCATCGACGGGAGGAGCGAAACTTGCAAAGAAACGACTCAACTAACCATCCGTCGGGCAGATTACAGCATAAAGGTAGTGAAACGTTTTAATCACATTTTTTTCGATACACCCTCCGCAGCAAAATGATGTGGGGGAGCTGACGGAAGACGGTAAGCAGTTCACATTATGCACCGTTATTCCTCATCGCCTAATTCAACTATACGGTACTTAAAAATAGAACTTCTAAAAAAGGGACATTCAAGTTGTTGGGAATGCAACAAATTGGGTATAGATTCCAACTAAAGAGAAAAGGGGCCGGGATTTACTATCTTCAGAAATCAGATTAACATTATTTTCCCCTATATTTACTCAATAAGATTAAAATATACTGATTACACTTGCAAATCATTCTTTTATAGACAACAGTCATTCATTTTATCAGTTTCTCCTTACCTTTATTTACATACAAACTAGAGAAAAAAAATAGCTTCTAATCATTCCTATATGAGTTTCCTCACCGAGAAATGAGATGTCCCTCACCGAGGAACTTATCCTTTCTCGGTGAGGGACATCTCGTTGGTTTTAATCCAACGAAGGCTTCCATGATTAAAAGCTGCATATTGTCTGCAAAAATTCATGCTGTGCTCGCCCTATTTTCTGTATATTATTGCAATTATTTATGCAGTTCTTTTCCCCAGTTCATCCATAAAAGAACAACTGTTGCCCGAAGAAATATTAAAACAGACCATCGGGTTAGCTAATATAGAAGAAAATAGAATATCGGTAGAGAAAAAGAATACCCCCGATATTAATCTAACATAAAGGTCTGCGAACCAATCAGATTACCACCTTCGAAGATATCAACACGGTAGTTTCCGGCATACAAGAATTCTTCTACATCCCAAAACACATTGATATTCTGTTTCTTCTCCGTTATATTCAATATACTTCTTAATTGAATAAACCAATGTACGGTTTTCATAAGGGAAAGTATTGGATGCACTCTTAGTCAAAACATCATTATCCGGTTTGGTTATACGTATATAAATGGTACGTTCCCCGTTTTCAGCAGTTATATTCTTCACGATTGTGAAACTGATAGCCAATTTCACCACATCTTTCACCTTCTTCGCCACTTTACCGCGTTTATTGCGTGGTTCGATACGAATATTAGTTGCATCGAGTTGTGCGGCTAACGTCACCTTCTTATCCAGATTTTTCTTTTCTTCGGAAAGGTTACTGATTTGTTGTGAAGCCTGATTATACTTTTTGTGTTACTTCTGCAATGACCTGTTTCTGCTGTGCAGCCAGTTTATTCAGAGAGTCGATCTGATTAATATAACCAACCATTACTTTACGTAAGGTAGCCAATTCTTTCTTTAAACGACGAATCTCTGTTGCATTCGAACTCTTCACAGTACGAAGTTCTTCCAAGAGACGTTGAGTTTTCAATTGTTCCTGTTCCAGTAATTGAGATAAAGAGTCATTAGAAATCGTCATCTTTAACTCATCATATTGTTGCAAAAAAACGGGTATATTCGCTTTCCAGATCCTCCTTATCTAATTGGAATTCTTGCACCAACTCCCGGTTAGCCTGTTTTTCAGTAAACAATAAATAAGTAATACCAATAATAGCTATCACCAAGATAGCCACGGCCGCAATAAGAAGGCTTTTTACTCATAGTTTCAGTTGTGAATTGATAACGTGCGCAAAAGTAATCATTTCGCAACAGAAGTCAGCAGAAAAGCAGAGAGTTTTTTATATCCCCCTGCTAATCCATACAATTTTAACTAATTAGTTTATCAACCCAGTCAAGTTAAGAGACATAATAAAGTCTATAGAGATTGAATCACACATTCCCCCATCCTTTTATCAAAGAGACTGAAAGATTAATCCCTGCACATCTTCTACCAATTGCTTGAGATCATCCAAATCCAAATATAAAGCATTTTCGCACAATTCCTTATATCTCCGAACTCCAATCTGTTCTACTATATTCTGCACGACTTCTTCACAAGGAGAATTTATCCCATCGGATAAGTTCCACAATTCTTCCACCTTATCTATGCGCTTAGTAACAAACCGAAATCCCTTTTCTTCAATTCCTGTACCAACTCTCTTTCTTTCCCGATACGTGCATTCACATGTACGGTTTTATTCTCCAAGAGAACACCTTTTTTCATAAGTATCCACCACTTTCTGTATATCACGTTTTATCCTGTCGATCGTTGATACAGGAGGAACAAACTGCCAAAAACAATAATGGAATATATCCTTGAGTCAACTCATACAAAGGTTGTGATATTAAATATTCATTTAAATAAGTCCCCTGTACGGAAACCTTTGTTTGCTCCCTGATTCTTATACATAAAATACATACCCATATTTGCACCGAGATTATACATATCCATCATATCATGAGTAGCAATCAAAGAATAAACTTGTGCCGGAGTATGTTCATAAATACCTTTTGATATATTATCAATCTGCCTGTTGACAACACCGCTCTCCCAATCGGCCAAGTCCTTACTTTTTCAAGAGATAACGTATCATAGTCCACGACATTTTCTTGATATCGTTTTGATGTCATGCTCTGAACCGATTGGGTATATAAAATATAAAAGAGAGCCGTCTGCATACTCCTGACCATCCACTCCGGTTTTACTAAGTTTCCGACAATAAGATTCACTTTTCACGTCTTCCCCTATGCCTGCGATAATTACATTTTCTACTTCATGTTCTATTATAAACTTCCGATATTCATGGTTCAAAGCCAATAATTTTATCCATAAGGAATCCGGACATCATCCATGGAAGCATCATATCCCAATGTCGCATAACAAGGTACTCCAGCTTATGAGGAATATTCTAATATGGAAGAAATTTCTTTTGGTAGAATTGACAGAAACCAAAAATGTAATGGCAATACAGGAGCCTCCATAGCTGCAGAAAGATAAGGTACCGTCGGTACTCCCGTAGCTAGTATCACAGTTTTAAGTTTCTTCGACTTACCCAAATACTCATTATATAAATCTACTGTATGCTGAACGGATTGTTGAAGGAAATCAGGTGTCCCCCATACCGGTTTGGGACCTCCTCCCGGACCACAATCTGCCATGTATGGCTCACACCTGCCGTCAGATTAGCTAAAGATTTTTGGACAGCATATTCCGCACTCATCCCACCATCGAGCATAAACACATTCAAACCTTTATATTCCTCTTTAGCGATCTGATAGGTAGTCAACATTCCGGGAATTACCACCCTAAAATAAGAAGAATATGTCAACTGTCCCTCCTCTTTTTGATAAACACCTACGGCTGCAGGCGTAAATTCTGAAGGAACTTCCCAAACAAATGGTTCTCCGCCAATCTCCGCAAGAACCGGTTCTCCTTTCTTGGAGAGATATTTCAGTATAATCGTTTTACCTTCTGACTTCCCATCAAAAGTAAACACAACCTTCTCCCCTTGTGAATAAACGAATTTATCCGTCAGCACACGAGCTCCAATCTCTCCTCCTACCAATAGTGCAATGAAGAAAGTTACCATCAATTGTTTTATATTCATTTCGTTAGTTTAAATCTTAAATCCGATGTTATATCAATGTTCTACTAATCTCATATTTCCAACCTGTGCACAAATAGTACGAAGCTCCTCCAATGTCAGGTACTCCATCGACTTAACCGTATTCCGATACTTCTGCACTCCAATACGTTCAATTATATCATAAGCAAATTCTTCAGCCGAACCTATTTTATGATTAATGCGTCCCAAATACTCTTCCGTTTCTCCATCATCTTCCGGATTCCATTTATCTACACTCTGCCTAATTCTAATATTCTCCGAAGTGACACCTCTTGCTATCAGCTCGTCATAAAAACTCATAGCGTCTCATATTAGAATTCAGATAGAAAGATCCCTCATACAGATGATCGACAACATCAGGAAAAATACCCGGCAATAGCTGGCTTCAGATAACCATCAATACGTTCTACTGTAGAAGCCGCCGAATTAAATTGCCAATATAATAAAGGTACATATCCAACAAACGCTTCATATTGAGGGTGATTCGTAAGATACTCGTTAAAAATAACTCCATTCACAAAAGGTGCCTGCAACTTGCTTTGATTCTTTTATATATTGAAGCGTCAGGAAAGAAGATATATTGTACAAAGCCATCATATCATCAGTCTCAATCGTATAAGCTTTCACATTTGCCATCGCTTGCGCAGAGCCGGATATATTGGTTATCTGATCATCAACAATTCCGCTTTTCCCAATCAGATATATACTGTCCTTCACCCAATTTTAACTGATTATAGTCATACAACCGATGTTTCAGTGCGTCAATATCGGCATCCGAACCAAAGTTAGTATACAATATATATAAAGAACCAAAGGTGCATATTCATCGGTAATTGTATTCTGCGTCAAAACCCTTCGGGAATAAGACTCTCCATGTCCTTCCTGACCTACTCCATAAATATAAACTTCTTCCACCTGATGGTCTTTTTATAAATTGCTTATATTCTTCCGGCAAATCCAATAATTTTATCCAGGCAACTCCCACTCCAGGCATAGAACCGTCATAACCAATGTGGCATAAGAGGCATATCCATTTTGATTGGAATAATCGAGTATAGCTTGTACTTCGGAAGCAGAATTAGCCGATACCAGATAATGAATAGGTAAATAGGCTGCCCCCATCATTGTTGCAAAGTAAGAAACAGATGCGATCCCCCGTTCCAACCACCACTCTCTTTATCTTTGTGGCAGCTCCCGATCTCCGAATTGTAAAAGCTCAACAGTTTTGCGAACGGAACGTTGCAAAAACTCCGGAGTAGGCGCAACCGGATAATACCACCCTGCGGAGCCTCCTCCATGGTGGCAGCTATTCCTGGTCGAAAGCAACTATCGTTTTTAATACACCGAACCCGGCACTCATATCTCCCTATCTGACGATAAACAGGAAGTCCCTGATAATCTAACTTTTGAATATCGTAAGTCAACAGCGACTGCTCGTTGACAGCTCTGAAAAATATGTTCCGTCAATTGTAGTGGTTATCCCATCTTCAAAATCTAACAGGAACCTGACAGCACAAAAGGAAGAAGGCTTTAATGCAGCTGGAAGGGTATACAGTGTCCCGGCATCCACAGGAACAGATTGTCCCGGTTCTATTTGAATATGGGAAGCAACAGACTTTTCTATCAATACACACCCTCCATCATCAAGTTCTGAATCACCACTTTTACTTCACGAATATCCATCGGATAGTTCGTTTCATTTTTCAAGGTAAAAGAGCAATTTACAGGATCTCCCGGCCAATAGGCAACTTTATTTAATTTCACATCAGAGGCTTTAGCCATTGTTGTACGAAAGCCGTCATCAACAACTTCCGAATCTTTGCATCCGCTCATAATAGCCAATGCAAAAAAAGTGATGATTATACTTGAAATATAACTAATTATTCTCATTGTGTTTTTCTTTTAAAATTGAATCCTTGTATTTATTCATCAATAAAGTAGCAATCTCAACAGCATTACCAACCGGTTCGGAAGGATAACGTTCATGTGACTTGACCCAGTCAATTTCAAACTGCGTCACTCTTTGATGAAAGCATCAGCATTAAACGGCTGCTTGTTAGAAACAGAGCGAATAACTTCATCTATAAACATTTCCCAACGAGGCGCATAATATCCCGATACCAAACCTCCCCAAGTACGATTTGCATAATCGTTTAAACTTTGATCTTTATCTCCCCAGGTTGAAACGATAGTACGGGCATTTTCTTCGTAATAATTTTTAGAGGCTTCGTCTATACCTAATGAACGGGCATCTTCAATCCATTTTCCCAGTAAAAAAAAGAAGATTGTGTACTTAATAAAGTATTAACATCACGCAGTAGTTGTTTCATTTCAGCTCCTTTTTGTTTTAATAGCGGTAATTGCTTCCGGGAATAAGTTTCCGCAAATTCATCGCGAAGCTTCCCGAAATAATTCCCAGCACTTGCCTTCCTATATTAACAACATCATATTCATAAGTAGAATGTCGATGTTCTCCGGCTTTCAACAACATCTCCCATACCTCAAACAAAGTTTCATTGGAATACGCTACCGTAGGCGTAGTCGTCAATTGCCATTTCCTTTTTAAACAAGGACGCGCATTCATCAATGTCCCTGTCCCAAAGCAGCTGGTGCTGTATAAATACTGTCATAAAGCAATTTCCATGCCCGACGCATTTGTTGGTTTCTCAAGCCAATTCGCCTGTCTGCCAGTTGTTCTATCCATACAGAGTCCGGCAGATTACAATCCCATGCTTTACTGAAAACATATTCATACATGAAAGGATTTTACATCAAACCCCTCACAAAGTAGAACCCAGTCCCGAAAAAAGGTTTTCTCCACCATTGGTATATACATTTTCGATTCGTTTCCCCCACTTCTTTGGTGTTTCCGGCAAGCATTGTATTTCCTCGAAATTTCCTAAATAGCACCATAAATATGGTTGCCCGAAATACCGATCTGTCTGCTTCCAAACTTCAGTATTCTCACAATAATAGTCCAGTAGCAACAGTTTATTTTGAGGGACTGCTTTCAAGAAAGCTTCTACCCGTTCGTTTGTCCATAAATGTCGGTCAATATAGAATAACCATGTCATTTGTAACCAAGTAGCATCCGGATCGACATGCGTCATCGATTGATAAATATGCTTCGAGCAATTGGCTAAAAATTCCGGCTCCCAACTTGGAGGGCTACTTCATTAAAAGGATCTGCCCCATAAATATGGTCTGTTCGAACAACTTAGTTTGTTCTTCCAGAAACTCTTTTCTGTATGGTTGCAAACAATGGGTCAAGCGGATCAGAAAGTGGCTTCTGTATTTATCCTCGAAACCTCCCAAGAGCTCATCCGGCTAATCTTAGCTTCCGGATAGATTCTTTTAAGTTCCGACGGTACATGTCCGGCAAATGCAGGAAGTATGGGGCGCATATTAAATTGACGTTCACGGGCTACGATTTGTTTCTGCAATGCTTCTTGTGTATCCAGCCATTCTTTAGGCAGAGGCCCCTGCCAATAATCCAAGTTAGACATACGATGCCAAGGCAAGTGAGCAGGCCCTGTGAAATAGTTCCGTATTTCCTCATCCGTCAATCCTAATTTCGTCCATACGCGATACCAGACAGATTCTTGTCCGGTGATTGCCAAAGGCATATTGATTCCATTTAAAGCCATCCAGTCTATCAACCGTTCCCAATCCTTCCATGTCCACCATGGCATTGTATAACCGAAGGTACAGTAATTAAGAAAGAATCGGTTCTTGCAACGGGCAGTCGAAATTATTTTTGCCGGTGGCATGGGTAATACTTCCGGCATCTCCACCGTATCGTTCACATACCAGGAAACAGAGGTAAAGGCAGTAATGATTCAGATAATAGTTCAGCCCTACAGCCATCGAATTTGCGTTATTTCCCCGTATTCGTACTGTTCCTCCTTGCGCTTCTATTTCATACCAATCTTTATCAATCTTTTCTGATTGTTCAAAACTAAATTGGGAAGCATACTCTGAAATAAACGTTCCACCATCTGTTGCATCGCTTTTTTCATCTTCTGTACTTTCTTTGCAGGAAGAACACAATACGATCAACATCAGTAGAAATAAACATTTAATCTTACACATACTATTTATATTTTCATTTATATATTTCTTTTTAAAAAACGAATGTATCCGATGTTACCCACTAGACACATTCGCTTGTCAAAGGGAGTAGTGTGATTACCGACCTAGTTGGTAATCGTCAGATGTGTAAGTCCCGCATCATCAAAATTCTTTTTTAGTAAGCGGCACATCCGGTCCTATAATAACTGTGTTAAGTTTCTTCAGTTTCTTCAGAACTGTCAGGTCAACTTTCGGATTAATCGTTTTATCCACTGAGAAACCTTTACCCTTTATGATAGAAAGTGTTTCCAGATTAACAAAAGGTAAAATATCAACCAATGTTTGTATTTCTCCCTGAATCGTCAGTGATTTAAAGTTCTCTATATCCTGGCAAGCAGGCATACGGTCGGCAAATCCTATCAACCATGTATCCCACCAATCGAAATATTCAAAACGTAAATCGGTAGTGGACCAGTCTTCGCCGATTGTAGGACCATATATCAATGCCCATTCACCTGATAATGATTTTTAAATTCCGAATCATTGTAGAAAGGAACATTTTCCGGACGAGTGTTTGAGGCAGGTACATATTTATCCGTCAAAGATTTAGTCTGTACTTCAATCGTTTGTTCGGCCCGGCAACTCCTTTCGCCAGAAGTTGTACTTTGATTGTACTCTTTTGATTATGAGGTAAATTGGCAACGTATGAATAATCCGTAGGTTTAAATTTATCCATCACCTCTTCACCATCCCGATCCGTATAAGAAACCTTTATCTCGTCAACAACGGGAGGAAATGCCCACTGCAAACAGCAGAAGTGGCACTACTTACTCCGACAGCGGCTTCAATCGGTAAGGAAGACAAATCAATATCTGTCGTATTAATCACAGTCTGTTCTGAATAATTCCAGTAATCTCCTGCTGATTCCGTACGTCCCAAAGCTCTTAAATAATATGTGCTGTTAGGGTTTAAGAACAGAGTCTCCGTAAATTCTCCCGACAATTCTGTCAAATTCTTCTTTATTCGCTTGTAAGTATGTGAACCGCTTTCGCTTTCACTCATAGCCGTACGTTGTCCGGGATATTGCTCTTTGCCATATACCAATCCTATTTCCTGATTCTTGGAGCGTTCGTCATTTACCTGATAAGTAAAAGTGACGTTCGCTGTAATGCCGTACAACACTTCCACCTTCTTAATTTTCAATGTTACGTTGGGGGTAACAATCAAGTCCATTTTCTTAAAACTACGAATATCACCATAAATGGTATCCAACTCAAAGAACGGTCCGTTCGCCCATACTTTATAGCGGGAAGGATATACTTTGGTATTGCGATATGTTCCTTCAGGAAGTGTGTTATACCCAAGGGAACCGCTACATTTCCATACTCCAGATCAAGTAACTTTAATTTAGCTCCATAATATTCGGTAGCCACCTTTTCACCGGTCAGCCTGTCAATAAAAAGCGCCTTCGTAGCCACCGGTCAAGTCATCCACACGTTCGTCAAGTTCACACCCTGACAGATTCAGTGTTAACACTGCTAAAAGTAACAGTTTGATATTTATATATAATCTAGCTCTATTCATATTCTTTTCTTTTAGGGTTATCAATTCCAACCGTCATTCTGCACGATACCCGGGCTTTTTGCTTAAAGGAAGCGGACAATAATAGTCTCTTTCCTCCGAACCATTTTCACTCTCGTAGCCAAATCCGGTGCTTCTACTTTCTCCAACGTATAATAAACGGAGGCAGGAGAAGTTGTTTCATCGATATGAAGAATGGGATAGAGAGCCTTCAACGTTTTATTGTGCATCTTTTTCTTCCCCAATGCGCCAACGCTTCAAGTCCCAATAACGGAGATCCCTTCATACATCAAGTCTATCCGGCGTTCATGCCGTACAACCTCCAAGTCCATCGTTTTGGCAGGCAATCCTCCATGTATACTACGCAATTGGTCAAAAGCGACTTGGGCAACCGCTAAATAGTCATTCACTCCATAGGTTGAAAGCTCAACGGCAGCTTCAGCCAAATTTAAAATAACCTCGCCATACCGAATAACGACAGCATCCTGATCGTTTTCTTGTATAAGATAATCATCCAACCTCTTCACTCCATACAGTGTTTTTTCAGAAAAAATCCCCAGTTAGTAGTTCCTGCGGCGGAAAGGTTCAAGAAGATACCATCTGCTCCACTTTTTCATGTATTTTTCGTGACCCGGGCACTCGCTCCCATCCAATCTTCAGATTTTTCATAAGAATAATATTCTTCCAGTAGTTCCATCTGTCCCTTTTTTACGAGTGTTTTCCGGTAAATAGAGAAAAACGTTCTCCCAAGAACTCTCCTCCCGGATAAATAACAGTGGCATCCAGACGTTTATCACGATTTGCAAAAAATCTTCGGGATTATTCTTTGAAGCGGCATAATCAATGGCTGAATCTTACCGTCTAATGTTTCAAATTGTTCGACAACATCTAAAGGAGGAACCATAAAGGCACAGTAACCGGCCCGTTTAATACGATAAGACTGATACCAGTAATCCTCATATACAACCACTCCCTGTCTTGGCAACATTAGCAAAACGGAAAATTATCTCATTATTATTTTCATCTTTTCCATTAAACAAATCGCCAAAATTCGGTAGAGAGCGCATACTTACCATCATCAACGATTTC
>VOFI01002652.1_pt1 | contig 19116 bp, 26 predicted proteins | sample 5384131 | NCBI WGS metagenome assembly VOFI01 (sample SAMN12384728, study PRJNA508395) | human gut metagenome | isolation source: healthy gut H | host: Homo sapiens
TTATATCATAGCATTTTCATTATATATTAGGTCGCTTCACCGGCGACGATTTCCGGGTAAACGAAAATTTAGCGGCTTAGCCTTTGAGTTTGTTATATTGCTTTTTCCATGCCCGTGATGGCTTCTTGCAAATACAATCTACCGAGGAAAAAGCACAGATATTCGGCAATCCATTATTTCCGCATATATCAGGATTATTGGCTCTGCAACCATAGGTTTGTAATTCGGTATCTTGTGGGTGTAGCGGTGCATTAAAAGGTATGGAGAGGTCTTTTTTTTATTCATAATTCACCTCCGATATATCTATTTCGCCACTCATAAGTTTTGGAAGTAAAAGCGTCTCTTGTTTCGGCAAGCTTTTTTGCATTCGATTCGGTTCGTGATGATTAAGTCATAAATAGGATGAAGTAAAGATCCGATTCGGTTGTAGTCCGCCTTGTTAGGGATAAGAACCTTTGCTTTTGAAAGTTCGTCACGCTTGATGTGCCCCATCGTTGTTGCTTTATCGGCAGCCACAGCTATAAACCGTTCAAGATGATGTTTTGTCCAATCATAATAGAACCACTTGTCATACACGCTTGATGTGACCTTGAACAAATGTTGGTTTAATCCGCAAATGCCACCACACCAAAAATCAACTAACAGACTGCCAGACCAAGAGAAAATAACATCGCCATCATGAATGATGTAATTTGTCTTGATATTTGGGGAACACACTTCGCTGGTAGCATCGCAACAACCTTGACGCAGTTCTTTAATCTTCAGAACTGGGATGCCTACTTCATCGGCGGCAGGACGATATTTTTGCATAGCCAAGCCATTTAGGTAGTCTGCAATATCTATCAAACTGCCTCGTTTCCAGCCGTCGGGTAGTGATTCGAGAGATAAAAACTCATTTGCAAAGATAGCTTGCGCTTGCTGTTCTAAATTTTCGTTTATACTACTATTATGGCTCATCTTATCCGAGATGGATTTCAAAATGGATGCTATTGATTTCTGAACAGTCAATGGCGGTAACGCAATCTCCAAATTTTCAATATCAGACGCTTTAATAGATGGATATGCGGAAACACTTTGTTCTGCAATAGCGTGTAACTGTTCGACTACTATGTTCTGAGTTAGCAAAAATACAAATAATCGGCATCTGCTTTTTCTGGAATTACATCAATAACCACAAAACCCGTAGATACCAAAAAATTCTTTGGCATGGATTTTATAATGCCAAAATGCTTCTGGTTGGGACGGACAGTAGAATACAAAATACTGTTCATCTGCACCTTTCGTTTTGCTCGACTTGGCAATTTTTCATTTTCCAAATCTATATGCTGTATAGCATCAATTACATTCTCGGTAATATTTCCCGTATCAAGATAATTGACATATTTCCAACCTTCTTTGGGAGAGTAAGAGGTAGTATTGGTTCTGACAACGCTTCCCAAGCGGATAGTTAACCATTCACTCATAGTTCATTCACTCCTAACCTATGTATTTGCGGTGAGCAATCTTTACATTTGCTCTGTTTGACCATTGCATACTGCAAGGTCGTATCTATTCGTTGATGCCCCAAGAGCCGTTGCAGCTGCTCCACGGGCATACCTTTGTCAATCGCCATTGTAGCGAGAGTTCGTCTGAATTTGTGCGGATGTACTCTCGGAAGCGAAAAAGCCGCTTGCCAAGTTCTCGCAGCCTTGATTCTACACCGCCAATCTGCAATCTTTCGTATGGCGCTTTCAGCGACACAAACAGGGCATTGTTGCTATCCGTTCTCTGTGCAAGATAGTTCTGAAGGTGGATTTTGGTTCTGGCATCAAAGTAGACCATTCTTTCCTTGCTGCCTTTACCAAACACCACACACTCTCGCTCTTCAAAGTTGATGTCATCCCGATTGAGAAGAACCAATTCGCCTACACGCATTCCGGTTGATGCCAGCATATCAATCAAAGCCAGATCACGCAGAGAGTCGCAATGATCACGCATGGTTTCCAGTGCTTCATCCGTGTAGGTTTCTTTGATAGTCACAGCCGCTTTCACCTTGTGAATCCTGCGTACTGGGCTTTTCAAGATGTAATCTTCATCTTCAAGCCAGGAAAAGAAGCTGGATAAGATTCTGCGGATGTTGTCAATCGTAACCTTACTGGATTTTCGCTCTGTCTGATAGCCAGTCAAATAGGAACGCAGATCATTGGTTGTAATGTGCGTAATTCCTTTTCCAATTTTCTCAGACATGGTTTCGATTGTCTTTCGGTAGTAGGAAAGTGATTTTTCGGAACATCCCTCAATTCGCTTTGCCGAAAGAAACGCACCGGTCAACCGTGCATTTTCTATACTTGCATCCTCAGCTGTACTATCAGTTCTTCGCTGAATCTCATATCCGGAAAGATTATGCTTCAGCACTCGCCGTAGCTGCTCTGCCTGTCCATTATCGAGATATGATAGCATATCTCGTAGCACATCATTTACAAATTCATCATTCATAGTCTATTCTCCTTTTATGATTAGGGAATGACTACGGAGTGGCAATCCTCAGTATAAACTCCTGCCACTCGCAGAAGTTATGGGTTAGGTCGTAAACGAAAATTTAGAGCAGCAAATCTCTGCGCTTTATGAATCTTGGTTTGAAAACTTCGACCTCACAAATGGTGTTTGTCCTGAAAGCTGGAATAATCAAGAACTTTCAACTATTACAGAGATTTCAAACGGTAAACGTCCACCAATAAAGGCTGAATCGTGCAGTAAAGAAACACCAATTCCTATTGTTGGAGCTGCGTTCTGTAATGGGGTTTACCTCAGAGGCAAACCATACAGATCAGATCCTTGTTACTGGTCGTGTTGGTACACACGGTGTAGTTCAGCGATTCAATACTCCTTGTTGGACTTCGGATAACACTCTCGTTATTAAAAGTTCCTACTATGAATTTACCAATCAAATTTTGCAAAGAATTGATTATTCAGCAATGAATCGTGGCTCAACACAACCCCTTATTACACAAGGTGATATGAAAAAAGTCAGCATATTACTTCCTGATGTTGAAACTCTTGCAAAATTTGAGACTTTTGCAGGGACTATGATGAATCAATGGGAAGCAAATAAACAGGAAAATGTAAAACTTGCTTCTTTACGAGATACTCTTTTGCCAAAACTTATGTCCGGTGAACTGGATGTATCCGACATCGACCTTTAAGCCGCTAAATTTTCGTTTATTGCATTATTCAGCTCGATTTTTTTCGTCTAATGACTTCAAAATACTTGCAATTTTCTTTTGTGTGCAAAAATCAACCATAGGAACTTCATACTGCATTATTGAGGTTTTATCACCTCGTGGCATTTTTGTTCCTTTTGATGTTGCCATTGAATATGTAAAAAACTTATCATCTGCAAGTACATAATACAAGAAATCACTATCTGTATTAGATTTTGGAACAAAGACTAATACATCGTTGGAGCAACCACCATCATATCGGGCTTGCCATATTTTTTTGAAATACGGACGAATATTAGAAACGAGGACATCTCCAATTTTATACTCTTGCGTTAAAGAAACGGTTGGCAAAGAATTAGCATCTGTCATCCCGCCTTTGTTTGGTAGCATGTTCTCAGTTGATATATAGTTTCTTGTATTTAAGTTTTTCTACCTCGACTTTACCTTTTCGAAAATTGCAAATATCAGAAAGCTTACACTTCATAACCAATCGCCCCCAGCTTCTTACAGATTTCTGCTTCAAGTTCATGGGACTTGGCAAACATATCAGAAAGTTCCGATGTCAGGCGAGCCATTTTTTCATCAAACGGTTCGCTATCTTCTTCCTGTTCTTCAATGCCAACATAGCGCCCAGGAGTCAGAATGTAGTCCTGCTTTTCGATAGTCTGCAAATCGGCTACCGCACAGAATCCTTTCACATCTTCCAAGGTTCCGTTCTGGAACGCTTCAAAGGTGTCCGCCAGTTTCTGAATATCTTCATCCGTGAAGTCTCTGTGCTTGCGGTCAACCATGTAGCCCATCTTGCGGGCATCAATAAACAGCGTTTTGCCTTTCTGCTTTTTGTTTTTGCTGATGAACCAGAGCGTAACAGGAATCGTCACGCTGTAAAACAGCTGCGTAGGCAGAGCAACGATACCTTCCACCAGATCGGCATTGATGATATTCTTTCTGATCTCGCCTTCGCCGGAGGACTGTGTAGACAGTGCGCCATTTGCAAGCACCAGACCAATCTTGCCATTCGGTGCAAGGTGGTGGATCATGTGCTGAATCCATGCGTAGTTGGCATTACCGGCAGGCGGCGTTCCGTACTTCCAGCGGACATCGTCCTGCAATTTATCCTGTCCCCAGTTGGACAGATTGAACGGCGGGTTTGCCATAATGAAATCCGCACGAAGATTGGCGTGAAGGTCATTAAAGAATGTGTCAGCCTGATACGGGCCGAAGTCTGCATCAATGCCACGAATCGCCATATTCATCTTTGCCATCTTCCAGGTATCCGCATTGGATTCCTGACCATAAACGGAAATGCTCTGACGATTGCCGCTGTGTGCCTGGATGAACTTCACGCTCTGCACAAACATACCGCCGGAGCCACAGCAAGGGTCATACACACGGCAGTTATTGAACGGCTTCAGGATTGCAACGATTGTCTTAACGATGCTGGACGGTGTATAGAACTCGCCGCCCTTCACACCTTCGTAGGCAGCAAACTGGGCGATGCAATACTCGTAGGTTCTGCCCAGAAGGTCTTTGCCTTCCTCTGTATCAGACATATCCATATTGGTGAACAGATCGACGACATCGCCCAGAACTCTCTTGTCCAAATCCGGGCTTGCGTAATTCTTCGGAAGCACATTTTTCAGAGATTTGTTTTCTGCTTCAATCTCTCGCATTGCTTCATCAAGTACTGTGCCGATTTCCGGAGTGTGAGCCGCAGCTGCAACGGTAGACCATCTTGCTTTCTCCGGAACGAAGAAAATATTCTCGCCCAAATACTCATCACGATCTTCTTCAAAGCCTTCGCCCTCTGTAACAAGCTCGTTATATTTTCTTTCAAATGCGCTGGAAATATAGCGAAGGAAAATCAGTCCGATGATTACCTTTCTATATTCAGCGGCAGGGATATGTCCCCATAACACACAGGCGGCATCCCAAATTTGTTTTTCAAAGCCAATGTTGGCGTTGTTTTTTTCAGCCATTGCCGATTCCTCCACTCTAACAGTTTATTGTAGTTATGCTTCTTCAGCTTATATTCTGCCAAATAGACTATCCTATAAAACGGACATTTCGCTTTTCATCCGGAACTATTTCCATAGTATCATCGAAGGTGCAGCCCAGGGTAGAACAGATTTTCACAAGCGTATCTGTAGCTGCAAGCGTTTGACCGAATCTGCCCCGGTTGAATATTGTGTCCATAAAAACGGACTTCATATAAATAGCATGAGAGCATATGTCAAAAGTATACAAAACCCAAAATATATTCTATCACAATTTCATGGATTCTTCCATAAAAAATAAACCGACAAGGCACTACCCCACCGGTCTATCTGCTCATCCTTATTCCATTTATTTCTCCACCAGCATCTTCATCGCTTCCCGAAGTTTGCCCGAGGTCTGACCCCGGGCTTGGACTGTCGCTCCCCACTCCGGCTTCAAAGAAATATTTCATTGACTCTTCTGCTGTTTATCGTGATAATCGGCAAGAATCTTATCCAGCGTAATGGATTTCATGCTGGCAATCACATCTGTTTTCAACTCTTCGTAGGTATCATCCAGCACTGACTGAATCTTCCTGCCCACAGGGCAAAACGGTGATGGTGACGAATGCATACCGATCATTTTGTCAATGGCATCCGGTTCCACTGCTGTACAAATCCGATAAAGTGTTATATCTTCGGGTTCTGCTGCAAGAGTCGCACCGCCAGTACCGGACTTCACATACAGAACACCGCTTTTTTTCAGCGCACTGAGAATACCCCTGATTGTCACCGGATTGCAGCCGGTAGAAAGCGACAGCAGTCGCTCGTCACTTTATTCTCTGTTCCATATTCATGGATAAAAGATCAAACAGTGAATCGCAATCGAACATTTGTTACTGACATGCATAATCTTTGCCCTCCACTTTCATATTAACATAGTACCCTCCTGCTGTAAATATTGACACGACACCTCACGACTGCTATACTGACATTAATACTGTAATTCTATTTTTACATCAAAGGAGTGTTTATAATGAAGTGCTATCAGATTCTTTTCAGTCCCACTGGCGGAACCGAAAAAGTCGCCGCTGCAATCACTCAGAACTGGCCGGAAGTCCAGACAATTGATCTTTCCTCTACCTCCACAGATTTTGCATCGTTCTTCATTGAATCCGGTTCACTGGTGCTTGTCGCCATGCCGTCTTTTGGTGGAGTAGCCCCGCAGTTGGCACTTGATCGCTTTGCTCAGATCAATGGAAATCGTGCGAAGTGCGTTCTTGTGGCAGTATACGGGAATCGCGTCTATGAGAGTACACTTGTTCAAATGGAGGATACTGCAAATGCCGCTGGCTTTCAGGTGATTGCCGCCATTTCTGCCGTTGCAGAACATTCAATTATTCGCGAATATGCCGCAGGTCGTCCCAATGCAGAAGACTGCAAACAACTCTCTGCATTCGGTACCAAAATTTTTGAAAAAGCACTATCCGGCTCCCTGGCAGTTCCCGCCATTCCTGGCAAGCGTCCTTACAAAAAAATCCAGCAGCGGATTTGTTCCCTCTACTGATTCTCATTGCACAAATTGCGGTCTGTGCGCGGAGAAGTGTCCTGCTCAGGCGATTTCCAAGGATAATGGCAAGGTCACCGATAAATCCAAGTGCATTTCCTGTATGAGATGTGTCTCAATCTGCCCTGTTCATGCACGCAGCCTTAACAAGGTAACGGTTTCAGTTGTGGCATCAGCTATCAAGAAAGCCTGTTCCGTTCAGAAATCAAATGAACTTTTTCTATAAGAGGACAAACCTTTAGATGGGTTTTGACCGGGGTCAGCCCCCTGGGTTTTAAGCCAGTTGTTGCAAACGATTAACCTTTTCTGTATTTTGTTTTTCTGCCGCTTCCGTCCTGATAGATCAAGCCGTCTGTAACCATGCGTTTTAGAATACGGCTGGCCGTTGTTTGGCTGACATCCAACAGTTGATCCACATCGCTACGCACTACATAGCCGTTTTTGGGCAATCAAGTCCAGAATCTTTTTCTTCATTGGATTTACGTTCATTAGGCACGCTATCAGTTGCCTTAACGGCATTTCTATTGGGGAGTGTAATTTTGAAAGCATTGTTTGTCACTTCAATTTTAGGTTCTACCCCTGTGCCTGCGTATGCTTTCATGATTTTGGGCATACCGGTTCCGTAAGCTTCAATCAGCTGTAAGCGATAGAAGATAGCTGCTAATTTCGGATTTCTGCAAACGGAAAGTCCTAGCATAATGTCATCCAAAGTGATTCCGGCAGGCAGACCGCCCACGGATACGAATTCGATTCGATCATCATAGATACTGACAAGGGTGCTGGCACTAAAAGAATAATCTCTATGCACCAGAGAATTCATCAATGTTTCTCTCAGCGCGTCCTCTGGATAATCTTTGGTATCAGTTCGGTATAGTCCCTCAAATGTGGCCTTGGTTTGATTGTGCAGATCGAGATAGGCATACAAATCCTCCATCTGCTGAAACAACGAACCGGTAAACTCACGTCTATCTTGGAATACGCTCTGATCAACACCGGCAAAGGTTGCAGCCTTGATGGTACTCGGACATTGTTCGGACAGAAGCAACGCTACATTGGAGTAAATGTCGTCCGAGGAAACCATTCCCAAAGTCTGCATCTTAGCAGCATCATAGGGAACCTTCCTCTTGGCAAACTGTGCTTCAGCTGCCTGAAATGACAAATTCTGCTCCAAAGAGCGCATGGTTTCAAAACTGTCGCCATCGGTTTCTTTAATCATTTTTCGAATGGCGGTATCAGAGGCAGGATCTGTAGATGTACCATTGCGGACATACACGCCGCTGGGCTTTAATCCCTTACTGCCCAGATAATAGGGACGGTCTGCACCCCTCCTGGACGGTCACGGCGATAATTTGTTTATCATTTATCACCTGTGTCTCGTAGTGGACAAACATCGTAATATCAGGTTTGATGGAATCCCGAACCATATTATTTATTTGCAAGGTAACACGGTCGGCACTATCCACACCAATCACCGTACCATTGTCCTCAACACCAATGTAAAGAGTGCCGCCTCTTGTGTTAGCAAAGGCAATCACCTCTTTGCAAAGGTCTGCAACAACCGAAGACTTGAGTTCGATAGTTTCGCTCTCAATAAATGTCATAAGGCACCTCCTGTAGTTTTCCTAATCACCATTATAATCATTGTAGTCATTATAGTCATTTTTGTCAATTTATATTCATGTGGTGATTAGAAAACCTTGACACTTCTCACAGGTGAAAGTTTGCCCGGGGTCTGACCCCGGGCTTCTATTATTCAATCCTCCGTCCTATCAAAGCGGCATCGGCGTCCGGGCAATCAGAATGACCGCCAGAATCGCGCCCACAAATGCCGCAGCTCCTATGACCGCCAACAACTTTTTGCTGACTTCTTCTTCGTTGCCTTGCAGATCAGCGCGGCGCAAGCCACGCAGACAGCCGCAGCCACAAGTGCAATGCCCAGCGTTTCCCATAGCCAAGAAAGTTCATGTAGGATTTTCATGCGATCATCATCTCCTGTTCGTTAAACTTGAAGTTTCTTTATAACTGCCTTTGCAGATACACCATATCCACCAACTGTACTCCATCCTCATATATTGGATGGTCGTAATTATCTGTAAAGAAATTTGGTATGATATGCGAACGGACAAACCCACACTTTTCATAAAATGGTATTGTCAATGGGCTATCACCTGTTCCTACTTGTAGAATAGCATATTGCTCTCTATATTTCTCTACGATAAAATCAATTAAAGATTTTGCATAACCTTTGCCTTTTGCCTTTATCAAGGTATCGGTCTATCATATTTTCCTGCTCATCTGCCAATAACAGCAAATCAAGATATTGTTTTTTATCTTCTTTGACTTCAATAATTCTCATCAATCGCACCACTAAATTCAAAGTTTCTGTTCCTACAAATTTCGATTGAGATTTCACCTGTTTTAAGAAATTTAATAACTGTTATATTTTGTTATTAAATTCTCCGCACACCCTTGAAAACACTGAATTTATCACAGGCAAGCTTTCCCTTATTGTTTCCCTTTGTGTTATATCGTCCCACCAGTGTTTACGAACTCTGATAAGGGCAAATACAAAGGGCACAAGAGGTCCGGTGGACCTCTGCTCTGTGCCGACCGAAGCGGCAGCGGAGACCAAAAAAAAATTATATAGAATAGTATAACACAAAATAAAACTGACATGGTGAACTGATTGAAATGCTTCTTAATTTTTACAATTAATGGTTGATTGAATAATAAGGAGATGGGATACGATGAGAACAATATTTGCAGAATACAATCCACAGTGCAACAGTATTGATGTTTATACCAGTGCCGGCTATATGCTTCGTATTGACTGCTGGGAAGCTGAAAAGAATTTAAAGACTACACCTGGATCAGACTGTGCATTAAACGCACTCGCTATTGAGGAACCACTTGAATATACAAAATTATATCTTGATGGAACGATGCAAATATGGGTGGATGCAGATGACACTCTTTATTTATAATGTTAAATAATCCCCAAAAATTCTAAAATTTTTCAGGGATTATTTTTGGCTTATATTTATTATTCAATTTAACTGATAATGATTCTCATATGAGATTTATCTTTAGAAATCATATCATCAATCACGCCAGTCTGCATCTGATTCCCATTTACATTCCGTAATCTGCATATTTGAAAATGTTGCCTTATATGAGCCTTCTGTCGGGCTGCATGCATATATTCCATAAGTAATTTTTTCTGCACCTTCCCACATATGGAAAATACGCATTTGTCTGAAATTTATGCCATCCTCACTGCATTCAATACAGTAGTCACTGTCCCTTCGTGAAAAACGATACCACATACTTTTAATATCAGAGGATATGTCTGTTGTTGCCCAGTCAGAATATCCATGATTGGTTACAACGCTTCCCTAATCGCTGTATTTTTTCATTCTCATATTCTATAGATGCCTTAAACCAATTATCACTATTTAAATACATAGCCACACCACACTGGTCAAAACGACAGGTACTCTCGAATTCTGTTTTAACAATAAAAAAGAAAAGTACTTGTCCGTTGTTTCAACTTGAAATACTGGAGCATTATCATTTTGAAAACCATAATAAGTGCGTGCCCATAAGTCGGTACCCCTTTCTGTAAAAATTACAACTTTATCCTCACTAATTTGTACCTGCTTTGGTTGACGTATCCATTTAGGATTGTTTTTCAAAAATTCCATCTTTTTCTCACTTCTTTTTTATTTTAATAAGAAGCTATATTTAGTGCCTACTTTTCACTGTATTATAATTAGTAATTTTCTTTTTGTCTTCTGCAAAGAATGACTCCTATAAGTAGCAACACTGGAAAAATAATCCCTGCCAAAATTCCCATCTTTAGGTTATCCCCAAAAGCTCCTGATACCATTCCAACCAATGTAGGTCCTCCTGAACAACCTATATCTCCACCTAATGCCAGCAATGCAAACATGGCTGTTCCCCCTTTGGGCAAAGCTGCTGATGCCTTGCTGAAAGTTCCAGGCCACATGATTCCCACTGAAAGCCCACAGACAGCGCAGGCAATCAGATTTAATAGCGGAATCGGGAATAATGAAATCCCTAAATAGGATAAAATACATAAAAAACTACTATAAATCATAAAGTGTTCCAAATTGATACGGTCACCATACTTGCCATAAAACAATCTTGATATTCCCATTAGAACCGCAAATGCCATCGGCCCTGCTAAGTCGCCGGCTGCCTTTGAAATTCCAAGACCTTTTTCTGCAAAAGCAGAGGCCCATTGACTTACTGCTTGCTCACTTGCTCCTGCACATATCATCATAATCAACAAAATCCAAAAAATTTTCATCCGAAACAATTCCTTTAATCCAAGTCCGGTATCTCCATCCTCAAGCAATGGTGCAATGGGAACCTTTGAAAAAACAAAAGCATTTCCAATTGGAATAACCGCCCAAATAATGGCTAATATTTTCCAGTTATCTATACCGACTACATAAAAAGAACACGGTTGATATGAGTACAACTCCGGCGTGTCCCCAGCAATAAAAAAAGAATGCAACAGGCTCATTGCTTTTTCCTTATTGTCGGATGGGCAAGCCTCAACAACTGGACTGACTAGGACTTCCAAAAAGTCCACGACCTACCGCATAGATCATTACAGCAATCAAAATTCCAATAAAGGAAACTGGTAAAATCTCTGGTAAAACTGTAAGAAGGAATAATCCTGCCGCTGCTAGAACATGAGCTATAATCATTGATATCCGATATCCTATTTTATCAACAAATCTGACAGAAAGAAAATCAACCAGTAGTTGTATCCCAAAATTAAAAGTCACTAACAATGTAATTTGGAAAATTGGAATATGATAGCATTTCTGAAAAAACAAAAAAAGCAGTGGTGTAAAATTATTAACGATAGCTTGTACAATATAACCTACAAAACAGGCTGTAATTGTCTTATTATATTGGCTTTTCATTTTGTCCTCCTCTAATAAATGTGATTATATCGTAAACTTTATATCTAGTCATTGTATAAAATCATGTATTTATGGTACAATATAACAAATTTTATTATTTATGAGGAAATATAACATGGAGACTTTTCAGATAACTACAGATGAAACACTACGAGAAACCACCCAGCATGGCAACAATCGTTATCCATTTGCATACTATCCTGATAATATTTGGAAATTTGACTTCCATCGCATTGACTGGCATTGGCATCATGAATTAGAATTTCTTTATACTGCTGAAGGTACTGCGCTCTGCCTTATAGGTACAAGTAAAATAGAACTACATAAAGGTTGCGGCATATTTATCAATAGCGGTGTCCTGCATCGTTTTGAAGCACAAAGCAGTACATTTGCACCTAATATTGTTTTTTCACCAACCCTATTAGCACCCGAAAACAGCCTCATTTACGAAAAATATATTCTTCCTGTGATAAGCTCGTCTGTTCCATATCAAGTTTTCAGTCCATCCAACACATTTGGAAAACAGGTGCTACAACTTTTGTCGCAAATTTGTACTATTCAGGAAACTAAGCCGGATAATGAATTATGTACTATACAACTTTTATTTCAGCTTTGGAACATATTGCAAAAAAATATGGACTGGACTTCTGATTCTAACAGTATTCATCGATTAAATCACAAACAAGCAAGATTACAAGCTATGATGCAGTATATTCATGATCACTACATGGAAGAGATTACATTGGAGACGATTGCGGCATCGGCATCTATCAGCAAAAGTGGAGCTTTACACATTTTTCAAACTGGCATCCACTGTTCTCCGGTAGCATATCTAATTCAATACAGACTAGCACAGGCTGCTGAACAACTTTATATCACTCAAAAATCGGTTTCTTCCATTGCAGAAGAAACCGGATTTACAAGTTCCGGCTATTTCTGCCGGAAGTTTAGACAATATTATCATATGAGTCCAAATGAATACAGAAAGAAGAAAACAGAGGAAATTTCTTAATTTCTACTTTCTGTAATCATACAATATTTGGAGATGATGTTGTTTTTCGTTTTATTATCTGTATCAATTATGCTGACAATATACTATTTATGCATCATATTTACAATGTTCAAAAGATAAAAAAGTATCACAGACTCTTATTTGCATAATCAATCAAAATCTTTTTTTGCAACTACTGCGGGATTCCGCCTGAACCTTTGCATACGAAAAACTTTTTGTCACATTATCAACGATAATTTCTTCACAATCGGGATTCCGCCTGAACCTTTTCAAATGTCCCATTCAAAATGGTGCATGCATTCCAAATATCCGACTTTTTTTTAATACATCATAACAAAACTTTCCATTTTACATTTTGTCACATTACACAATCAACTGCAAAAGTAATGTCTCGTGAGCTCATTAGGTATCCTCTTATCATTTCTTCACCACAATATGGATCCATCTCAGAATTTTGCATTGTCCGGATCAGAGCCTGTCCGGCCTACGCATTCCAGTTTATCTATCACTGCCATGTCCTCCTGGGATATCTGAAAATCAAAAAGCTGCAGATTCTCCTTAATCCTCACAGGGGTAACGGATTTGGGCAGAGGAAGATGTCCTTTCTGCAGGCACCACCGCAGACAGATCTGGGCTGTGGACCGGCCGTATTTCTGTCCAAACTCCTTCAGCTTTGGATCTTCCAAAAGCTTTCCGGAACCAAAGGGGACTCCACGCCTCCACCAGGATGTCATGCTCTTTGCAGAAGGCCGCCGTTTCCGGCTGCATCCAGCCGGGATGGAACTCAATCTGGTCTACCATAGGAATGACCTGTGCTGTTTTCAGCAGCGCCTCCATATGCACCGGGAGAAAATTGCTTACACCGATGGCCCGTACATACCCTTTTTCCAACAGATATTCAAAGGCCTTCCAGGTCTCCCGGTTTACCTCCTGGTAGGTATCCCTGAAAGCCAGGGGACGGGGCCAATGGATCAGGTACAGATCCAGATAATCCAGGGCCAGCCTTTTTAAGGAGGCATCAAAGGCTTTCAGGGTTTCCTCATAGCCTCTCACATCGTTCCACAGCTTGCTGGTCACAAACAGCTTTTCTCTCGGCACTCCCGACATGCGGATTCCGGCTCCCACCCCAATCTCGTTGTGATATACCGCCGCCGTATCTATATGGGTGTATCCTGCCTCTATGGCGTGCATTACCGCATCTGCCGCTGTCTCTCCGTCCGGCATCTGCCATGTGCCGAAGCCCACCTGAGGGATCTCCACTTTGTTATGCAACTGAAATGTTCCGTTTTCGTGTAAATTTTCCATTATATTTTCTCTCCTTTCTTTACCTGTTACGTCTCTGTCCTTTCCCGTCTAATACATCATTGCATTAATCTCGAAGTAAATAGTGCTTGATATCCGTGTCAGCTGTGCGTCTGCGAATCGACGGCGCAGCGGTGTTTCCGACAACTATTTTCTTTCCTTTGACACCTTCTCACTTATTCTCTGATAGATTTCCTTTGTCTCTGCGTCATTTTCCCCATTTACAACTAATATTTTTCCATCTATGTTCACGACAACATATGAATGGCAGGAGGCATGAGTGTAGCGGATATAATTTCCGAAGATATCGTTTTTGAAGTTTCCCATAGCATACTTCAGGTTTCCAAAACCATTAGTTCTGTAATCATTATCGTTCTGCAATACATAATGCTGTCAATTTGCGAATACTCCCCTGTATAATCATTCCATCCTTTTGCTTCAATGTTAAAATCACGATCATTACAACGAATCTGAATGCTTCCACACCCAGCAACATGATAAAGAAGTTGAACCATCGATATGTACTGTAGACATGGCAGGTGGCAAATACATCCACACAGGTGCTGTATACAATTTGATATAGCACCGTCCCAATATGGATTTGACTTTTATCGTAAATTAATGCAAACAAAATCATCCCCACTGCTACAACAAAAGATGCCATACCGATGCTCAAGTGAAACGTTTCAGCAATACCCTGCCATAGCACTGCGAGCGTGGCGCCACCAAATCCTGCATACAGTGCAAGTGTAATGCCATAGGCTGCAACAATGGAACCTATCACAATAATTATCAATTTCTTTTTAATAAGTCCCGCAATAGCAATGATTCCCTTTATTTTTGTGCTTATCAAACATACCGATATACCACTTCAAATTCTTCCAAGACGCAATCTCCTTTTCATCGAAATCCAAACCAACGGCCTTATAGTCTGGAGTAAAAGCTCTCCGATGCACTTCGCGCCATTTTTTCAAGCTGCGGTTATCTTCGCCCTCTTTGAAAGCGTGGTCTGCGCTGACTTGATTGAACGGAACAACAGATACTTTTTTGTATCACGGATGATACACGCCGCCTCCTCATTGTCAAAAAGAATCACACTGTATGTCCCGACTTCCGGCAAGTTTTCACCATCCAGTTCATAGGCGAGTTTTGTGCTTGCAGTTGCAGTCTTTATTCCGGCGAGTACAAGATTCGCAAGTTCGTCAGCAGCCGCACCGCCGCCGCAAAACTTCCATATATCGTGCCGTGTATTGCAATTCGTATTCGTTGTACGGCAATATTCCTCCCACATCATTTCTCCAGTCATTCCGACTTCCTCCTCTGTGCCTCCACAAATCTTGAAGTATCTTCCACTACGCCTGTAATTTTTTATGCTGTCAGCCTCTACATGGCAGCTGTAGCAGACGATCTGGACCCCCTCCTTGGCAGCCTTCACGTGCTTCCTTAAAACTCCGGCTGTCCCGCTTCGTTTGGCATTACCCGATGAATTCCATTCATCTGAATCACAAAGGCAATTGAGCAATGATAGCCTTCCTTTGCTGCTTTTGCCAGTTCATGCAAGTGCTTCACGCCTCGCTCCGTTGGTGCATCCGGGAATAATCCGGTTCCCAGATGCAAATCATCTGCCAGCGTGCAGCCCTTTACTTCCGTCAGGAATCTTTCCCCGTCTCTTTCCATATAAAAATCAATTCTGGATTCCCCATAGGTATATTCTGGCTTCACCAGCTCGTAGTTCAAACTCATTAACTGCTGCTTCATCAAAGCGTTCGGTGCCAGACTGTCGATATTCACCCATTTTAGCTTTGGTTTGTATACAGAAATCAGATCATATGCCGTTTTTCGATTTGGGTTCAATGTCTTCTGCAGCGTTACCTTTGCTTCCGGCATCAGAAGCTCCTGCAAACGCCCTGTATTTTTCACATGAACAATCTGCGGTGCTCCGTCAATCAGCACCTCTGCCGTGAATCGGTTCATTCTGCGGACAAATGTCCCTGCAACTGTATTCTCATAAATGATTGTCGTATTCTGTTTCACCATACATCTTCCTATTGCTCATCATTCAGACTTTCCCAGAAGGCTTTGACCGGCTTCTGACCCCTGATTCTCTTTGCCGCGCACTCAGTTTGAACTCCGGGAGCATTTTTCCGCGTCGATCGCCAGCACGAACATCAGCACTCGCAGCGCGTTCATCGGATTGACAATATCAAGAACATAGGTATCCGTCATATGAAATATTTCTTTTGAAATCACCGCTACCTGCTCTCCTGCTGCCCCGGTAATGGAATAATCCCATTCCAGAAAGCTGCCCTCTACATGCCAGCCACAGCAGTCGATATCATAGCGGGGTTTGAAAAAGGACAGCTCCTTGCTGATACATCCAACATAGCTGCTGCCCTCATACAGTTCAAACTTCGGCAGCCAGGTCAGGATTTTTTCTTTGACCGTCCCCAGCTCCTGTCCTGACGCATCGAAGACTTTCAGGCAGTGTCCCCAGGAAAGCTGCCCTTTCACCACATACACCGTATTGCCGTCTTCATCGTAAATATCGTAACTGTCAAACCACGAAAAAAATCTCTGCCGAAATAACAGTTTCATACCTAAGCTCCTTTCCGCTGTTTCTCAGCCTAAGATGTCTTTTTGTCCTAAAAGCTGCTCTGTCCAGGTTTTTTCAGAAAATCCGGTCAGCACCGTTTTCTCTCCGACTACGAGCGGACGCTTCACGAGCATTCCGTCCGTCGAAAGAAGCTTTAGCTGCTCTTCTTCGGACATTTCCAGCAGCTTATCCTTTAATCCCAGCTCCTTATAGAGCATTCCGCTCGTGTTGAAGAATTTTTTCAGCGGCAGTCCGCTCTTTTCATACCACGTTTTGAGTTCCTCATAGGTTGGATTCTCTTCTTTGATCGCGCGCTCTTTGTACTCCACGCCGTTTGCATCCAGCCATTTGAACGCTTTCTGACAGGTGGTGCATTTTTTATAGCATAATACTGTTATCATATTGTTCTCCGTTTTTGAATGTTTTCGTCATAGGCTCCTGACACGGCTCACGTCCGCACTCGAACTCTGTTTCACTCCAGAAAATGAATCCGCTCCGGATGGAAGCGATCTTCCTGCGCGCGGCTTTCCGCCGGATATCCGAGCGCAAACAGGGAAAATACCGCCACCTCTTTGGGCAGCTCCAGCAGCTTATGGACTTCCTCCATCCATTCTTCCATCGGAGCGATTCCGATCCACACACCGCCAAGCCCCTGTGCATCCGTTTCAAGCCACATGTTTTCCTGTGCAATCGAAAGGTCAATCTGCGCAAAATCCGGAGCCATCAGTCCTTCCTTCCGATATACAGGCACGATTACGACCGGCGCGTTTGCTGCACATCCCGCATAGGGTGTCGCTTTGGAAAGCGCTTTGATCTTTTCCGGATTCGTCACCACATAAAATTCCCACGGCTGCTGGTTGCACGCGCTGGGTGCCTGCATACCCGCCCGCAAAATCTGCATCAACTTTTTTTTTCCACCTGTTTGTCTTCATACCTGCGAACACTGATTCTGTGAAAAATACTGTCCATCGCTCCTCCTTCTCCTGCTGCCACATGTTTGTATATCTATAATTGACGGATACTCTACGACGGATTTTCCCATCGTTCTGAAGCTATTTTACCATCTTATAAAATGAAATCCAACGAATGACTGTTAGATTTGTCTATTTTACATAACAATAGTAATAATTATCATTATTATTTCCGGTCCGGAATCTCGAAAGTATTTCATCGGCTTTTCGGATCACTTCTCCCGGCACATTAAAAACTGCAGCGCCGAACGAAGCGTCATTTCCGCATGATGCCAAGCCCGCGCAGGACGCCATCGGTCGCCATCTTGATGCCCATGAAGATGAAGAAGTAACCCAGCCACCGCATATAATCACCGGAACCTGATAGGCCAGCGCCGTTCCGTCTTTGCCCAAGAACAGCGAGGAGATCTGGGTGTGCAGGGTTTCAATGACCGCAAAGGCAATGACCGCAAAGCACAGGTCCAGCACCAGCGCAGCATGGTAGCCTTTTTTGAGGCGGTCAATTTTCTTTGCACCAAGATTCTGGGAGATATAGGGCGAGACTGCATTGCCGATGGAGACAAAGATCAGCGAGAAAACATTTTCTACCCGCATCGTTGCTGCATATCCGGCAAGCGCCTGTGTGCCAAAGGGGTTTACCACCGCCTGCACGATCATCATGCCGACGGACACGGTAGACTGCTGCAAGACCGACGGCACCGCAATGCGGAGCATGGAATACAGCTCCTGCCGGTCGAACCTTTTAAAGGGGCTTTTATACTGCCGCATCCGGTGCAGGAAAATCAAAAACGAAAACACCGCAGAAATGCCCTGTGCGATCAACGTGGCAAGGGCTGCGCCAAACACGCCCAAGCCAAGCCCCGCCACCATCCAGAGATCCATAAAAATATTCAGGATGGAGGAAAAGATCAGCAACCCCAGCGGGATCCTAGACTCCCCAATGGAGGTAAACATGGTGGAAAGAATGTTGTACATGAACAAAAACGGGAAGCCCACAAAATAGACCCGCAGATACAGCACCGCATCCTCCAGAATGTCGGCGGGGGTCTGTAAGCCGCTCATCATAGCACGGGAAAAGCTAAAGCCAAAAACGCCAAGGACAACGCTCAAAACCAGAAAGCTGAGCAGGGACGTTGACACGATGGTTTTCATTTTGCCTGCGGTCCTCGCCACCGGGATTTTCCCATCGTTTTGAAGCTATTTTACCATCTTATAAAATGAAATCCAACAAATTTCTGTTAGATTTGTCTATTTTGTACAATATTAGTAATAATTATCATTATTATTTCTACAGGTAATATGAGCCTTTTCTCTTTTTTAAAATCTGCCCGACAGGTATATACTGAAGCTATCAGCAGAGGTGCTGAATTTCAACGAAACGGAGGATACACAGATGTCAAAATTATATACTATTACCTTAAACGGAGTAACGGAGGAGGTTTATAACAAAGCGACGGATTACATCGAGAAACACGCGCTTCGCTTAAACTACAGACCGGAGGTGTCCACCATCGACGCCGAGTTTCCGGACGAT
>VOFI01003654.1_pt1 | contig 19105 bp, 37 predicted proteins | sample 5384131 | NCBI WGS metagenome assembly VOFI01 (sample SAMN12384728, study PRJNA508395) | human gut metagenome | isolation source: healthy gut H | host: Homo sapiens
TGATGATCTCCTCCAACGTTTTCCGTTTTTTGAAGTCTGTTCAAAAGATCCGACTTTCCGGATAACTTTATCGTGAGTATAACTGCCGGCTCTATCGTGTCTGGTAAATTGAAATGCTTCCGGCATAGATCCGTGTCAAAGTTACAAACCCAGCAGCTGCCCAGACCTTGTTCAGCGGCTGCTGTTGATATAACCCGTGGCGATTGCCACATCGAGATAATTATCTGTTGTCATACTGAACCTCCTCATATTTATGGAAACGTTTATCAAGAAACGTATTTATCATTGTAAAAAAAATGAACATATAATTATAGCATTTTGTATGCAAAATATCAAGGGCTGAGGAAAATAGGGGCATAATATAAGAAATCGTCTGTAAAAAAAATGAAAAGGAGAAGCGATGAGAAGAAAAATTGTTCATAACAGGCATAATTGCTGCGGTTCTGGCGGTCTTTTTTGTGGCTGCCTTTGTCAAATTACCCGATCAGTTTGGCAGTGATGAAGGTGTACAGCGGAATTCACAGTAACAGCGTCATGGAACAAAAAGGGCATTTTGGAACCCAGGCGGGGCTACCCAGAGAAAGACGGTATCCTTTTGTCATGACCTTCAACGACAGCGCAGGATTTCGCCAATTTATCAGGGAAAAGGCTGGAAAACTGAATCTGGGTAAAAAGATTCGCTGGAACTGACCATCCTTTATAACTTCCCCGCATTTGACTATTCTAAGGGATGCAGCCTGCTCTATAACCCCAATCACCTTATTATGGTAACAGTTTCTATGGTGCGTATTTGGTATCGGGAAGGACTGCGGAGGCTTACCTTTATGGCTTCACCGCCGATGGAAGTCTGACCTGAGTCTGCCTCCCAGGTTCTCAGTTTGATTTTCAAAGGTTGGTACTGGCGGATTTAGCATTCGAGCGAGTCAACAGGTCTTTGATTGAAGATTGAATCGGTCAGCCAAAATGTGGATTATGTCGGCAGTAGCGGCTGGACCAGACTGATGCGTCTCTAAGGGTCAATGGAGTGATTCATCGAGCAGAGGGCTTTCGCAGATCCTATCTGCAATACGGCAGATGTGCTTACGATCCAAAAGATTATGGACTGGAAGATTTTGCTCCAGTCCACATGAAGGGAAGACTATACGCCAAGTATTTTAGTGAGTGGGATACCAGTATCTTTTTCTATATATTATGACGGGTGACGAGCAGGTCTTGGAACGCTGTGACGCTGAAATTCTGTCAAAAAGCATTCTGGTCACAGAATAAATCCTGCAACCACATAGCATACCAGGAAATCCCACACCAGATCAAGCCATACGGCATGACTGTCTTGATATGGTCGTGCACGTCACAACCGACGATACCGCAGGTCATGTAAGTTGTATCGGATATTGGCGATATGTGATCGCCGAAGAAAGCTGCGCCCCAAACGGCAGCAATACAGAGGGGAAGATTCGCACCTGTGGCGATGGACCATGGAATGGCAATCGGCATCATGGTAGATACATTTCCATGGCTGAGCCGGTGGCAAAAACCGATCAAGCTGGTAATAAAGAACAAGAAGATAGTAAAGACGGCGACATGATACCGGAAAACAAATTTGCCAGATAGGTTCCTGTCCCTAAGGCGGAAATTACATCACCCAGCACGACAGCAGCGATGAGAATGATCAAAATCTGCATGGATTCTCCCATGCCGTCAATAAAGATATCGATGACTTCGTTAAACTTGAACTTCTTTGATGCGATATTCATGATGATGCATATCAAGGATGACAGAATCATGGCACAGAAAATGCCGCCGATGGCATCCCCTCCAGCATATTGCCACCGCCGCTGTAGAACATATAGCCGATGGCAATGACGATAGAGGCAATGGCAGGTACAAATACGAAAGCAGCACTGGTGCTTTTTTCAATCTCTTCCTCAGCTTGTTCTGCCAACTCTACGATTTCTTCGGGCAATTCTTCTAAGACCGTGTTTCTGTGGTCAGGATTGTCCAACTGTCCAAATTTCTCCGCTCTCTTCTGCCTTTTTAAGCCGCCAAAATCTTTTCCCAGCAAAATGAGGACTAGAGAAGAAAGACTGCTAAAATACAGTAAAAAGTTCAGTGCGGAAACCTGCAGCATGACTTTTAGACGGATTGGCGATTTCTGCAGCCGTTATCAAGCCAAAGAGGATGCCTCCCCATTGCCCCAAAGGAATCAGACCACAGACTGGCGGCCCCTGTAACTTTGATAATAAATGCCTGCTTTTCATGAGAAACCTTTAATCTGTCGTTGAGTGGCTTCATGACCACGCCGGTCAGAATTACACTGAGGGTGGTATTGGTATACAAAATCAGTCCGATCAGCCAGGTAAGAAAGCATGAACCTTTCTTTCCTTTTGATAATCCTGTGTTTTTCCGTCAGAAATTCCACGAGACCGCGGCCGCCGCCAGACTTCTCGATCAAGCGGGACATGCCAAAAGCTAAAGGCGATACTGATGATGACGATGACCGCCCAGCGGTCTGAAAATGCAGCGATGATGCCGTTCAGTATTTGGTCGAGAACCACCATTGGCGCCAAGCCGTAGAGAATCATATAACCGATAATGACTGCGGCGAAAAGTGCGACAATTGCATTTTTGCTACAAACGCCAGTAAAATTGCCACGACTGGCGGTAAAACTGCTAATATTCCGTAATCCATAATCCCTCTCCTTTCAATAAGTCAGTATGTTCTTGGCACCAGTGCGCGATACATCAGATCTGCCATGGCGATGAAGTCAAAGACAGGCAGGCCCGTTTCTTCAGAAATCGCCGCCGCAAATGGCGGGATATCACTGCACTCCAGTAAAAAGCGCCTATGGCAGGGTCTTTGTCTATCATATCTTTTGCAATCTGTACCACCTGCTGCTGAAAGCGGACTGTATCCATTTCCATCTTCCTCTGAAAGCGGATGCAATCCATGAATTCTGAACAAGTGTCCAGTTCCCCTATCACAAAAAGGCATGTTTTCGTCGATACCGCTGGCGTCTAAAAAAATGTGGTTCTTTGAGACGGCGGCCGGCAGCGGTGATAATTCCCAGCTTTTTTCTGCCTCCCGATGATTTTGGAAAGCATGGGCGCCATCAGCAGGGGAGAGGTGCATATGGGAATGTCCAACTCCTCGGCTGCCCGCTCCTGCCAGACCACGAATAATCCGCAGCCGGTGGTAATTGCTCGAACGCCCTCGTCCTGCAGCCGGTGGGAAGATCTCCTTTGCCGCGCCAATAAAGGTCTGATACTTTTCTTCGTTTAAGTCCTGCCACCAGCCGGTGGGAAGATCGACGACTTTGTAGCGGACTGGAAAGTCAAAAGAGGCTGCATGTGCCATGTTGCCGGGCATCAGCGGGTAGCGGGCGTTTAAAAAGGAGAATGCCAATTGGCACGCCGCCAAAGGCGGTACCTCCTGAAATCATATTTGTCAAATTATTACCTCCTGTATAGATATTTTTGGCGATGCGTCTAACCTATATTTATACCAGCATGTAATGAAAAAGAATATATAGTACGTTGGTGTATTGACTTCGTAGTCTCATTTTAACATAAAACGGGTAAATTGATAATAATTTTTTGAATATTCTGCTAAAAAATCTGCGATTATGTCATCCCTATCAGCCTCCTAAAAAACTAAATAATACTTTCGCCTGATTGCTTTTGCCCGAAAATCAGTGTAGAATGGACACAAGTTTAAAGAAAGAGGGGGCAAGGTGATTGCAAGAATATGAAACAACTTATGTCATCGGGCATAAGAATCCGGATACAGATTCCATCTGTTCGGCAATTTGTTATGCCAATCTGAAGCATAAGATAGATGGGAAAAAGTACGAGCCTGCCAGGGCAGGACATATCAACGAAGAGACGAAGTTTGTATTGGACTATTTTGACGTACCAGCGCCGCGACTGATAGAAAACATTACGACCCAGGTGAAGGATATCGAGATTCGCAAGACCAAAGGCGTCTGCAAAAAATCTGTCGATCAAGCTGGCATGGAACATGATGCAGGAACACGATATCTACACCATTCCGGTGGTGTCAGAAGGTGCTGTGCTGGAGGGACTGATTACGGTAGGCGATATCGCCAAGTCCTATATGAACGTTTACGACAGTAGCATCCTTTCCAATGCGAACACGCAATATTCCAATATTATTGACACGCTGAAAGGGAGCACGGTGGTCGGTGATGGGGCAAAAGTATTTTAATCAGGGGAAGGTTTTAATTGCAGCGGCAAATCCTGATATGATGGAGAGTTTCATAGAGAAAGGAGACTTGGTGATTTTGGGAAATCGCTATGAGTCTCAGCTCTGTGCCATAGAAATGGAAGCGGCCTGCATCATCGTATGCGAGGGCGCGCCAGTTTTCCTGACGATCAGGAAGCTGGCACAGGCAAGGGGCTGCACCATTATATCGACGCCTTACGATGCCTTTACTGTCGCTCGTCTCATCAATCAAAGCATTCCGGTGGAATTTTTCATGCGCACAGACCACTTGATCGCTTTCGAAGATACGGATTACATCGATGAGGTCAAAGATGTCATGGCAAGTAAGCGGCATCGGGATTTTCCGATCATCGATGAAGATGGAAAGTATATGGGCATGATTTCCCGGCGGAATCTGCTGGGCGCGAAGGGAAAACCAGTCATTCTGGTAGACCACAACGAGAAGAACCAGACAGTGGAAGGCATTGAACATGCGGAAATCAAAGAAATCATCGATCATCACCGCATCGGCGCAGTGGAGACGATTTCGCCGGTCTTTTTCCGCAATCAGCCCCTGGGCTGTACTTCCACCATCATTTATCAAATGTACAATGAAGCAAATATAGAAATCGATCAGTTGACAGCAGGACTGCTGTGCAGTGCGATTATATCAGACACTTTGCTGTTCCGCTCACCGACCTGTACTGAGATTGACAAAGCCGCAGCGCTGAATTTAGCGTCTATCGCGGAAATTGACCCGGAGGAGTTCCAGAAGAGATGTTTGCTGCGGGCAGCAATCTGAAAGGTAAATCCATAGAAGAAATTTTTTATCAGGACTTTAAGCGGTTTACGGCAGGAGAAACTTCCTTTGGCGTTGGCCAGCTGATCGCTACAAACCGCAGCGAACTGGGAAGCACTGCAGGAAGATATGGTGCCTTTTATGGAAAAAGCCCCGGGAACGTCATCAAATGGATATGATGTTTTTTATGCTGACGAATATTTTGACGGAGACGACAGGCCTGATCTGTGCAGGCAGCGGGGCAAGACAGCTCATTTTGATGTCTTTGGCGAAGAATATGATGAGGCCTACGAGAGCGAACACATCATCAGACTGCCGGGGATGGTTTCTAGAAAGAAGCAGTTGGTTCCGAAAATCATCATGGCCTTGGGCGAGTAAGTAACCTCGCCCTTTTGATTCCGTCATTTCCACGTTTTTATTTCCAACAAGCGATATTCTTTTTCACAAACTGCTGGAATGTCTGTGGTTTCTTTCCCATGACTTGCTCGAAGTCAGCAGTGACATTTTGCGGCCCCAAAACGCGTCATCATATAGAGCATACTCATGACTGTGCAGTATTTTTTTGTCCATGCCTCTGACATGGGTCCAGTATTTTTGTAAAGGCCGGTGCAGGATTCGTATAAATAATTTCTATGCCTAATTCCTCAGACAGAATTTTTTTGCAACTCGCCAATAATCGATCGCATCGGGGCCTGTTATAGAATAGGCTCTATTTTGGTGCAATTCTGGTTCGCTCAAAACTTTCGCAGTGATTTCGCCGATATCCTCCGTGTCAATAAAGCTAGTCAAGGCATTCTTTACTGGTACCACAACTCTGTTAAAGTGTTTGATTTCAAAGGCGTGAACGCCGCTGATGTTTTGCATGAAAAAACTGGGGCGTATGTGGCAATATGGCAGCCCTGCCTGTTCAATGTATTTCTCGATTCTATGGTGGGGCGGAACCGGATTTTTTTCTACGCCAAGGAGAGATAAGAACCTGACAAGCCGGATGCTTCCCGTGCTCTTTCAGCGCTTCCACAAAGGGTTTCAAGTTTTCGGGTTTTGCCCAAATGTGGGGGTCGTATGATAAATACTCTGTCTGCATTTTTCCAGAGCAGGCTTGAACGTAGCCGGGTCGGTGAAATCGAGATAAACGATCTTTGCAGTGTTTGCCAAACATCTGTCAACGTCTCTGTATGGGTGCCGGCCACAGTAATCCCCTGTCCATTTTCAGAGCATAGGCAGCAACGTATTTTCCGACATTGCCCGATGCTCCCGTAATTAAAATTCTACTCATCACCTTTTTCCTCAATAAAATCTCATTTGCAGCCGTAAGCAGGCGGATGAATGTATCAAATTTCATCTTTTCCCCTAACCTTGTCTCCAGGAAAGACATGGTCTTAAAATAGTCATGATAGGTCTCTCTCTACTAAACGAACCGCCTTTGCAGTGGAATCAGTTCATAGCTGCGCCTGTCTGTTTTCAATTGTCTTTTCTCGATGTATCCCTTGGATGAGCAGGGATGTAGCCATGTTCGTTGCCATGGCTTTTTTGTAACAAAAGAATTGGGCTGCTGCATGGGGTGTTTTACTTCGTCTGTTTTTCACAAGATAAATCAGCATCCCCATTTCACTGGAACGGATTGGCAGATCTCGTCTTGTATTGAGGTTGAGTCTGCAAAGAGAGACCTGCTTTGATGACTCGATCATTTTTTATCCATAATACGACTCCTATTCTTATTAGTAAATTTGATGTACTATTTGTATGATAGGTACTTGATGTACTTTAATCAATGATACAGATAAATTTTCTAAATCGTGTTTCATTTAAGGATTTTTTTAATAATTTACTTGTTATACTGATGCTATAATCGTAGAGGAAGAAAGGATTTTCATTATGTTAGGCAGAATATTAAAGAAGGATCTTAAGAAACGAAAGGGTGTTAACCTGATTCTTTTCTTATTTATCGCCATTGCTACGGTGTTCTTAGCCAGCAGTGTCAACAATATCCTGGTGGTAACGCCGGCAGTGGACTATTATATGGATTACGCCAACGTACCCGATGTCTATTTTAACATCGTCGGTACGGAGGAGGAAGAGGGGAGGTCGACCGCTGGCTTGCAAGCAGCAAAGCGGACATCGAAACCTATGGAAAAAGCACCATGATGACCATGGGGGATAAGGACGTGTCCTGCGTGACTGATGGAAAGAGCAAGTCATTCCAGACGGGCGGCTCTGACATCTATCTGGGGTCAGGTACAGAAAATACTGCAAGGTCTTCGATCAGGATGGTAAAGTCTTTCACCCTGGAAGAGGGGCAGATTGCGCTGAGCAAAGCGGCACTAGACAGAAACAAGTTGGAAATCGGAGACACTTTGATTCTCCGGTCAGGGATATAGAAAAAGAAATGCACCATCAAAGAGACGATCAAGGATGCGGCCTTTGGCAACGATATGGTGGGAATGATCCGGCTGGTCGTCAGCCAGGAGGATTTTGACCAATTATCCGGCAGCGATGAGGCGACATCCTTTATCCGTTATGATGTGGAGACCGACGATGCCGAAGGGTTCGCAGAGCGGCTCAATCAGCACAGCTTTGCCGCCATGACCAATGCAGTGACGAGGGATACCTACAAAAAATGATTTACTCTTTTGACATGCTGATGGCAGCGTTATTGATCCTCATAGGGATCTGCCTGATACTGATTGCGCTGCTGGTGCTGCGTTTTACCCTGGTATTTACCTTGGAAGAAGATTATCGGGAAATCGGCATCATGAAGGCTACGGGTTTCAGAGATTTTCAGATTAAAAAAAATCTATCTGGCGAAGTATCTGGCCTTGGTCACCAGTGGCTCTCTGATTGGACTTCTGGTTAGTATTCCGGTCAGTAAAGCCATGATCAAGTCTGTCAGCATCAATTTGATTATGGAGGACAGTAAAGCAAATCTATGGGTCAATTTGATCTGCACCGCTCTGGTGATTATGCTCGTCATGGCTTTCTGCTATCTCTGCACCAGGAAGCTGAACAAAGTCTCCGCCATTACCGCCATCAGGGGCGGGCAGACTGGAGAGCGGTATGGGCGCCGAGCAGGGCTCAGGCTGCATCATCACGGCAGGATGAGCGTACCGGTTTTTCTAGGGTTCAATGACATGGTCAGTCATGTGAAACGCTATCTGGTATTGATGATTACCTTCTGCATCAGCTTTATTTTGATCACCATCCCTCTGAATACCCTCAACACCATGCAGAGCGAAGAGATGGCGCTAAAATTTGCGTTGAATCCCTGAAGCTGCCGCTTATGTGCGCAAAATTGAGGCCAAGGGAGAGCAGAGATATGAAAAAGAAGGCGACGTACAGCGCGGCATGACCCGTGTGGAAAAGGAACTGAAGGAAAAAGGATATGACGCGGAACTTTCCGCGGTGGTATTTTACTTCCTGAAATTTGGTTCTCAGGGGAAGAAGTCGGATACCAATTTGATGACGCTGCAGGTAGTCGGTCCAAAAGATGATTTCCTGACCTATGACGAGGGCAGCGCGCCAAAGCTCTCTAACGAAATTGCCGTTTCTAAGAAAATGTCGGAGAAGAAAGACTGGCACGTCGGTGATACCATTGAAACCAACCTGCACGACGGAAAGCACAGCTTTATCATCACAGGGCTCTATACCGACTATATGCAGGTGGGAGAGAGCGCCAGAATGAATCCCTCCTTTGACCTGAGCAAAGAGATGCTGGCGGATTACTGGAACATCGCCGTCCACACTGAGACGGATCTCAGCCAGAAGGAACTGGCGGCAGAGCTTGCAAAAGGAACTGCCCGCCTATGAATGGAACAGCGCCCAGGATGTCGTCGACCGCAACGTGGGTGGGATACAGAAGATGCTGGAATCCATGAAGATTCCGATGACGGCTTTGCTCTGCGCTATTATCATGCTGATTACCCTGCTGATGGAAAAACTCTTTATTGTCAGAGAAAGGGGAAATCGCCATGCTGAAAAGCGTGGGGTTCAGCGACCGCAGCATTCAGTTCTGGCAGGTGGTCCGTATGGTCAGTGTGACCGTCTGCTCTATGATTGCCGCAATCCCGCTGTCCCTTCTCAGCAACCAATTTGTGCTGAAACCGATCTTTGCCATTATGGGCGCTGAGGTGAAAATCCAGGTAGTGCCATGGCAGGTATACGGGGTGTACCCATTGATTCTTCTTCTGGGCATCATTGCAGCAACAGTCATCGCATCCAGAAGCGTGAAACGAATTAACATACAGGAATTAAACAATCTGGAATAACGGAAAGGAAATGTTATGGAATCTTTAAAGGTATCGAATTTATGCAAGACCTATATTGTAAATAAACGGCAGAATAACGTACTGCGCAATGTGAATCTGGAAATCAGGGCTGGAGAGATGGCCGCCATCATGGGGCCTTCCGGTTCGGGAAAGACGACGCTTCTCTACACTGTCAGCGGCATGGACGATGCGACGGCGGGAAAGGTGGATTTTTACGGAAGAGATTTGACGTCATTAAAAGGAGACGATATGAGCAGACTTCGTCTGACGGAAATGGGATTTGTGTTCCAGCAGATGTATATGCTGAAAAATCTCTCCATATATGATAATATAGTCATACCGGCATATCAGTCGCCGGAGGGGAAGAGCAGAGAAGGCAGGGCCGCTGTCAATGAGCGGGCGAAGCTTTTGATGCAGAAGCTTTCGATCAGCGAGGTGGCGGACAATGATATCAACGAGGTATCGGGCGGCCAACTACAGCGAGCGTGTATCTGCCGCAGCATGATCAACAATCCAGGAAGATTATCTTTGCTGACGAACCTACCGGCTCGCTGAATAAACAGAATTCTATAGAAGTGATGGAGGAGCTGAACCACATCAACGAAGAAGGCACCAGCATCCTTCTCGTCACCCACGATATGAAGGTGGCGTCAAAAATGCGAACGGGTCCTCTACATCGAGGACGGCGATATCAGGGATGAATTTGTCCTGGGAAATGGAACAAGGCAGAAGGGGATGCGGCCAGAGAGCGCAGGCTCAACGAATGGCTGATTAAATTAGGATGGTAAAAAGAATGAAAGATGTTTTACTGGTGGAAGATCACGTGGAACTGGCGGAGCTAATGACAGCTTTTCTGCAAAGGAAGGCTGCAGCGTGCACCACGTTACATCAGGGGAAGAAGCGATAGACTATTTGCAGGGGCAGCAGGTGAAAGTGCTGCTCTTGGATATCATGCTGCCGGGGGATGGATGGCTTTGCCGTCTGCCGCGCCGTGAAGAAAGAGGAAATGTGCCGATTTTGATCCTCAGCGCCAGAGGAGAAGGCGGATAAGCTGACAGGCTTTGGCCTGGGAGCGGACGATTATATGGAGAAGCCTATCGACCCGGAGGTTCTCGCCGTCAAAGTCAAAGCGCTGATCCAGCGGACTTATGACAAAGAGGCTGCAGACTGCCTGCTCCTTTCAGGCGGCATCACCATTGACAAGAATGCCCGGAAAGTTTTTTCTGGACCGAGAGCCCGTGGAACTCAACGTGAAGGAGTATGAGCTGCTCCTTCTGCTGGCGGAGAATGCAGGCAGGACGCTGCACAAGGATTTCTCTTCAATCAAATTTGGGGTGCAGACAGCTTCAGCGAGAATCAGACGCTGACCGTTCATATCAAAATGCTCCGCACAAAGATCGAGGAAGATCCGAAGAAGCCGCAGCGGATTTTGACTGTATGGGGAGTGGGTTATCGTTATGAGAAAATATAACCGGCTGCTGTCCTTTTTCTGTAGCGCTGTATGTGATCCTGGCGGTTTTGGCCGGGACAGTGTTTCTGAAAGGGGAAACTTCCAGCGGCAAAAGAATATAAGGTGGAAATCAACCGCATCATAAATAGCTTATCAAGGAAGCAAACCTGGATAAGCTTGATTTGCGTGGGTATCAATATGTGAAAAAGGCGGATTATATGCGCATCGGCGCGTCAGACCAGGCATATGAGGATTTTTTTCGGGAAAACGACGCCTATCAGGTTGAAATCGTTCCCGCATATAGAGACGGCGTGGTGGACGGATTCTACCGATTTGAATATATATCGCCTAATGACGATTATAGAGGTGGGCTCCTGCTGCTGGAAGCGGCCATGGCCATCATGTTCCTCTGCGTCATGGGGATTTTGCTGTATTTGAAATATAAGCTGATTGCGCCTTTTTACCGGCTGAGTACACTGCCGGGAGAACTGGCGAAGGGACACTTAAAGACGGAAATCAAAGAGGAAAAGAGTCGCTTTTTTTGGCCGCTTTGTCTGGGGGATCAGCCAGTTGCAGGATACATTAAACGTTACCAGAAAGAGGGAGCTGGAACTAGTGAGGCAGAAGAAACAGCTATTGTTGTCGCTGTCACACGATATCAAAACCCCTCTGAGCACCATCGGCTTATACGCCAAAGCTTTTAGAAAAAGAGGTCTATCATACAGAAGATGAGAAAAACATGCTGCCCATCAGATTGGAGAAAAGGCAGTGGAAATCGAAAAGTATGTGGAAGAGATTATGCGGGCATCGAAGGACGATGTCATGGATATTCAGGTCGATATGGGTGAGTTTTATCTTGCCGATTTGGTAAAGAAGATTTTTTTCTACCTACCGGGAAAAATGCGCTCTGCGTATGATTGATCTTGAGATAGGACCTTATGAGAACCTGTTACTTTGCGGCGATATGGACCGGTTGTGGGAAGTACTGGAGAATTTATTTGAAAACGCCTTTAAATATGGAGACGGCCGCCGCATTAAACTGGAATTTTATGAAGGGACTACTGCCAACTGATCCAGTGTTCAACACAGGAGAACCGGTCAGTGATAACGACTTTAATCACATCTTTGAAAGTTTTTTCCGCGGGAGTAATAGCAGGGGCAAGCAGGGCAACGGCCTGGGGTTTGTACATCTGCAGGGAAATCATGCAAAAGATGGACGGCGAGATCTTTGCCCAGAAAGAAGAGGACGGGATGGCTTTTCGTTTTGGTTCTGCGGTAAATATTTTTTTAATCTTCTCGAATTGCTTTTCTTTTGCGAATTAATAGGCGATCAAAAGAATCGTCAGCTTTTTCCATTGCAAAGCAGAAGGCAACGGCCTGGGGCGCAGGGAAGGGAGATATGCTGGTAAATTACTGGCATTTTCTGATCAATCTATCTACAAGTATAATTCTTAATTTTGTGCATAGGAAAAACCTCCTAGATAGCTTTATTATTTTAACGGTCCATCTAGGGAGGTAGCCTATCGATGAAGCTCACATATTATTATAACTGCTTACCATTATAATGAAGATGGGTTCAAGAGCCGGCTTCAATTTGCTGACGTGTAATTAGGGCGCTATTGTTTGGCTGAAACTTTCCATTCACACCAATTTTCATTACGAACAGGTTCTATAATATGATTCAATACAGCGCCGCTCCGAAGGTCTTTTATCATCTGCATTTCGTCCTCACTCATATCATATTCTAAATCTACGATGTTGCTTTTTAATTTGCCTCTGTAGATGACCCTGCTTTTGTCTATTATGGCACATTCAAGTGCTGCATTTCTGATATTGAATTCTGAATCGCCTATCAATAAGTTTTGAACTAAAGCCGCCTTGCCGTCTTTTGCTGCAACAGCCAGCCCCCTGTCGATACCATATTTAAATTTAGCACGAGAATTCTTTTTTAGAAACCATCTCTGTATCAAAGAGCGCATTATCTAAGCCGCGCTGAACTTTTCCACTGTAAAGAATTTCATACGGTTCATTCTCGCTGCCTGTTAAAAAGAAAAAAAACTGCAACATGCCCTTTGTGATTTGTCATCGCTAAACTTCCGTCCTCACCCCAAGCATATGTCATTTTTTTCTGAGGCTGGAAATACTTCAATCGGACCATTGGAGGTCCAATTATCTGCATCAACCAGGTCCACAAAGTAAGTTCCATCTTTTACTGAGAAAACAGCTAAATATCTGTGATCACCGGATAAACTCATTTCTACATATTCAGCATCTTCATCTAGTGGATAAACCATGGCCAGTTCCTCGCTTAAAGGTTTCGGATTGGGTACTGTGGCGCTTCTTCTGCCCATCCGTATTGTTGCAGTGGCTTTTTACATCAATGGGGAGTTCATATACGCCATAACCTTCGTCAATTTGAGAAACATCCACAGAAGCCCCCTTGGCTGTTTTATTATTGACTATGAAAAAGCATTCTGTTTTTTAAGCCGTAGTCAGAGGCTGTTTTTCCCACATGAGAATCGTCAGCTTGATTTTCGCCGTCTGCTTTATATGACAGCCCTCCGGAAAGATCCGGATGAGACCACTTCTTTCCATCTTTGATATTTTCCTCCTGGATAACAGTATGGGATCAAATTCATAAAAATCTTCACCTTGGCCCAAAGGCTTTCGATCTCTGTCTTATAACCCAAAGCTGTCTTGTAATCATAATCCTCTACTTTGGAAACCTTATATTTCTGATATTCATTCTCTATAACGGGGATTTTGAATACGCTATTCAAGGCTGTATACAGGTCCACCTCGCCATCATAGGCTGACGCGCCGTCTTCCGGAGAAAGCATGCCTCTCCTATCATAGACCTTTAAACCGGTCAGAGCATTATCCGAATTATATATCTTAGTGCCAAATTGGAATCGGAAGTTTACCGGATAAAAATCCAAGTAGTCCTTCAGTCTAATCTTACCCTCTTCCCCAAGACCGCTCTTCGAGACTTTCTGCTGGATTTCGTTATAAAAAGCATGAATTTTTTCTCCTGCAATCCGTCTAACCAGTCATATTTTAGCTGCGTAAAGTAAGGTACCGTGGACCATCCTGTGAAACGGATATCGTCATAGACTATAGAGTCAACATTTTTAGCAAGTTCGCCCCTTTTTAAAAGAAGATTCCGTTTTCTTTGTGCTGTAATCGAAACGATTGGTCCAATGAAGACCATCGGATGAACTAGCTCTGAAGCCCACCGTCAATCCATCTGCCATATCGCTGTTGCCCGAGATTGTTTCTTCTGTCAGCGTGACTTCACCGACCTGGCCGTTCACGAAAGCCCAGCCATAAACAGTCATCCCAATGGAGAGGACCGTCACCGCCACAAATATTATAATTGACTTTTTCATAATAGATGACTCTCCTTTTTATTCTTATCATCTTTCTCTCAGTATTACTTCATTTGATCTACAGCCTTTCTAATGCGGTCTGCCCTGTAATCATATTTTTCCTTTACAATTTCAATTAATGTACTTCCTGACTTTTCTATGTCGTCTACGCTCAGATCATCTATAATCTCACTTTTCTTATGAGGATTGCCCTGTCAATATAATCTGCAATTTCCTCAATCAAATGAGTAGAGATGATAACTGTCTCGTCCTCATTTAAAACGCTTACCAAAACTTCGTAGAAGTCTTCCCTGTTAAACACATCGTTGCCGGCGAAAGGCTCATCCATGAATATGTAATCTGCCCCCTGGCTGATTGCCAGTACCACTTCAAACTGGTTTTGTTGTCCCAGACTGAACTCGCTAATTTTTTTTTTCTTCGTTGGCAATTCAAAGAATTCCATCAGAGCCTCATATCTTTTTCATTAAACTGGGGAACTGCATCTTGTAAAACAACTTGTGATCCTCAGCTGTAATAGACGGAAAGAAAGAATGGTCGCCCGTTGCAAAAAGACAGCCTGGATATATTGCTTTCATCAATTTTTTTTTTCCATCCAATGTGATCTCACCTTCAAAGGTCAGGGAAACCCATAATGCATTTCATAAATGTGGTTTTTCCGGCACCGTTAGCACCAAAGAGACCGATGACCTGCCCCTTAGGAATTTGAAGATTGCAATTTGCGAGAGCAATCTTTTCCTTATATTTCTTAGATACGTTTCTAATCTCAATCATTTTCCGTCCTCCTTAATGATTCTGCTTAATGTCCGCAAAGCGTCACCAAGCGGCCAGGCGCTAATTGCAGAATGGTAAAATGTGTGATAGGTAATCGGATGAAGTGCAACTTCCGGTGTTCCGAGAACATACACGACTAAATCAATTGCGGTATGCAGGGTCATGATCATCGCTATAAAAATGCCTGTATGACGGGTGAGACCCAAATCGTCCGTGGATACTCTTTTCTATTCGGCAGCCTCTTCATAACATATACGCTTTTCGTCTCCTTATTATAGTACTCATAATTCCAATATGCCTGAAGAAGGACTACCAGTAAAATTGCTATTATGTACCCGTAGATAGGTGTGTTCCTGCATATCCCAGAAGTAAGGCATCCTCACGCCGGAATCTATCGTTACCCCCTTTGATGCTGTTTTTTGATCAGATCCAGCTGCATGAGATATCTGCCAAAGAACAATAAATGTTCGGCAATCCCTATAAAAAAAATACAAACGCCGAAGAAAAAAGTTGGCTCTTTCAGATTGCTCCCCTAGGGGCATGAATCTGCGCCTCAGCCAGACTGGATTTAGCTTTTTCAGTCCGTTTCTCATGCCATGTTCCGTACCTCTGCCATATCGCTTAAGCAAGGACGGGTCATAAGTTTCAGCTGCGCTGTTGACTTCAAGACGAATGCTGTCATCAAATTCCGTACTGTCAAGTCCATGATGCCTATGTATTTATTAACCATAAACGGATCGCCCCTTAGGGCGTTTCTCTCTTGAAATCACATCTCCAAAGGAAAAAGGCAGCGTAAAAAATTAGAAGCAGAATGGCCATAAGTATATAGCTGTTCTCAGAGAGATAAGTCCAAATAAGAAACATGGGGGAACGATTACCAGCGCCACGCCGGCTGATTGCCTTCCGTTATGCCAGCCGAAATAACATGACCTGGCACATTCGCCTGCTAAAAAAGCCAGTGCGGCAACAATGTTAAAGATGATGATGGTTGGATGTGCAATGGGAATCAAAACATGGCCTATTTCTGTCCTTAATAGACCGAGAGCAAGTTTGGTGTCAATACCGGTGGCGCCTGCCATTGTCAGCCCTATCTTTCCAATCCCATATAAAGAAGCAATTGCCACGCCCCAAAAATATAAGGATTATAGCAAGGTAGTAAAAGAAGATTATGAGAAAAGATGAAATCGGTGATAAGCCCAATCTTCTCATCGTATCCAATCGTTGCATGGGTCGCCTTCAGGGGATTTCTTTTTCCATTTAATGAATTTACTACTGTCATCAGCCCCATCACGTTTATTGTGATAAACAAGACAGCCCACACCCCACCGAAAGCGCGTTCCATGAGCATATAGGAACTAGTATCATAGGGGTTGCCGATTCTCAATAAGAAAATTACCAGAAAACTCAACGGAATGGCACCGACAAGGGGAGCAGAATTTTCTGTGACTCGCTCTATGTGTATAAGAAAATTAAAGATAAATATTTGTTCAATCAGGGTACCTCCTAACTTATAATGATGTGATGATTACGCATTTACCAATTTTGACATTAAAGTGTTTCGAAGAATTATCCTAATATGGTTAAAATATATTTAAGTATAACATATTTTGATGGAAATTTCAAATTATTCTGTTAAAAACGAAGAACGCTGTCTTATTAGAAGAGAATATTGTCCAATATGTCTCAAAGTTAAATATAACTACTTCTCCTCTATCATTTTCTCAATATCAATTTCATATTTCTCCAGTTTATAACGGAGGTTTTGCCGGGTGATGGACAAAGCCCTGGCGGCGGCTGACAGCGTGCGGTGCTGCGCGAGCGTTTTGATGATGATATCCTTTTTCGAAGGCTTTGACCCGTTGATCCAGCGACCTTGAGTCGTCATCTATTGGTGTATTTTCGTAATACTTGATGGAGGCGAGGAGATAGGCGGGGATGTTTTTCTCGTCAGGAAGCCGTCATCTACAATATTGAAGCATCCTTCGATGATGTTTTTTCAGCTCCCTGACATTTCCCGCCCAAGAATAGTTCCTCAGCACGTCCAGGGCATCCTCCGTAATTCCCAAAATATTTCGATGCATCGTCTTATTAAAGTAATTGATAAAATAATCCGTCAAAAAAGGGATATCGCTTTTTGCGCTCGCGCAGGGGCGGGATGGTAATCTGTACAGGGAAAGGCGGTAGTAAAGATCTGTCCTGACTTTTTCCTTGATTGAGAACGACTTCCGGCTTCTCATTGACGGCGGAGATAATGCGCACATCAAAAGCAACATCCTTTTCGCAGCCGATTCGTCTGACTTTTTTTCTTCCAGAACCCGCAGAATTTTACTCTGCATATTGATATCCATAGAATTGATTTCATCGAGGAATAATGTGCCGCTGTCTGCCAACTCGAAAAAGCCCCTTACGGCTCTCGGCACCAGTGTAGCTCCTTTGACGGTTCGAAGAAAATACTTTCCAAAAAGCGTATTTGGGATAGCAGAACAATTTTGCACGATGAACGGTCCGTCCTTCCTCTTACTGGCGCTGTGGATGGACTGCGCAAAGAGTTCTTTTGCCCGTGCCCGTTTCGCCGTAAATTAAAACAGAAGAATTGGTGGAAGCGATTTTGAGAAGATTGTCTTTTTAGCTGGATCATATGCTCATCTTTGGTAATGATGTCGCTGGCAGTGAACAAGTTGGCGGGGTTGGCAGGCTTGTTCATCACGATGGAGAGACGGTCGTGCTCGTTGGTGATATAAACGGAAACGTCGATGGCGCCGATCAACTGACCGTTCGCATCTGTCAGCGGCATGGTCGTATTGATCGCGTTGATCCGCACACCCTATGCGGTTATCGTACTCCTGAAAATAATTGAGGGATTGGCTCGCCCGTACGCAGTACAGTGAGTAAAGTGCTGCTCTGCGCGTCGAGACTTGGAAAAACGTCCAGCACATGTTTGTTCAAAGCATCTTCCGCGGAAAGCGGGTTGATGTTGGGACGGTAATTAAAATAATATCTGATGATTCCTTCTTTATCGACGGCAGCCAGACCGTCGATATTTTTATAAGCTTCATGGCCTTTTCTATATATTTCGATAACACGGAGCGCCTCCTTTCTCTACTAACTATAGTATAGTTGTGCAGACTTTTTACAAGAAGAAAATAATTATTTTACAAGATGCGTTTTGGGGGAGTTGATAGGCGGGAAACCTTGGGATTGCGTGAAAAAATTTTTGGCACAGCTTTTGCTCATATATACGCAAAGTCATTAGAATGTGAAAGGAGAAAGAAAATATGCACGATATCTTAGAGAAGAATGCCTTTGACCCCTTAGGCGGAGATAAATGGTTCCCGAAAGAAACCTGGTTTTGAGGAAGATATGCCTGAATATTGGGGAGACTGGGGCTGCCATTCAGAGGTCGATGAGCTGAAAGCCGTTTTGATGCGAAGACCGGGTGCAGAAGTCGATGATTTTGACTTTCGAGAGGTGAGATTCCGCACCGAGATCGACCCAGAGCGGTTCAGAGCACAACACGACAAACTGGCGGATTTTTATCGGAGCAAAGGCATTGCAGTCCATTACGTGGAAGAGCAAAGAAAAGGATCGGCCAAACGCCTGTTCTGCAGGGATCTGCTTCTGATGACGCCAGAAGGTGCCATTATCTGCAGACCGGCTATGGCGGCGAGAAGAGGGGAAGAGACGGCAGTTGCGAGAACTGTTGCTAGCTTGAACATCCCTATCATCAAGACCATCAATGCAGATGGCTACTTTGAAGGTGCTAACGTGATGTGGGTCGATCGGGAAACCGTGATTTTGGCTGTCGGTGCGAGAACCAACAGGGCAGGCGCTGAGCAGGTAGCTGCAGAGCTGAAACGGATCGGCGTCAAAGAGATCATCTACATGCAGACGCCTTGCGGGCAGGCTCACATTGACGGCGTATTCAACATCGCCAGCCATGACCTGGTCTACATGTATCCCTCCCAGGTTCCATACAGCGTGGTCGATGCCATGAAGAAAAAGGGCTACAGAATTCTGGAATGCCCAGATACCAGAGAGTGCAAAGAAGGCTTTGGCGTCAATTTTGTCGCGATCAGACCGGGGAAATCGTCATGCCGGCGGGCAACGACAGATCTAGGGAAATTTTGGAGCGCGGCGGTGTCAAAGTTCATGTGATAGAATATGACGAGGTCGTCAAAGCGTGGGGCGGCATGCACTGCTGTACCGCTTTCC
>VOFI01003753.1_pt1 | contig 19102 bp, 22 predicted proteins | sample 5384131 | NCBI WGS metagenome assembly VOFI01 (sample SAMN12384728, study PRJNA508395) | human gut metagenome | isolation source: healthy gut H | host: Homo sapiens
TGACTGAGTGTCAATAATTCTCTTTTTATAAAAGATTTTTTGGAAAGAAGACAATACACTACTGTCAATCCATTTAGAATGTGAAGCAAAAAAAGTATCGGCAACCTTGATATATTCTTTGGGAGCTTCACATTTTCTCAATGAATTGGAAATTAACATCATCCCTTTAAGTTTAGACTTAAAGAATCTATTTTTTAATCCATTGCGGTACAGAAAATCAAAATAGACCTCTGCATCGGCAATGTTGAGATTTGCCAATTCAGTCTGAAGCTCTTTCCAGTAGTAGTTCGTCATTTCTGACGATAAAATAACCACTAACAAGCTCCGTCCTTGCAAGGGGATTATTTGAAATTCTTTATTTTCCATTTTACCAATTATTACATATATTATTAATAATAACAAGGCAGTCCTTAATAATGTTTACGGCTTCATCGTATTCAAGGGTTCTACTTGTTTCCACATTAAAACTGTCCACATGGAATGTCGAGTGCCTATGTTGATTGAAGAATGAATATCCTTGTTCCAAAGCCTGCTTCAAATGTAGATTGTTGTCATACGTTCCGATACCACTTTTAAAGCAATACGCCCCACTATTATTTTTCTGAAAATATGTCCCGTATTCGTCAAAATCAGGCGCATCTTCCAAAAGACGAGTGCGCAATACCGCATCTAACGCTTTCAAAATGCCAAAAGTATAACATCCATAATCATCCACCTTAACCGCAGAGTTAGCCAAATTGATTGAAGTATTGATAAAGTTTTCTATCACACTTCCATCAATATGCTCTCTGTTTCCAATATACTTGCTAAGGTCGTTGTCTAATGCATAGCCAGCACGTGCTTGGATAGCAAACACTTCTTCTATAGCTTCGGAAGGAATGGAAGATATAGCTTGCAACACTTCGGTTATAAATTCCACATAAAATGATGTGATACATCCTTGTACCATTAATGTTCCGTTATTATAAAAGATAACAGAAACCTTAGCATCGTATTTCCCTTTCAGATGATATTGGTTCCGGATGTTCGGACTCTTATCCGTGTTTACTTCGGAAACAACAACATTATTATATTCTTTTACCGCTGAAATCAATGTATCAAAATCATCGCTCCTTACACCTTTCAATTTGAAGCATTTTTGATCCATATCCGGTATCGCAGTCTGTTCCACAATATACTCCCAACAATCCTTGCAAATTCCATTCAAAGTTCCATTCTTGCCTTGTATATTATGAGAAACTTGTCCACCAGTAATAAAACAATTTAATGTGCTTTTTCCTGATTTTTTATATTGATAATCTCTATCTGCTTTTGCTTTCCTTGGTTACATTCCTTTATGTGAAGCGTATAAGCAGGGCGGGCAGCAACAAATTCTTTTGCCACTTCATCTATTTTCTCAATAGCCAGAGAGTATTTTTTAGTCGCCATTACATTCAAATTGGTCTGCAAAGTTATACATTTTATTTATATTACAATGTAGATCAGTATATTATTAACTATATTATTAATTTACAAGTGAACTACATGGTTGTTTTTTAACAATTGTGCTTAAAAGCCTTTACGGGTACAAGACCTTGAAATCCCGTGGGCTGCCGCCGTCTGTCAAGCCGTCCTGCCGGAGCCGCCGGAGGGTCTCGGCTGCCGATCCGCTGCCGAAGTTGCGGACACAGTACAGGCGGGAGAAGCGGAAGCGGCGGAGGTGGACGAGCAGGTGCTCCACGGTGAAGACGCCCAGCTCCCGGCACGCCCGGACGATGCGCTGCGACAAGCCGAAGGCGTCGAGCGGGGTGTCAAGCAGGCGGCGGAGCCTGCCCGGTCTGCCGGGCTTGCCCCGCTGTTGCGCCACGTCCTCGTAGATGGTGGCGACCCGGTTGCGGCTGAACAGGGCGGCAATGGATGCGCCGTCGATCATCAGGATGCCGTCGAAACGGGCGTAGGCGATGTGGTTACCGTTCATCCAGAGGGTGATGCGCAGCTCGTCCGTGCCGCAGAGCCGGGCGGCTTCCGCCACGGTGATCCAACCGATGCCGTTCATCGCCTGCGCTCCTTTCCTTTGGGCTTGTCCGTGCGGGGCGGGAACCCGTACACGGTGTGGAAGTCCTTGTCGAAGGTGAGGTACGCATCGAAGGGCTTGCCTCCCTGCTCCTGAAGCCTTTGATAAGGGATGTTTTGCCTTTGGTTACAAGGTCGGCAATCTGGCTGTCGGTGAGCTGCTTCTCCCCCTTGTTGCGGAAGACGGTAAGCCCACAATCGACGTTGCTGCACTTGGCGACCTTCGGGTAAAGGAGGATGCGACCGGAACGGCACTTGGGACACGGGATATGTCCGCCGTCCGCCACCGATACCTGCACTTGCAGGAGTTCTTCGGTAATCTGGGCGGCATAGACCTCGATGCCCTTGCGGAAGGTGTCGGGATTCATCTCCCCACTCTCGATCTTGGCGAGAGTGGTCTCCCACTGCCCGGTCATCTCGACATCGGCGATGCGCTTGTCCTTTACTATCTGGTACACGGCAAGCCCCTTGTCGGTCGGCACGAGGCTCTTCTTCTCCCGGCGCACGTAGTCACGGGCAAAGAGGGTCTCGATGATGGAGGCACGGGTGGCGGGCGTGCCGATACCGTTCCCTTTCAGGCTATCCCGAAGCTCGTCGTCCCGCAACTCCCTGCCGCAATGCTCCATCGCCGAAAGGAGGCTGCTCTCGGTGTGCAGGGGACGGGGCTTGGTCTGTTTCTCCACGCACTCCGCCGATTGCAGGAGGAAAGCCTCGCCGGGCTGCAAGGGCGGCAAAGCGGCTATACCCTCGTCGTCCTCGTCCCGCTCGTCCCGCACGGCACGCCATCCGGCGGACCTGACGACCGTTCCCTTGGCGGTGAACACGCTGTTCCCCACCGTGAAAGAGACGGTGGTAACGTCCTTGAGGCAACGGGCGGAGAAGGCTTCGAGCAGGCGGGCGGCTACCATGTCGTACACCGTGCGCTCGTCGGCGGACAGCTCGTCGGGCAGACACTCGGTGATGATGAGCGCATGGTGGTCGGTAACTTTCCCCGCATCCACGCTGCGGCGGTTGAGCGAAGCTCCTTTCAGGGCGGCGGCATGGGCGGCGAAAGCCGGGTACCGCTCCAGCAGGGCGATGCGGTCGGGTATCTCGTCGAACACATCGTCCGAGAGGTAGCGGGAGCCGGTACGGGGGTAGCTCAACACCTTCTTCTCGTAAAGCGACTGGGCGACGGAGAGGGTCTTGTCCGCCGAGAAGCCGTACCTGCCGTTCGCCTCTTTCTGCAAGGCGGTCAGGTCGTAGAGCAAGGGAGGCTCTTGGCTCACCTCCCTGCGCTGCACGTCGGCAACCTGCACCGTCCCCGTTGCGGTTACAGCGGCGAGGACGGCGTTTGCCGCCGGAAGGGTTTCGTAACGCAATTCAGAGATGGCGGCGAAGGGCGTGCCGTCCTTTTCCGCCGTAACCTTCAGCCGGAAATAGGTCTGCGGGGTGAAATCCCTGTTCTCCAGATAACGGGAGCAAATCATCATCAAGGTGGGCGTCTGTACCCGTCCGAGGGAGTAGATGCCCTGCCCGGCGGCGATGCTGAGAGCTTGGGTGGCGTTCAGCCCAATCTCCCAGTCGGCGATGGCACGGGCTTCGGCGGCACGGTAGAGGTTGTCGTAGTCGCTTCCGGGCTTGAGGTTATCCAGCCCCTCCCGGATGGCACGGTCGGTCAGCGAGGAGATCCAGAGGCGCAGGCAGGGCTTGCGGCAGCCAAGGTAATTGTAGATGTACCGATGAATGGCTTCGCCCTCACGCCCGGCATCGGTCGCCACGACGATACGGTCGGAACGGTCGAAAACCTCCCTGATGACCTTCAACTGTTTGAGCACGCCGGGATCGGGCTTATACTCCTTGCCCTCCCGTATCTGGCGGGGGATGTACTTGAACTCCTGCGGCAGAATGGGCAGGTTCTCACGCCGGAAGCCCGTGTAGCCGTATGCTTCGGGCATGGCGAGCTGGACGAGATGGCCGAACGCCCAGGTAACGAGGTAGCCGTTACCTGAGAGGTAGCCATCGTGCCGCTCCCGGACATTCAACACGTTTGCTATATCCTTCGCTACGGAAGGCTTTTCAGCGATCACTGCTGTAATCATATTTCTTTAAAGTTTAATGGTTTGACAAAGTTATCCCGCCGCTCGGACGGGATAACCGGGTAATTCATTTACAGAATGGCGGGGAGGAAATCATCGACGGACACCCCGGCTGCGCTTGGGCTTGTCGGGCTGTTCCTGCTTCTGTGCCTGTTTCCGGTCCTCTTTCTGCTCCTGCCTGCGCTCCTGCTGCTGTTTCTGCTCCCCGGTGGGTCGCTGCTGTGCGGATTGCAGGGCTTCTTTCAGGTTGCGGGTCGCCTCGACGGTCTTGCCCTCGGAATTGACCGCCACCTGCACCTCGTTCTCCACGGCGGGCTTGACACGCCCCTCTTCGAGTGCCGCCTTGTAGTCCTTGGGGAACATGAAGGCGGGCTTCTCGCCGGGCTTCCATGTGATGTAGCCTTGGTAGGCTTTTCCTTTCTTGTCCACCAAGCCGGAGACCTTGATCGTTCCCCCGGCTTCGAGTTCGAGGCGGGACTTCTCGGTAAGCTCCTGCTTGCGGAAGGTCTTCGGCACCTCCTGATTGGCGGTCTGTTTCAGGTTCGCCTTGTACGCATCCATCGCCAGCCTGCCCCGGTCGCCGAAGAGAAATTCGAGCTGCATCTTGGCTGCGCTGAACTGCACGGGTGCCGGGTAGAGCTTGGGCTGCTCCCCCTCCTTGGTTCTGGAAAGGAACTGGCAGACCACCGCCTCGCCCTGTTTGAGCCGGGCTATCTCGTCCGGGGTGAAGGTGTGCCCGTTCTTCTCCGCCGGGATATTGACCTTGGAGAGCGGGAAGGCGACCAGCTCGTTGGTCTTGAGGTTACGGCTGACAAGGGCTTCGACCTGCTCGCCCGCCCGGTTGGTGACGGTCGCCGGGTGTCCCATGTTGCCCGTCTGCCGGAGCACCTGCTTGTCGGAGTCGGTGATGTCGTAGCCGAAGAACTGCTTCTGCATCTTCTCCGGGTCGAGGATGCCGTGGCTGCACACGGTCAGCCTGCCGTCCGTGCCGGGCTTGAGCGAAAGCTGGCTGTCGTTGCTGTGCGAGATGCCGTCGAAGTGGAAATGCACCCGGACGGTCTTGTCAGTCTGGAAGCCCCGTAGCATCTGGTCAAGCATCCCGTTGCCCTCGATCTGCTCCCGCTGCACGCCGAGTGCGGCGAGGCTGTTCCAGTCGATGTCTTCCGGGCGGTACTTATACTGCGGGTTCTGTTCAGTCTGCCCGGCGGACTGCTGCGGCGCACCCTCGGGCTGTTGCTGCTGCCCGGTTTGGGTCTGCTGCGGCGCCTGCACGGGCGGCTGCACCTCGTACTGCGCGAGGAGCGGTTCGCCTGTCTTGACGGACCGGCTCTCCCTCTGCCGGAAATCGGCGGCTACCCGCTGCACCTCCTCTTCCGGCACACGGAAGAAGTGGAAGCGGGTCGGGTCTTTCAACTGGCTCCAGAGGTTGGAAAAGAAATTCGAAAACATATCGCCGTGGCGATCCACCCGCAGGAGGTCGTTGTTGTCCTCCAAGGGGTTCTTGGTCTGTAACTCGCCGTCCTTTACTCCGCTGACGGCTTGGAGCGTGCCTTTCTCGTCCATGACGAGCAGGATGTCCATCAACTGCTGGCTGCTGTCCGGTCGTTCGTCCATAATCTGAAAAATGTTTTTAAATGGTGAATACTATTGGAGAGCCTACCTGCCGGAAGAAGGGTTCGACCTGTCCGGTTTTTTCGACCGCCATGTGGAAACGGCGTTTATTGATTACTCCGCCCTGAAAAACACCCAGCCCAAGAAGAGCGGGAAAACCAGCCCCGCCATCCCGCCCGGCTATGCCGAAACGCTGCGGCAACTGCGGTACAGCGAGCATACCGTCCGTGCGTACACCGCCTATTTCAAGGAGTTCCAGCAATACTTTGCGGGAAGGAATCTCCGCTACATCCGACCGGAAGAAATCAACGCCTACATCGTGCACCTGATTGACACACGGGGAATCTCGTCGTGCCAACAGAACCTGCGCATCAACTCGATCAAGTTTTATTTCGAGAAGGTGCTGGGATTGGAACGGAAATGTTACGAGGTAAAGCGAGCCAAACGGGAACGGACGCTGCCCGACGTGCTGAGCAAGGAGGAGATAAAATCCATCCTTGACGCAACCGGTCCGGACATCCGGCTGTTCTGCATGTTCTCGCTGCTCTACTCCGCCGGGTTGAGAATCAGCGAGCTGCTGGACTTGAAGCCCCACGACATCAACGTGAGCCGTTCGCTGATACGGGTACGGCAGGGCAAAGGGAGGAAAGACCGCTACACGCTGCTGTCGAAGCCCTTTGTCAGGAAGCTGACCGAGTACACCAAGCTGTACAAGCCGCAGGAATGGCTCTTCGAGCGGTACAAGGGCGAACCGTTCACGGAGAGCATCGTGTCGAAGAAGCTGAAAGAGGCGGCGAAGGAAGCCGGAATCACCAAGCGGGTGTACCCCCACCTGTTGCGACACTCGTTTGCCACGCATCTGATCGAGCAAGGCACGGACTTGAAAATCGTAAAAGAGCTGTTGGGGCATAACCAACTGAAAACGACGGAAATGTACGTGCACATAGCCGACACTTTCAAGAGCAGCATCCGCACTCCATTGGATGATATTCTTGAAGGTGATAATGAGATAGTTAAATAAGAAAATAACAGCGAAGACCGCTGATAATTACATGTTCAAGGCCTTGAAGTTACTATTAGACTGTATAATAGGCAGTTGCAAACAGGAAAGATGATAGATTTACTCGACATATCGGCACAATCGGAAGGCTGCGGCACTGAAAAGAAGTACCGCTTGGCAGACTATTTCAACCGTTGGTGGGATGAGTACGCCAAGCATCCGACAGAGTATATCACCCCGGAACAGTATAAGGCTGCAAATGCCATAAGGGTATGCCGCACCGCCGCTTTGGGGATAGATACTTATGCCTGCCCCGAATGTGGTGAAGTCCGGGAAATCTACCATAGCTGCAAGAACCGTTTCTGCCCCACGTGCGGATGGCGTGACACGCTCAAATGGGCTGCACGCATGAAAGACAAGCTGTTGCGTGTCCCTCACCGCCACGTGGTGATGACCCTGCCCCATGTATTGCTTGACTTGGTGAAGCGCAACAAGAAAGAAATGCTCAACATCATGATGCGCACGTCGGCGGAAGCGTTGAAAATCTGGATGATGAAGGCTTTCGGGCTGAAAGTGGGCGTGATAGCCGTGCTACATACCTACGGGGAAACCAAGCAGTACCATGTCCACACGCACATGATCCTATCATGGGGTGGCATTGACGGGAACGGGAGGATTGTCGTTCCGGAAAGGTCAAAGGTGAACGACGCTTTCATCAGGAGCATATTCAAACACACGTTCGATAAGGCTCTGATAGAGTTGTTTGACAACGGAAAGCTCAAATATGACTTCCGCAACCGCATGGAGTTCATGAGTTTTATCAAACACGTGGTAAACAAGAAGCAGTGGATTGTTCATCTGGAGCCGCCTCTGGAAATGCCCGAACAGGTGATACAATATATCGGGCGGTATTCCAAAAGAGCGTGCCTGAGCGAATATAAAATCACGGCGATGGAAGACGAGAACATCACGTTCCGTTACCGTGACTATCAAAACTCCCCCGACAGGAGGAACCCGTTGGAGAAGGAACTGACCCTGCATTACCGTGAGTTCTTTCCCCGGTTGATGCAGCATGTACCCCTACATTATTTCCGTATCGTGAGGTACTACGGCTTTTACTCCAACAAAGGCAATTTGCCGGGGGAATACTTCGGACGGGACGAGGATGTGATGCAAAACGCCCCGGCAGAAGAAAGCGATTACGAGAATCCTTTCTTCTGCGAGTGCTGCCAACGTGCGAGAATTTATGTACATACAATAATAACAAGACGGACTGTTTTCGATGAATCACCTGAAACACTTGTGTTTAGCAGGTCTGACATACGAAAACAAAAAGTCGCATAATGAAATAACGGGATAGCTATGCACTTTCGTAAAGGAAAACATGGAAATCCCACGAAAAAGCAATGAAAGGAGGACAAAAAATGATTGGTGAACGGAACATCATACCGGGAAAATCCCGGAAACGGAATGAAAATTTCCCTTATCGGCAAAAGGAAAGTGCAGGGGGAAAATTGAAGTTCTATAATATTAATTATAAGGTAAGCAACCTGAACGGTTGCTTGGAGAGTTAAATAAAGCAGCCTAAGGGCTGCGAAATGCGGCCTCGAACATAAGGATAAATCGCCCCAAAAGGCGATTATCCTCCTTAACATTATGTGCCACAAAAAAAGAAAATGAGAATATGAAACAAGAATTTGAAGGTTTTGATTTTACAAACTTTTGGGATGATAATTACTATGCCCGCAAGGAGTATATCAGTGATGCCCCAACTGATGAATTGATAGCTGATGTAGAGAAAGAATTAGGATACAAGTTGCCAGCTTCCTATATATGGCTGATGAAGCAGCATAATGGAGGCATCCCTTTCAATACATGCTTCCCTACTGATTCACCCACAAATTGGGCTGAAGACCATATTGCTATAACTGGCATTTACGGTATAGGTAGGGAAAAGGACTATTCACTATGTGGAGAAATTGGCAGTCAGTTTATGATTGATGAATGGGGATATCCGGAAATAGGTGTGGCTATTTGTGACTGTCCGAGTGCTGGGCATGATATGATTTTCTTGGATTATCGAGAATGTGGTCCATTCGGAGAACCAAAAGTTGTGCATATCGATCAAGAATCAGATTTCAAAATAACTACATTAGCAGAAAATTTTGAGGATTTTATACGAGGGCTTGAAAATGCTGAGAAATATGAGGAATAGTAAGTAAGGCACATAACAAGCGGAAGAATCTCCCTAAATGGTCGATTATCCGCCGAACATTATCGTTCAAATAGAATAAAAATGAATACTGAATATAAAGGCATAAAAATATCCGAGGACACAAAGTTTGAGAATATGGACTTTGTGCAGTATGATTTCAGTATGTCTGATTTGTCTGAGGTTGTATTTGAAAACGTCAATTTCAGCAATTGCACTTTCAATAAAACAGTATGCAAGAAAACAAGGTTCTGGGGATGCTTTTTTGAGGACTGTATTTTTTCAAGAGTAGATTTATCAGACACATATATTGGAGCATGGGGCGGTGGACAGAATAATTGCAAATTTGTCAAATGCAAATTAGGCAAGACGTTTGGTGGTTCCTATATAACAAATGCTGTCTTTGATCACTGTAAAATTAAAGGGTGTATATTTTTTTGCCTTTATATGGAAAATGTACGCTTTAGTGGTTTGATAGATGATTTGATGATTAGAAAAATGTCTATTTAACACGAAATCAAACCGCATCCAAAGCGACAAAGATTATTGCTAAAATCTTGCGTGTCATAAAGGAGGATAATATTGATGTCCCAAAAGTCAAAATGGCATTGATTTTTCAAGTGCGACAATGCAGTTTTAGATTTCAGTGAATGTGAACTACAACATATCATTCCTCCGACTGATGACAAACATTTGTTGATAGATAAAGATTTATATGAAATAACTAAATGTGTTTCAGATGAAATTAAAAATTCGTGGTATAACGCAGACAATCAAAGCTGGGCTTTGAATTGTGTGAATAATATTCAGAAAGAAGCTCCTACGGCTATCGTCTGCTGGCAAGATTTTTAAGCATTTTGAAGATGAAGTGTTTGCAGATAAGCTAATGGAGTTATTTAGAAAAGCAAAAAAAAGAATATGGACGATAACAAACAGCAAACCGACTGAATAAAATGCGGAATATGAGAAAAAATATGAATTGGATTGAAACATCAGGAAGCCCATTTGTCATTGTTGAGCAACAATATGCCCATCAATGGAAGGGTCAAGAAAACTACAATGCTATATGTAGCGTAACAGATTACTTGGGGAAAATCTATATAGACAATCATGTCTTATTGGTAATGGGAGATGAACCGATGGCTACACGCATAGTAAATAAAGATGGAGCAATCTTAATAATCCGTTGGAAGTATGCTCCCGATTATCTAACGGTGGAAAAACTTCTGGAGAATGATATAGTAACTGGGGCAGAACCAATAGAAGAAGTTGAAGTAAAATGGGATTCTACTGAATTAGTCCTATTTGATTCTTTGTCTCCCTATTGTGAAGCGTCGGTTAAAGTTTTTTTATCATTACAAAAAACATCTTGTATAATAAAAAACTTATCTTTACAAAAAGACGAAGTATCTTTAATAATACATTCAATCCAATAAAGACGATTAACATGCGGCTAAAACCTCCCCAGAAAAGGTCGGTTAGAACAAGAGGATTACTGAACTTCAAGCAAAACTCAACATTACTTTCCCATCACTTTATATTGAATTTTTAGCTAAAATCAATGATGGAGATCTGTATGAAGTAGAAAATTCTGGGATATGTCTGTATTCATACTCTGATTTAGAGGAAAGAAATAAAACATATCAAATAAAAGACTTTGAGCCAAATTATTTTATGATAGGACAAAATGGGGATTTAGGGTACTTCATAAATGTCGATGCCCCCAATGATAATTCTATATACTCAAATGATTTAGGTGCTTTGGGTTCTTTGGAAATGGAAAAGGAATCGAACAATATCTTTGATTTCATAGGCAGAAATGAAAAATAAACACTAACACGCACCTCAATCGCCACAAATGGCGATTAGCTGCCAAACATTAGCATTTAAGGTTGCAATAAATAGTTGAAATATGGAAAAAGAAAACTCGTTGTTGTATGCTTGTTGGATAAATGACATAGAGCTTATAAAAGAAAAATTAAAATCAGTCAAGCCTTCCCACTTTAAGAAAAGTACGATAGAAGCGGGTACGCCACTTCATGCTGCTGCTTTAAATGAAAACAAAGAAGCTATTGAACTTCTACTGGCAGCGGGGGCAAATATAGAACAAGGTAATTTCTTAGGAAATAATGCCATGCTTACCTGTATTGAAAACGGTAAATTAGATATGGCTAAATTTCTGATAGAAAAAGGCTCTGATATAAACAAGAAAGGTTGTCAAAACAGAAATGCCCTTAGCCAATTGATTTTGTACTCGTGGGATAAAACTTTTGCTGAATATCTATTAGAGAAAGGATGTTTGATTAATGCCACATCAAGGGATAAGGAAACATTATTGGGAGATGCCTCTGCACAGAATAATATCGAAGCTATGAATTTCTTATTTGAGCATGGTATTGATAAAAGTGATATGAACCGAGCTATGTGCTGGGCTATTATCTACAATTCAACAGAAGCGGTACGCTTGTTTCTCAATATGGGAGCGGATTTAAACGAAATGTATTCTTCATGTAAAGGTATTGAAAAGTCTTTATTTCATGACTGCCTTGCATTGAATAATCGAGGTAGTCGAACAGGAATGATTCAATTACTTTTTGATGCAGGGGTCAATTTCAAACAAGCACCACAACGAGCTATTAGTATAGGACTAAATAAGACAAAACTTAGTCCATATGATTATGCCATAGAGCAGAGTAAACAGTTTCCTGATTTATCTGACTTTATTTCAGAAAATCTTGCTCTTGTTGATAGATTAATTGCAAGTAAAAATAAATGCTAACATGCACCTGTTCCGCCTAACGGCGGCAAGCTGCATCCCATTAGCCACCACCAATAAATGGAAATGATTGAAGAAACTTTAAGAACTGAATTTGAAGCATTGAAAAATGACTTTGAAACCATAAGGCAACAAATAGAAAGCGATGTTGTCAGAACTGAGTGGTATAAGGGCGAGTTTTATGAGCTTACCCCATATTCCTATCAGCGTAATGGTTTCAGACAAGGAAAAACTGTAAAGCGTCCTGATACAGTAAAAAGCACCAAAAATCTTTGTATCTATGGATTTAATAATCAAAATCAAATAGTCGAAGTTAAGGTTGGTTGTTCGATTGAAAATCAGTTTTATCACACTTTCCTATATTATACAGACAATCTTGTGAAAAGTATTCTATATGATAATGGTAAACATTTGATGAATGTATGCCATCACTTTTTCGAGAGCGGAAAGTTGAAACAGTTACAGTTATGTGGTAGTCATGGCAGCCGTGAAGAAAATTATATCTATAAAGAAAACGCTTTGACACATATTGAAATCAAACAATATGATATTGATGGTAAAAGTAGTAGTGATTTAGTTCACATATTCCAATATCAGGACGATGGGGATTTAGAAAGTATTACCAAATCATTTTCAAATGGATATTCTGAAATAATCTATAAAACGAAAAAAAAGGTTGCTAACAAGCGGATTAATCACAAGGTCGGTTATCCGCCGGACATTATCGACCTAAAAAACAAAATGATTATTAAAATAAAGGACATAAATAGCAATATAACTTTTGAGTTGTTGGTTGAATCTAATATTTTAATCAATGACTTGCATAAGTGTATAAGAAAAGTCCATAATCAATATTTAGGCAATAATGGTATTGATGTCATTAGAATAAATGGTTCACTACATATCTTGTTATACTTCGTATCACTTGATAAATATGTAGAAATGAATTATGGGAATAAGCCATTGAATTTTATTATTGATGAATACAATCATAATCAGTGGCGAAAAGAAACGTTTAATTTTCTTTCTTTTGAACATTTCAATTCAACTGAAGATTATGCAAAGGAACTCTATACCGGTTATGATTGCAGTTTTGTTGAAATGGGTAAAGATGGATGGTATGAAATATATGAATTATGCAATGTACCTAACGAAAAAGCAAGAGAATGGAAAATTGAATATTTAGAAAAGAAGGTCGATAACAAACAGCAAACCGACTGAACAAGGCGGAACGCTGCCGGACATTAGCTGCTGAATAAAGGACAAATGAAGAGCTGGAGCAAACTACAAAAGGAATTATATTTGATAATTGATCCAACGATTGATTTTCAGATTCACTGTGTCGCTTATCCGATGAGAAGCCGATACGGAAATACTGCGCTTCCTCGGTACTGGATTACACTCGGGAAAGAGATAATATTTGATTATCCTAAACAGTTTGTATTGGCAGATGGAACTGTTAGGAATTATGATCCGGACGGAATACATCAAATTTATCCTTATACGACCGATGTTTCCAATATTTCAAACTTGATTCGTGATTATATTGACACTCCTGTTTCAGAGATTGCCACCAAACATTTTGAAAATGACTATTGGGGCTTGGCAAATATACTTCGTGCCGCAGACAGACGAATAGGGCAACGAAGATTGGATAATTTGCGTCGCAGAATCAAAAATCAAGCGGCTCAAAAAATACTGGAATTAAGAATTAAACCAACAGCAGCTAACAAACAGCAAACCGACTGAACAAAGCGGAACGCTGCCGGACATTACCAATTTAGAATAACGAAAATAAAATAAGCTATGTATAGGATCAAGACATCGGACTTACTTTCTGGAAAAGATATAGCTGAAGAATTGACAAGTATTGAAGTTGTCAAAAACATATCTGATGATTTGTGTGAAACTAAGCAACATTATCTAATGGCGGCTTTCTCATCGGGATATAAAATAGAGTTCTCTTTTGATAAAGAAAATAATATATGTCAATATATTATGGTTGAAGAATTCAACAAGAAGAGAGAAAAGCAGAATATCTATATTGAATTTGTTGACGATATATTCATTTTGGGACAATGTATAGATGATGTAAAAGGCAAATTGAAGAATAATATAACAAAGAATGGTTCTATAAGAGCTGGAAATATAGAGCTGTATTTTGAGGAAAACAAAGTTGATAGCTTATATTATTTTCCAAAACAAAACATTGGTAACAATCACCTTAACAGCTAAACGCTGTTAGCTGAAACACATTATCAATCACGAAAGAAAAAATGAAGATTTCGGAATTTAGACAACGATATATTGAAGCAATGAAAATGTCAGAACGGTCAAAGATTGCTGAATTGTTCCGACTGGCAGATGATTTGGAATCTGTTGAAAAGACAGAAGAGAATTATCGCATATTGAGCGATGTATTTAGCTATTTAGGCTATTATACAAAAGCCTATCATTATCTATCAGAGGTTGCCAATCCTCAAGACATGAAAGATGCTAAGAAATTGTACCATCTTAAAGATCGCTTAGAATGTGAAGGTGATAGATACGCCTCAAAACGTCCTCGAAAGGCGAAAGACTGTTCTATCAAAATGCCGAACTTTAAATATTGTTCTCAACCGTTGGAAGCTGGAGTGTTTGAAAAGGTTGATACACCGGAAGTATGTGATTGCTGTGGAAAAGGAACATCTGTAATATATTCCGGTCCTTTTTATAGCGTTGAAGATATAAATGTTCTTTGTCCGAAATGTATTGCTTCGGGTAAAGCATCAAAAAGATTTGATGGCGAATTTGTGGATTATGCAATTCTTTCCTCTACTATATTAGAAGAATACAAAAAGGAATTATGTTACCGAACACCTTCCTACAATGGATTTCAACAGGAATATTGGCCTGACCATTGTGGAGATTTCTGCGAATTTATCGCTTATGTCGGTTGGAAAGAAATTGTAGAAATGGGATTAGAAAATTCGATTGAGTTTACTTCTGAATCAGAAGGCTATTCAGAACATAAAGAACACATCATCAATGGTAGTTCATGTCAAGGTTATTTATTTCGTTGTCTGAATTGTAAGAAATATATCCTCTATGTGGATTGTGATTAAAGAGATTGATAACAAACAGCACTACCGACTGAATAAGCGGAACGCTGCCGAACATTACCGATAAGAATGAATACGAAAGAACTTATTAGAAAATTGGAGCAAATGACAGAGCTATCGGAAAGTAGGAATGAGTTTTATAAGAAGCTAATACATTCTTCCAGAATGATGCTGATCCACAAATCTATGATAAGATATATTCTAATCTTTGCGGATTATTAGCGCATAGAGATTTGAATAATAAAGAATATGACTTACTGAAAGAAGTTTTATATGAATTAGAAGAAAGGATATAAGAATTAAAATAATTTATCGGTAACATGCACCTCAATCGCCCCAAAGGCGGTTAGCCACCAAACATTAGCAACCTTGTGAATATCAAAATATGGATATAATAAGAAATGATAAAATAGTAGAAATAAAAGATATGCTGTTTGATAAGTTAAAACAGGATATATCTTTTTTAGAGAAACGAATAACGATACAAGAACGCTCCGTTTCAAATTGGAAATATGCAACGGATGAATTTTATACTCTAATTCCATTTGAAAAGGAACTAAATAAGATGAAGAAAGGACGCATCTTGAAAAATATTCAATTTGACGAAAGATTTGCTTCTCCTTATATTTTCTCCTTCGGCTTTTCTAAAGAAGAAAAACTTTTATTGACACAACATTCATTAGGAAAAGATTTTGGCATTATTTCACAAGTTTACGATTATCACAATAGCGGATGTATAGAGTATTTCATTCTACGATCTTATCCGTCTAAAAAGTATAATAGCAAATTAGTATCAATAGGTATTCTTTTTCAAATCAATGATTTATTACAAGCACATGTATGCGTATCAGATAATAAACATAATTGGAGTACAACTGCCTATCATGTAGGCAACGAAAATAAAGTCGATAAAATTTTCAGATATGCTTCAGGTTGGAATAATCAAACGGAATATGATTTAGAATACGTTGATAATAAACTCAATAAGATAAAAATAGGAAATGTAGTTTGGTGGAAATCTAAAAAATAGGTTACTAACAAGCAGCAAACCGACTGAATAAGCGGAACGCTGTCAAACATTACTAACTTGTAAGAAATATGGTAAATCGAATAGAAATTGAAAGACTACTTCAAAGTAAAGAATTAAAAGAACTATGGCAAACAATTCAACAAGAGTTGCCACAACTTTATTTTTGTAAAGAAAATGACTCTTGGGAGGAAGCACGAATTGATAACCTTGAAGATTACATCTCCGAATGTAATACTTTGCTCTGTAAGTGTAACTTTCAAGAATTATCAATAAAAGATTTATATACTTATCTTTTATCGGATAGTTTTAGGGCTTTTTGCAAATACGTGCTTTTAGAGTGGGAAAACGAAGAAATTGTTATAGATGAGTCGGAGCGAGATTATATATTAAATGAACTTGAAATCTCGGAAGACGAATATAAGCAGCGTTGTAAAACGCATGATTATCTTGATGTTGCAAATTGTTTAATAGATTATTATTTACTGAATAAGCATCCGGATATTTTACTTGAATATTATAAAATGCAAGGATATAAAGAATCGGAACAGATGTTCAAAGATAAAATGAATCTCTATTCGATGTGTAAACATTAGTAACAAACAGCACTACTGCTTAAAGCGGAACGCTGCCGAACATTATAATAAATAAAAATCAAAGCATTATGGCAAAATATGAGTTGGGGGCAATTTATAAAATTAATGGTCGAAGTGGTGAATTGTATTATGTAAGACTTTTGACAAACGACTGTTATGGCGTTTTTTCATCATTAGAAGGCGAACTGAATGAAGAGACATTTGCTCAAACCCATTATCGTCTCTATTTTAGCTGTAACTCTTTTCCTATAAAACGAGGTATATGGGAAAAAGTCGTATCATCTCCAAACTGTACAGATATTGCACGGTGGCAACGCCCTCAATATTTAGCTAATTTTGCTAATTTCAACATGAAATTATTTCTTGATCAATGTAGAGTTTTTCATGAAGATGGGAACCTTTATCAATGTGAAAGTAAAGAGGAGTTTATTAGATTAGTAAAATCCGGTAAGATTTTATTTTGTTTTAATACTTATGAAATTATACCAGACTTTCTAATGAGGTATTACAAGGATTTCCCCAATAGCTATATTGTAAATAAAGATTTTATCCATAGTGGAACTTTGGAATACCAAAAAGAACAAACAAATGTATTAAAAGAATTAGGCTTTGATATTGGAAACTTATTATAACAAGCGGCTGAACATTCCTATAAAGGTTAGTTAGCCACCAAACATTAGCATCAAATAGAAAGGAAATGAAAACGATAAAAGAATTACTTGATATAGTTATTACTTTGGAAGATAATCCTCAAACAAGTAAGGTTATCGACTTTCACAAGGGTGTGCCGACTCTTGAAAGTGGTGTTTATAGAAAAGCCTCCTATGTTGAAAGTCAGGTATGAGTTATTCGGTAAATGGCTAAATGCCACACATGGAGATTGGCTTGATACGGAAGAAATGGAAAGTTTTTGGAGTGAAGGTGCAGATGATGAACGGTTGGCTGGAATTGTTCGAAATGTAAAAGCCTCAATGGGTAATTGGGAAGATCATGCAACCGGGTTATTTGCACTTAACAGAGTTTCTATTTTTGCCGCAAGTGATAACAGTTATGAAATGATTTGTCTAATCTGGTTTGACGGTACGGAAGAACCGGAATTATGGGTGTATGATTGTAATGGCGAAAGTCGATATAAAGACTTGGCTTCCTATTTGCAAGCATATATAGATGATGATGTTTCGGCTTCTGCCGTGAAATGGAAATTAGCCGATATGTAAGTAATCCCAGAGATAGAACCGATGCTTATTCTCCTGCCGTTTATCATGCCCAATGTATAAATCCAAGGTGAAACATCAGTGCGACATTCACCACGGTCAGGGTGATAGCGATAAGGACTATTTTGGCGAGCTTCCTGCCGGGATGTTTCATCTTTCCGTAATATTCACGGAGCGCTTCACGCCGCCCGGCTGTGTAGCGGAGTTGACAGAATAAGTCGGGAAGAAAGCAGAGCATTATCAATACGACAAAAGCAACAATCCAACTGAAATAGCGAAACATCAACGGTGTTCCAAGCGGTACGAGTATGGCAAAGAGCCAGCAAAAGAACAACAGCATACGCCCGTTAAGGTTGGTATGCTCCCTTTCGTGCCATATCTCGGCTACATACCACATATAGTCGATGAAGCAGACCCGGTATTTGCGATTGTCCTTATCCATCTTGTTACAAAAATAATGTTTTCTACCTACTTAACCATTACTTCATGCCGAAAAACACCATACCCGATAAAAAATACCTCGTCGGCTTGTTCTTGCCGACGGGGTGTTTTTATCCTCACTTGTCCTTAATCAGATGCGACAGCTCCGGGTCTGCCTTGATGCGCTCAATTTCGTCGGCGACAATCTGCCTGACCTCGTTCTTGATGCGGTAGTAGTTGGCGTCGATCTGCTGCTGCATGGTGTCGTTGCCGTCCTTGTCGGTGAAGTCGATGATCTGCGGAATCTTCACGTAGCGGGCGGTCTCCCGCTTGACCTGCTCGTTATCCACGACAATCTCGGCATGGAAAATCTTCTGCTCGATACGCTCGTCGAAATTGTCGGCTACCGCCCCGACGAACATACCCTGCGTGAGGTTGGAAATCTTGCTCGCCGGAATGAGGCTGTCCATCTGGGTATTGATGGAGACGGAGGTCTCGTTCCGGTTGATGGTCATGTTCTGCCGTTTCTGCAAGACCTTGCCGAAACGTTCACTTAACGTTTTGGCGGTTTCGGCAACTACCTGACCTGCAAATACATTGCCGACGGTATTGCAGATTACAGCGGACTCTTTGTCCCCGTAATCACGCTTTAGCTGGCTGAAATCCTGAAAGCCGAGCATGACGGCTACCTTGTTGCTTCGGGCGGTGGCAATGAGGTTGTCCAGCCCACGCATATAGATGGTAGGCAGCTCGTCGATAATCACGGCGGATTTGAGCCGTTTCTTCTTGTTGATGAGCTTCACGATGCGGGAGTTGTACAGTCCCAACGCCGCCCCGTAGATGCCCTGACGGTCGGGGTTGTTGCCGACTACCAGCACTTTCGGCTCTTCGGGATTGTTGATGTCGAGGGTGAAATCATCCGCCGTCATCACCCAGTAGAGCGCCGGGGAGATCATGCGGGAAAGCGGTATCTTGGCACTGGCTATCTGCCCCTGTAACTGCTCCACCGCTGAGG
>VOFI01001758.1_pt1 | contig 19061 bp, 34 predicted proteins | sample 5384131 | NCBI WGS metagenome assembly VOFI01 (sample SAMN12384728, study PRJNA508395) | human gut metagenome | isolation source: healthy gut H | host: Homo sapiens
AAGTCTGATTGAATAGGTCTGAATGTATCCAAATCTATTCCATTATTAATCACTCTCACTGGATATTCTGCCAAAAAAGATTTTTTTTCACTTCATTGCCAAGCCATTCTGAAGGAGGAACCAACGTAATATTTGCGCCGGTAAACCACTGTTTCTTCTTCTCAAACATCTCCTTACTGCGGTCAACATCGCTATATGGATATTTAGCAGTCTGTGGACAATCATAACAACCCGTCATCCATTTATTACAGTGAACAAAATCATAATATGGACAGTGTCCTGTATATGCCCAGCAGTCATGCAATGTCCACACAACCGGTATATTTTTCTTTTTCACATAATCAAAAAGCATTGGCAAATTGATATAGCAATTATGCAAATTGTGAAAATGAATAAGATCCGGCTGAAGCTTATCTATTTTTTTCAAAAACTGCGCAGTTGTAAAATGCGAAAAGCAGCCATTATATCCTGTTTTCTTTGCAAGTAATAAATGAATTTTTTGTCAAGTTTACTTCCTATGTATATATGATTTTTCGATTCAATCCTTTTTTCATTGCCATGAACTGCTGAGCATGTATAAACCGTAAATCCATGTTTTCTAGCAGTTTCTGCAATCATAAACATGATACGGCCAGTGCTCCCAACTGTACTACTGTTTATTTCCACTATGCACTTGACCATAGTTATTTCCTCCTGTTTTTAGCAATGTTGAAGGCTATTTATATAAGTTGCACGGACATTTTCATAGCCATATTTTTCACACAGCTTCTTATTATTCTTTTTTAATTGCATCAATTTTTCCAGCAGTAACTTTAGCCAAGTCAATTTGCTGTAACTCATCTATTGAATCATATTCTATCCTGGCAATTCCCAGCTGTCGCAACAAAAATTTAGGTCCAATTACTATGTTACCAAGAAAAATCGATTCCAACACTACACCACTACTCCGGTTAGAATAGCTTTCTTCTCTATATGGCAAAAGTACAAATCTATGCTCTATAGTATGCATCATCATCCAAACGTATATTTTCAATTCTGATGTTTTTATGTGCTTTTGTCACAACTTCCTTATAAGTACTTTGACTTGCGAACTTTCCACAGATTATTAAGGCTTCTCCATTTGCATTAAAGGCTTCTATTGCGCCTATAATATCTTTACCCTCATTGATTTCTCCGCAAATATAAACATCCTTTTGTTTTTCTTTCACAAAGTACTTGTCATACTTTCTTTTATCAAACCAATAATCTGGAACATACTGATGCTTATCTCTTTTCAGTTCTACATTCGCATGAAACACACAATTAATTTTTTTGACTGCACAATTGTAAATAAAGTTTTTCAGATTTTTCTTGCTATAAAAGTCCAAATAATTTGTAGCAAAAATTTTCTGTCTTTTTTTCTTTTTTGAAAAAAGCAGTCCGACATAAAGCCAAAAATCAGTATTCACAAACCAAACTGTTGATTCGTTATTTACAATATTGCGGACAGCACGAATCTTCTTAATATATAATCCTATTTTCTTAAATTTACTCGATTGTCTCTGTGGAGAAGATTCATATGGAAGAACACTTGCAATACAGCTATCATCAAAAAACTGAGCATACGGTGGTGTTACAACCATACTTACATCGTAGCTATCAGATAACATTTCCTTTGTTTCTTTTTAACGTCTTAGCTGTATGTCCTGTCACCTCACCTTTTGAATCGCAATATCCTATATAATCCACAAGTGTTATCCTATTCATTTTTATTTTCTCCTATCACTTTATAATTCACTTTAAAAATTTAATATCATCAACTTTCTATAAACATTTTTATATTTCAAAAAATTGTTCTGTAGCCCGTATTTTTTGCTTTACTATTACTTACATCTATTGCATACTGATGTGCTTTTTCTACGGCATTTTGAAATTCTTCCTGCTTATTTTCTAAAAAGAAAAAACATACCCCTACACCTTGTGATTCAAAATCTCGCCATGGAGTTTGATCGCTTATAATACACGGACACCCTGCTGAAAGAGCCTCTGGATAACGTGTCCAAAATTCTCACCCAATGTTGGAAAAAAGAAAAACATGATAATGTTTTAATGTTTCTACAACGCTTTCTGAGTCAAGATTTCCCTTCCACTCCCATTTTACATTGCTTGGGAGTTTTCTTAGTTCTTGCTTACACTCTTTCCAATATTCTTCGGTATGTGCTGGTCCATATATCGTAAATTCGATATCCGATTTTGTTTCCTCCAAAATTTCAATTGCATATTTTAAATTCTTTTTTTAGGCGCAATTCGTGAAATCCATACAACTTTTAAATTTCCAGCTTTTTTTTTCCTTCTTAACATTTGCTTCATCAACTTTTCGAGGTAAATCCTCTGCAATAAAAAACTGCTTATCAGTTGCCTTTACTTGCTGCCTTCGCAATCGAATAATCATGTGTTAGCATTACCACATCCTTACTTATAGTAACGCCCCCCCGATATGTATCATAGAATAATTTCATCAAAATATGCTGATGGAGCTATATACTCTTGTCCACCACCACGTAATTCCGTACAAATATCAATTTCCCTCATCTTTAAATATTTAGGGTAATTTTTTGATAAAATGAACCCGGAATTTTTTCTGTCATCTTAATCAAATTTCCTAATAATGTTAAAAAAACTTTTTTTAAGAAACATTTCCTTCATCCTCTTTTTTTCATTAAAATAAATACTATAATAAAAAGTAACAAGCCATTATTAAAGTAGTGTCCATATCTTAATAATCTAAGGAAGAAATAAGTAATACACATATTTCCAACTATAGATTCAAAAGTTCCATCTCGTTTTGGCCAAAATCTAAACAAAAAGCCTACAACTCCGGCCAGCCCCAAAAGCCCAAGTTCTGAGATAATCCTTAGTAAAAGCGAATTTGCATCTTCCTTATTAAAAAAGAACACTACATTTGAAACTGGAAGATCTTTAATAAATCTCTCATACGAAATTGGGTGAGAACCGATTCCTCCACCTAAACCACATGAATCAGCAAAACTTTTTTTAGTGCTATTTTTAAATTTATAATTATTGTTTGGCTGCTTATATTTGCTGTGGCCAAGCTTTGTGAATCATCTGAAATCAAAGCCAATGTATCATTAATTCGCTCATTAAAATCCCCAATTTTGGTATATGCAATCATAAAGGCTGCAATACCCAAAATAAAAATTATAATCTGTTTTGGATTATGCTTATATTCTAACCAAATAAAAATCACGCCAATAAATATTCCAATATATCCTGCCGATGAGAAAGTTGCCACATAACCCAATAAAATAATAATCGCTTCTTTTTTAGAAATAAAAAGAGCCAATTCTTGTTTTGATTTGCCCCAAAATAGATAGATCGCCATAAATGCCATTGGCAGTAAAATCAATGCACATTCTGATGGTTCTTGAAATATAGTTGATGCTCTAAAAACTGAATTCGCAGGCGCAAGTTGTCCTTTTACCAACCATCTCAAATCATAAATCACACTAATATGTGCATAAAAAGCCACCTGTTGGATTAAGGCAAATACAGCTATTATAATTGCAAATTTTTTTATACACCAAAAGAACGTCTAGGGCATCATCCTTATTCTTAACTATCGTTTTATAAAAAAGGTAACTAACAATTATACCTGCCAATTGTTTTACCGCTAAAAAATATTGTATCTCTTCCTAAAAGCACACAAATTCCTGTATGCAATACAAGAATCAACAATAACGCTATAAAGCTTTGGCTAATTCTCACTTTTCTGGCTGCAAATAGCAACAACACTATTTGTATTGCCATAATATATTCCGGTTGTATTATTCCACATAAAAACACAAGAAGCACACTTATAACCAATAGTGTTGGCTTCACTACACTAAACTGAGTTGTTTTTTTCATTTACCGCATTCCTTATTTACAATTCTGCTATATAGATCCAAATATTTTTTTGATACTGGAAGTCTTTCTCATATCTTTTTTGCGTTATCAACGATTTTTTCTTTGATTAAGGGATTGCCACTCATTTCCTGAATCACTTTCCATACTTGCTTAATATTGTTTGCCTCAACAATTCTTCCGCTATCCTCACTTACAACTTCCGGCAACGCAGTGCAATTATAGACAACTGCTGGTGTTCCACAAGCCATCGCCTCCACTGTTGGAAGACCAAATGTTTCCTCAATGCTTGCATTGAATAAGACATCTGCAGCAGAGTAAAATTCCACCAGTTCATTGACATCTTTTTGTTCTAGATAAACCAATTATATTATTCGGGAGTTTTTTATCTGTTGTTTACTCAATCCGACCAGGACAATCACATAATCAGATGTTATCAACTTGTTCAATTCAATAAAATCTTTCAAGCCTTTGTTAATTGACCATGTACTTGCTACTCCGAGAATTATTTTGCGATTTTTAATTCCTAACTTTTCTTTTATATTTGATTTTGTCGGTTTAAAAATCGAAGTATCTATACCGTTATGATACTGACTCAAGTAGGACTGTCTAGTTATATCTTCCAACCATTTTGATACCGTAACTATATGCATATCCTTTACATCAGTAAATAACTGCTTCTTTCTCAAGTAGTTACTTTCGCTACGATCAACATAACTAGCTGGATACGAATGCCTCTGCGGACAGTCATGGCATTGAGTTTTCCATCTATCACACTTTATCGCTGAAAAATGGCAACAATGTCCCGTAAAAGCCCAGCAATCGTGTAATGTCCAGACCACCGGCTTACCACTTGATTTTAAATAGTTAAATAATATTTCTACATTAATATAGTAACCGTGTAAATTATGTAAATGAATCACATCCGGGTCATATCGTTTGATTTGCTCTATTAATTTTATAGTTGCACTTTTAGAAAAGAATCCTGCCCTATCAGTAATTCGCGTAAGTAGTGCATCTATATACACATTTTGCTTTGTTCCAATAACATAGTGTGGAATACCGGCAGAAATAGTATTTCTCGCATATGCTACAAGTCCCTGATGGCCATTATTTTTTCAGCACATTATACAAGTCGACTGCAATCCGACCCGTACTTAAATTTCCAAATATATTAATTTGGAGAACCTTCATATTTTTCACCATATTCTGAATTTTCCATCTTTAATTCAGCCTTCTATCATATCTATCTTTTCTCTCATACTTTGGACAACATTATTTTGCCTTAATTTACAGTTTCTTAATAACTCTCGCCGGGTTTCCCGCAATCACGCAGTTATCCTCAAACTTCCCAGCAACCACAGCACCGGCACCGACCACACATCCATCACCCAGCACTGTGCCCTTCAGGATGATACTATTGCACCCGATGAAGCAATTCTTGCCGATTTTAATCTCTCGGCTCGGAACGGTCACTGTCGCCACCGTTTTCATCTCGCAGCAGTTTGTTTCTTGCCTCTGCCTCGATGGGATGAAAGTCATTATCCAGAATCTTGCAGTTACCACCGATGCAGGTGTTCTCACCAATTGTGATTTTCTTCCGGGCGTAAATTGTTGCTCCACTTATCCCTACGTTATCGCCAATCTCAATCGCTGCTCCCGGAGCACGGGTCACGATAATTGTCCGGCTGTAAAGACCAACCGGGTTACTGAGAAAGCTACTCTTGATTGTGACGTTCTCACCAATCTTCAGCTTGGCGCCGCCCTTGTTGAAGATGATCGGCACTCCCTTCAGCAAGAGGTTCTTTCCATATTCAACTTTTGTCATCTTCATAACCAGCTTAAACCAATTACTGTTCATACCTCTTGCCTCCTTTACAGCTTCAGAATTTCTTCTGCGTACTTTCTCACCGACACATTTCTGGTCAGGTTCTTTTCCAAATTCTCACGGCCTCTAGCTCCCATCGACTTCAACTCACTATTTCCAGCGTTATCAATGAACCATCGGATGTTTTCCTCAACCTTGTCATACTCACACGGCTCACAACAGAGCCCACCGTGTGTATCTTCAATCAGGCAGCGAACCTCGGAGCCTGCCTCCAGGACCCCTAAAATTGGCTTCGAAGCGGCCATTATGCCGTATGCCTTCGATGGACAACTCACTCCTTTAATCCCTTTCGCGTTCACACACCAGTGAACATCACCAGCGTTCAGGCTATAAATCAGGTCAGCCTTATCCTGATACGGGATGAAAACCACATTGTCCATATGACGCTCTTTCACATACAGCACCAGCTTATCCAGCACAGAACCGGCACCAACAAAAGCAAACACAACCTCTCTGCCATCCGCAGTCTTAGTACCCGGCTTGATTCTCTCCACAACCTTCATCAGATTCTCTAGGTCATAATACAGTCCAATATTGCCTGAATACATAATGACGAACTTACCATCCAAACCGTACTTCTTCTTGAAAGCAACAACTCTTTCATCGCTCTCATCCAACGGATAGATTTCATTCTCATCGATCCAGTTGTTAATCATGACAGTCTTAGGAACCTTCTTTCCTTTTGAAACGATTCTCCACCGTCTCCACCAGATCACGACCAACCGTGATTATCAAGTCACTGCGCTTGCAACTGAACTTATCGAACCACATCATGGCATCAGTAACAAACTTGCTCTTGGTATAACCAACAGCCAGCACCTGCTCCGGGTTAAAGTCCTGAATATTGTAGATGTACTTGGCGTGTTTCACCCATTTACCCCAAACGCCCAACAGACCTCCAAGAATCGGAGGCTGAGAAATGGAAAACACATAATCCATTTTGCCAACCTTGAAAGTTGCCCCCATTGCCCCAAAGAAATAGGAAACAATATTCTTCACACGGCTCTTTTTTATTGGCCTTACTGAACTCCGGCACTCGGATTCGCAGAACCTTCACACCATTGATTTCTTCTTCGTAATATTTCTGTGTCTTATATTTATCCTCAATCGTCCCTAAGTATAACTCGGCACCACGCAGATGATCGTGATGTTGAATCCTTATCCAGTTCACGGAGAATCTGCCCCTCCAGTATCCAGTTCAATGAGCTATAGCTATACGTTCAATATCAATAACACCTGCAGTTTCCCCAAACCCATTCTCCCGGTTCCACTGCAGATCATCATTCATTCTACTTCATCTCTTCCATCCAATCCATCACTTGGATCCGCTGCCCTTAAGCACGACCCCGACGGTCTTGAACAGAATCTTAATATCCATTCCGATATTCCAGTTCTTGACATATTCCATATCAAGCTTTACAACTTCCTCAAAATCAGTGATATCACTTCTTCCGCTCACCTGCCACATTCCGGTCAGTCCCGGCTTCACGGCAAGTCTTCCGCGGTGATATGGCTCATACTGTTTCCACTCATCTACTGTTGGTGGACGGGTTCCTACGAGACTCATATCTCCTTTGAGTACATTCCAGAACTGCGGGAATTCATCCAGAGATGTCTTACGGATAAACCAGCCAAGTCCATGCTTGCTTCCATCCGATCCGCTTCCGATGATTCTTGGGTCATTCTCCATCTTGAACATGAGCCCCTTCATCTCGTTCTGTTTCATCAGTTCTTTCTTGCGTTCCTCTGCATCCATATACATGCTTCGGAATTTATAGATTTTAAATAATTTTCCGTTTTTTCCTACTCTCATCTGAGAGAAGAAGATTGGCCCCGGTGAAGCAATATAGATTGCCGGAGCAAGGAATATTGTAATGATACCTGTCAGAATCATTCCAACGATTCCGCCACAGATGTCCATCGTTCTCTTCATCATAGCCTGTCGTGAGGAAATCACTCTGACGCTGGAAGTCAGGACTGTATATCCACCCATACGGTTAATAAACTGATTTCCTGTCCATCCCGTTCTGTTATCCAGACATTCGTGAACTGTAATTCCCATGTTCACGCATGTTTCAAACAAATCTTCCGGTATCAATGTTTTCTTCTTAATTCCAACCAAAAGAGCATCAACCCATCTTGTCAGTATGTATTCAGTTACTGTATCGATCTTACTTACGACCGGAATTCCTTCGATCAATTCATTTTCTTCCGGTTCGCGGTCTGCAAGTACGATTCCGACAATATCGAATTCATTAAATACATTCTGTTCCACTCGTTTTAACATGGAATCTATTTCATCACTTGTTGAAACAAGAAGCATGTTCATTTTTGCATAAAGCATATTGCCATGTTTCAGCAAATATTTCTTCCATACGATTCGCACCGCATAAACCAAAATAACTGACATTGGAATAAATGATGTAATCACAAGACGTGAGGTCATGCTTCCCTGTTTACTCATAAAGAGATATACGATCACAAGCACACTCACGATAAACACATGCTTCAATACATTCTTAAACTCTACAAAATATCCTCTTCTCATGATCCCATGATATGGCTCTGTAAAGAAAGCTGTGCAAATGTCTACCAGTGCGATGAAAATCCCGATATTCAGATATAATCCGTTATGATACAGATTACTTGTTCCCATGCGCAATACATAACTGCTTATATAAGCCAGCTGTAATGCAACAAGATCCAGTATAATGAAATCCCAGTGTTTCAACCAACTATTACTGTTCTTCCTGTACATTCTCCTCGTACACCCTTTTCCCCTGATAATCTTCTATCTGACTGCATAACAAAACATCTGATTTTATTCATCTTAACTGTTTTGTTTGTTTTTCTCTGTAAAATGGAATATGCAGCGGATATTCTCCACTGCATATCCGGCTATTCCTGTTTGCTTTTACCGTAGTAGTATGAATTATACTTACTATAGTATTTTTCTTTCTTCATATCCACTTTATTCAGTACTGCACCAAGAAGCTTACATCCACTCTTTGTAAGCTGTTCTTTTGCTTTCATTGCATCTCTTCTGCTTACTGCTTCGCTCTCGATTACGAGGATTGCTCCATCACATTGTTTTGCTGCGATTGCTGCATCACTCATACTGATGATCGGTGGTGTATCGAATCAAAATATAATCATAAACTTTCCTTGTCTCTTCGATCAATCTGCCGAAACGTCCCTGCTCCAGAAGCTCTGACGGGTTCGGAGCATACGGACCTGAAAAGATAATCTCAAGATTACGGTAATTGGTAGAATAAATTATTTCTTCTAAAGAAATCTGTCCACTTAAATACTGTGACAGTCCGTTGGTCTTTTGTTTAACCTGATAACGTTTGATATAACTGGACTTACGAATATCTGCATCTATGATCAGAACTCTCTTTCCCATCTTTCCAATCTCTACTGCAAGCTGGAAAGCCACGTCACTTTTTCCTTCATTTGGATAACAGCTTGTGATAACAATACTCTTTGTCTCGACACCGCTGAACTGCATATTTGTACGGAGGGTTTTAATAGCCTCTTCATAGAAGACGTCTTCTTTTCTGGAGTCCGTCATCATAACTCTCTGAATTGCCATTTATTTTTTCCTCCTTTTTTCTTCTTTTTCTTTTGTGCTGCCTTGCTTGAATTGCGAGATCCTTTTCCTGTAATGTAGTCTTTTCTATCCGGAATACTTGCCAGTGTTGTCAGACCAAGGTAGTTCTCGATATCTTCCTCTGACTTGATTGTATCATCCATCAGTGTGAGAAGGATAATAATACCTGCGGAAAGAACCAGACCAGCCAGTGCTCCGATCAGCACATTCTTCTTTGTACTCGGACTTGTCTGGATTGTCGGCACTTCACCTTCTTCAATAATCTTCGGCGGTGTTACTTCCATCTTGTCTCCGATAAAGTCAGCTGATGTCTTTGCCAGCGTGTCAGCAATCTTCTTTGCCATCTCTGGATCTTTGTCTATTGCTGTAACGGAAAGAAGACGTGTATCACTTGGATTCTCTACGGTGATACATTCCTTCAACTCTTTATATGTCATATCCAGATTTAGTTCATCTACTACGTCCTGCAATACCGTACGGCTTGTGATCAGGATGTTGTAGTCTTTCGTCAACTGAGTACCGATCTGCAGATCAGCCAGTGAAGAAAGTGTGGTTTCCTTTGTGAGAACAAGCATCGTAGATGTTGCGCTGTAAACAGGTGTCATCAAAAGCTTTGTTGCTGCTCCGGCAATCACTGCTCCAGCCAATATAGCCGCAAGAATTACCAGAATGTGCTTTTTCAATGCGTAGAATAGTTCTCTGAGGTCAATCTCGACCTCGTCGTCATCATGCGTCTTTCCCATCTTTACTCCCCTTTATTTTATTATTTTGCCTTCTGCAATGCGAAGTGCATTCTCTTTTGTTATCTGTCTGAGGTAAGTACTGTCTAAATGCTTCCTCATCCAGCTCATTGCCTCTTTTGTATCAGGCATTCTGTTCCCGATATTGTGCATATCGGTTCCCATGAAATGAATATTCTTTTTTTCAGATTATCCTTACACCAGCGTGCTGTCGAATCCTTCCAGTCACCGCTGACGGATCTGTAATTCATCTGGATCAATGCTTCCAGGTCAATCAGTTCTTCTACACGCTTGCCTTTTCTAAGACAGCGGTATCTCTCTGCATGAGCAACTACCGGAGCATACCCTGCTCTTGACAGATTCCTCACTGCTGTACATATCTCTGAATAAGGCACTGACGGCATAAACTCAACCAGTACGTAATTACTGTCTGCCAACGTAAGCAGTTTTCCCTCTTCAAGCAGTCGTATAACACTATTAGAATAAAAAATCTCCTGTCCTGTCCAGATTCGAATTGGCTGTCTTCGCTTTATCTTCCCATCCGGACCTTTCACCGGACGATTTGCACGGCTCATCAGCTCATCCCGAAGCCGTCTCAGCTTCTCTGGATCTCTGTTCGGAAACGCTTTGGAATAATGTGAAGTTGCAAACACATCTGTGATTCCCTGTCTTCTCGCCATCGAAAGCATATGAAGACTTTCTTTCATCGAAGACGCGCCATCATCAACTCCAGGCAAGATATGGCTATGTATATCAATCATCTTTAACTCGTCCTTTTACATAATGAAAGAGACACCTGAGATAAAAAATCTGTCCTGCCGTGCCTCCTTGTATCGTCTTATCTTATTGCCTTTAACACCCAATTAATGATATTTTATTTTTCTTTTTACTGTCAAGTTATTTTCATGTATATTTTTATGAACCTTATAACATTATTGTGATTTCTTGTTTATTTCTTCATTTTTGGTTCAAAAATCAATGAAGCCAGGTATCCGAAAATCAGTGCTGCACTGATCCCGGCTGCACTTGCCTTGAATCCCCCAGGGAAAATTCCGAGGAATCCATTTTTTTATCAACAGCTTCCTTCACACCTTTCCACAGGACATTTCCGAATCCAAGAAGTGGAACGCTTGCACCTGCTCCTGCAAATTTTACAAATGGTTCGTATGCTCCGATAAATCCAAGCACTGCGCCTGTGCAGACGAGTAATACCATAACACGTCCCGGCATCAGCTTTGTTCTGTCCAGAAGAATCTGCACTGCAGCGCAGATGAGACCTCCGATTAAAAATGCTTTTATATAATCCATTTTTCTATTCCTTTTCTTTTTTTAACACACACTTAGCACATTTTTTACTTCTTCCTATTATAATAGGGCTTTTCAACAGTGTTCGATCATAATCGCATGCGCAATTCCAGGCACACTTGCACCTTCGTTGTAGCTGACCGTTGACATCAATGCACCGGTCGGCACAAAGAGTATCTTTTTCCATTCTCCGTTCTCAATCTTTGGCAGAATATATGAAGCCAGTGTTGATGCCGCACATCCACAGCCGCTTCCGCCGGCATGTGTATCCTGTGTCTCCTGATCGAAGATAGTCATTCCACAATCCATATGCTTTTTTCTGATATCATATCCTCTGCTTTTCATTAGGTCAAAAAGTATGGATTGACCAATATATCCAAGATCACCTGTTATGATCTGATCGTAATCTTCCTGGGTTCGTCCAAGATCCTGAAAATTGCGATAAATGGTATCGGTTGCAGCCGGAGCCATACATGCCCCCATGTTCTGCGAATCCTTCAAGCCAAAGTCCACGATCTTCCCTATTGTGACTCCTGCAATCCGAATATGCCGGAACTGGGATTTTCTTTGACTGCTTATCGGAATGTATTTTATTCAGATGGCTTCCTACAAGGAAAGCCCCGCTGGCTGTCACGGTCCAGTGTGCGGAAAGTGGTCTCTGGTTCGCATATCCTAACGGAAATCGAAATTCTTTCTCTGCACTTCCGAAATGGCTGGATGTCACGGCCAGCATATAATCCCCATATCCTGCTGCCACACTCATTGCTGCTAATGCCAGTGCTTCTCCTGATGTGGAACATGCGCCATACAGGCCAAATATGGGAATCTGCAGATCTTCAACGCCCATAGAAGTTGCGATTCCTTGTCTGAGAAGATCTCCTCCAAAGAGATAACGCACAGACTTCGGATCCACATGTGACTTTCCCAGTGCCAGTACGCAGGCTTCCTTCTGCATATTGCTTTCGGCTTCCCCAGGTCTCTGCTCCAAACAGGTCATCCTCATTTGTCAGATCAAAGCATTTTCCAAGCGGCCCCTGCGCTTCTTTGCTTCCGGCAACTGATGCTGCGCTTAGAAGATAAGGTGCTTTTTTGTGAATACAATGCTCTGTGCTCCACGAAGCTGTGACAGATAAAAAGGACCACACTCTGATTCAACTGCCCGGTTTTTGTTTCCCGTATCATTCATATCATTTCCTCATTTCTGATGTTTCATTATTTATTTTTAAGGATATTATTTTCATTTTGTGAAAAACTATGTGTAGAATTTAAAAACAAAAAGAAGGGATTTTCATTTATGGACAAAATAGAACAATTGAAACAACAGAAACAATATGAAGCCTATGTCAAAAAAGAAAACACCACAGCACAATGTGTGGTTCAACATGATGAAGGCGTTCTTCCTTGGTGGAACGATCTGCCTGATTGGACAATGTATTTATCATTTCTGTGAATTGAAAAAACTTTCCCCGGATGACTGCAGCAGCTGGACTTCTATTCTGCTCATTCTTCTGAGTATCCTTCTCACCGGTGCCGGAATTTATCCACTGCTTGCCAAATGGGGCGGTGCCCCGATTACCGGCTTTGCCAACTCTGTTGCTGCACCTGCAATTGAATATAAAAAGGAGGGGCAGGTTTTTGGTATTGGTTGTAAGATTTTCACGATTGCCGGGCCTGTGATCTTGTATGGAATTGTGACAAGCTGGGCGCTTGAGTTGTATATTGGGTATGGACGTTGATTGAAACAAAAATGTTAGAGTATTAGGAAGCCGCTATTCACGGCTTCCTAATCTTTCTTTAAAATCTGTGTAATTAAATAAAGTTAGCTGCTGCATGGTTCTGTCAGCATGTCTGAGCCAGATATCTGGTAATGGCATCCCGTTAAATGTATTTTTTTGCAAGTCGTATAAATCGCCATATCTCCAAACAGAAATCTCCGTATTCCGGTAGTTTGCTGAATTTATAGTCTCCAATGATATCCCCTGACAGGCAGGTTGGACCTCCTAGTCGGACTGTAATCCCACTATCTGTTGTCTCATCCGATGCGCCAAGAAGCGGTGGACGATAAGGCATTTCCAGAACATCCGGCATATGACAGGCTGCGCTGGCATCCACAATTGCAATTTGTGTCTCCCCGTTTTTCAGAACATCCAGCACACTGGTCAGAAGAAATCCTGCATTCAATGCCCAGGCTTCTCCCGGCTCCAGATAAACCTCTACCTTCCATTCTTCCTGTGCCATTTGAATGCATCCTGGTCTTGTAATATGATGACCACCGCCAAAATTAATCCATTTTACTTTTGCAATCAAATCACCGAACTGTTTCTTTACGGAAGCAAGGGTTGTCTCCAGATCATCTGAATCCTGCTCACAGAGTGTATGAAAGTGACCCCCATCCAAAAAGTTCCATCAACTCCGGATTCTTCACAATTGCTTCATCCCACTGTACTCTTGTTGTACCCATGCGGCTTCCCGGTGCACAAGGGTCATAAATCTCATGTCCCTCCTGGGTAGAGCATTCCGGATTGATCCTGAGTCCCACGCTTTTTCCTGCCTCTTTCGCCATTCTTCCAAAGCGAAGAAGCTGGGACGGAGAATTAAATACAATATGATCGGCATACTGAAGAAGTTCCTCGAATTCATCCGCCCGGTAACCTGCACAGAATACATGAACTTCTTTTCCCGTCATTTCCTCTGCCCCTAATCTTGCCTCATACAATCCACTGGCCTCTGTGCCTGCAAGATATGGCTCAAAAAATCGATAGCAGTCATAATTGCTGAACGCTTTCTGTGCCAGGAGCATCTTACAGCCTGTCCGTTCTGCTACTTCACCGAGCAGTTTTGCATTTTTTATGAGTGCTTTTTCATCTAGGATGTAGCAGGGTGTTTTTACATTCTGGAATTCCGGCGGAATAATTCCGCCGGTGGCTGTAAATGGTGCTCTTTTATCTAATCTTTCCATCAGTCTACCAACTTCGGATCATGATTTTCACTGCGTGGCAGACCATAACGGTCAAGTGCGTCCAGGAACGGATCCGGATCAAATTCTTCTACAGTATATACACCCGGTCTGATCCATTTTCCGGTAAGCATCATTATCGCCCCACACATGGCTGGAACGCCTGTCGTGTAGCTGACAGCCTGGCTTCCAACCTCCTTATAGCATTCCTGATGGTCACATACATTGTAAATATAATATGTTTTTTCTTTTCCATCCTTCATACCGGTAAAAATACAGCCAATATTGGTTTTTCCCTTAGTACGTGGACCCAGGCTGGCAGGATCCGGAAGAAGAGCCTTCAAAAACTGGATTGGAACAATCTCCTGTCCGTTATAGTTGATCGGAGTAGTAGAAAGCATTCCTACATCCTCAAGACAGCGCATGTGATCCAGATAGCTCTGTCCAAAGGTCATAAAGAAACGAATTCTTTTTACCCCGGAATATTTTTTGCCAGAGATTCAATTTCCTCATGGTGAAGCAGATACATATCTTTTTCTCCAACCTGTGGAAAGTTATATTCTCTTTTAATTTCCATCGGAGGAATTTCCACCCAATGTCCATTCTCCCAGTAGCTTCCGGGCGCGCTTACCTCACGAAGGTTGATTTCGGATTAAAGTTTGTCGCAAATGCATAGCCGTGGTCTCCTCCATTGCAGTCCAGAATATCAATGGTATCGATCTGGTCGAACTCATGCTTTAATGCATATGCACAATATGCCTGGGTAACGCCCGGGTCAAAGCCGCAGCCAAGAAGAGCTGTAAGTCCTGCCTCTTCAAATTTCTTCCGGTATGCCCACTGCCAGGAATAATCAAAATATGCGGAAAATCCCGCTTCCTTGCAGCGTTTTTCGTAAATAGCCCGCCATTCCGGATCATCGGTATCTTCGGGCTCATAATTTGCCGTATCCATATAATTTACGCCACATGCCAGACATGCATCCATAATGGTCAGGTCCTGGTACGGAAGCGCAATGTTCATTACCAGATCCGGTTTGTAACTATTGATCAGTTCGATCAGCTGATCCACATCGTCTGCATCAACCTTGGCTGTCGTAAGAACTGTTTTTGTCTTTCCTTTCAGCTTTTCTGCAAGTGCATCTCATTTTTCTTTTGTCCTGCTTGCTATACACAGTTCTGTGAAGACAGTATCTGCCTGACAACACTTCTGAATTGCCACACTGGCTACTCCGCCGCAGCCGATCACTAATACTCTACTCATAATTTTCTCCTTTTTCTTCAACAGTTGTATATTTATAATTTCTTTCTTATAAGTTGCCGGTTTATTTTGCAATTGCAAGAAGCAGTTCACGAAGAACCTTACATGCTGTTGCGGTTGAAACACCACTTGCATCCAGCATAGGGGCAAGTTCATTCACATCCGCTCCTACTACATTTGCCTGTGCAACTGTACGGATGGCTTCAAGAAGCTCTAAGAAAGTTACTCCCCCCCGCCTCCGGAGTCCCTGTTCCCGGAAATACTGCCGGATCCAGACAATCCAGATCAATTGTAAAATAAATTGGTACATTTTTTTCTCTTTCAGTTCTCTTACAGTCTCTTCCAGTCCTTCAAAAGAAAGTGGATGGAAATCTGTATGCTGCGCGGCAAATCTAAATTCTTCTCTCTCTCCGCTTCGGATACAGAACTGATGAATACGTCCGTCTCCCAGAAGATCATGGCATCTTCGCAGAACGCATGCATGACTCAATCTGGCTCCCAGATAATATCCCTTAAATCTGCATGTGCATCAAAATGGATGATATGTAGATCCGGATATTTCGCAGCTACAGCGCGTACTGCTGCCAGCGTCACCAGATGTTCTCCTCCCAGAAGCAATGGAAATTTATCTGATTTCAATATTTCTTCTGCTCTCTTTTCAATGTCTGAAAGTGCCATTTCACTGCTGCCAAAGCAAAGCTCCAGATCCCCGCTGTCAAAGACGCTGATGTCCATAAGGTCTTTATCCTGATACGGACTGTAAGTTTCAAGTCCGAAACTCTCATGACGCATAGCTGCCGGACCGAATCTTGCGCCCGGACGAAAACTTGTCGTCGAATCAAATGGCGCACCATAAAGGACAATCGATGCTTCCTCAAAGCTGCTTTCGCATCCGATAAAAGTTTCTATATTCGGTAAGATCATGAACTATTCCTCCACTTCTTTCAGCATATCTTCCAGGAATGCCGGAAGGTAAAATGCTCCTTTATGGAGTCTTGTTGTATAGTAACGTGTGCGAAGATTTAATGCATTCCATGCTTCTGCGTCCAGATCATCTACGGGATGATATTTTTTGCTTGCAAATCCAAACAACCAGTAACCTGCTGCAAAGGTCGGGATATGCGCCTGATAAACACGGCTGATCTGGAACGTGCTGGCAATTCTTTTGTGGCTGCGCTGCATGGCGTGGGCGTCCTCAGAATAAAAAGGACTTCCCTGCTGATTAACCATGATTCCATCCGCCTTCAGCGCATTATAGCAGTTTCCGTAAAATTCACGGGTAAATAATCCCTCAGACGGACCAAACGGATCAGAAGAATCCACGATGATAAGATCATATTTTGCTTCACATCTTCGGATAAATCTCAGCGCGTTTTCATAATGAAGATGCACTCTCCTGTCATCCAGCCTGCAGGCATTTCCCGGAAGATATGCGCGACATGCCTCGACAACCATCGGATCCATTTCTACCAGATCAATATGCCTGACCCTGTCATACCTGGTCAGTTCACGGACAACGCCACCGTCTCCTGCACCGATCACAAGAATATCTTTGGCTTCTTTGTGAACAGACATAGGTACATGAGTGATCATTTCATCATAAATAAATTCGTCACGCTCCGTGAGCATTACATTGCCATCCAGTGTAAGAACCCTGCCAAATTCCGGTGTCTCAAAAATATCAATTCGCTGATAGTCGCTCTGCCTTGAGTAGAGCTGACGGTTTACCCGGATACTATGCTTCACATCCGGTGTATGAAATTCCGAAAACCACATTTCCATTGTCATTCCCTCCCTGTCAGAACATTCAGTCTCAAAATATCAGGATCTTCAGGTCCCGTCATGTTACAGCCCTTTGCCTTGGCATACTCGATATAATCCAGAATTTCTGCTGTAATGCGTTCCCCAGGCGCAAGAATCGGAATTCCAGGCGGATAGCACATCACAAATTCACTGCAGACCTTACCCTCGGTTTCACGAAGCGGCAGACTGCATTTATCCGCATAAAAAAGCATCCTGCGGGCTGGTCACTACCTGCGGATCGATATATTCCTGACTCAGAAGTCCTGTTCCATCTGTCTGAAAACGTCTGCGGATCTCCGCAAGAGCACTTACCAGCCGTTCTATTTCCTGGGCACGGTCGCCGATCGACAGATAAGCCAGAATATTTCCGATATCACCAAATTCGATCTGAATATCATACTCATCTCTCAGAATGTCGTAAACCTCAATTCCTGCAAGTCCGATATCCAGAGTATGTACACTTAATTTCGTAATGTCAAAATCAAAAACCGAATCTCCATTCACCAGTTCTTTTTCCAAATGCGTAATAGCCGCCAATGGCGTTAATCTCTTCCCTTGCATATTCTGCCATATCTGCTACCTGATGAAAAATCTGGCGTCCTCGCTGTGCAAGATTCCGGCGCGAAATGTCAAGACTTGACATCAGAAGATAGCTTCCTGAAGTAGTCTGAGTCAGATTGATGATCTGCCGCACATACCCGGCATGTACGTCCGGACCTGTAAGAAGCAGACTCGACTGTGTAAGACTGCCTCCGCTTTTTGTGCATGGATACGGACGCCATATCTGCGCCTGCCTCCATAGCTGAAACAGGAAGTCCGCCACCGAAATAAAAATGCGTTCCATGTGCCTCATCTGCCAGACAAAGCATTCCTGCATCATGAGCCATCTTGACAATTGCTCGCAGATCACTGCATATTCCATAATAAGTCGGATTATTTACTAACACTGCAACTGCCTTTGGATGCTCTTTTATCGCTTTAGCTACCTGTTCTCTCTGCATTCCCAGGGAAATCCCAAGCCGCTGGTCTACCTCCGGATTTACATAAACAGGGATCGCACCACACAAAACAAGTGCATTCAAAACACTCCTGTGAACGTTACGTGGCAGTATGATCTCATCTCCACGTTTGCAGGCAGTCAGGACCATTGTCTGAACAGAACTTGTCGTACCTCCTACCATCAGAAATGCATGTGCTGCTCCAAAGGCATCTGCTGCCAGTTCTTCTGCCTCCCGTATTACAGATACCGGATGGCAGAGATTGTCCAGTGGTTTCATACTGTTGACATCGACGCCTACACATTTTTGTCCCAGAAATTCTGTCAGTTCCGGATTGCCTCTTCCTCGTTTATGCCAGGTACATCAAATGGTACAACCCTCATACGACGGAAAGTCTCCAGAGCTTCATGTATCGGTGCATGATTCTGGTTTAATTTAAAACGACTTCCTTTCATATTTCCTCTCTTTCCAGGTTCCTTTGTCAAAACACTTTCTTAATACAGAAAAAACGCAGATAAGGGCGCTAAGCCACAAACCTGCGTTCGGTATGTATTCGTCTGTTTTATTCTCAGCTGTAACAGAAAAGGCAATATCTTCT
>VOFI01003450.1_pt1 | contig 19056 bp, 11 predicted proteins | sample 5384131 | NCBI WGS metagenome assembly VOFI01 (sample SAMN12384728, study PRJNA508395) | human gut metagenome | isolation source: healthy gut H | host: Homo sapiens
GGATGAACCACAATCTGCAGTTTTGCCTCATTCTTCGACCATACACCATCATTATTGGTTGCCTTAACCAGGAAGGTATAGGTTCCGGCAGGAAGATTGGTATAGTTGGCACGATGCTCGTGGGTATAAATCCAATCCTTGTCTACTCCCTCAAGTTTGTAAGCATACAGGTTCTTCTCAGGCGATACATAGCTCAGGGCGGCAAACGAGATATTGATGGTATTCTCGTTATGAGACAGATTGAGTTCTGCTGCATGACTCAGAGATTTCTCCAACTGGTCGCTACCCGCCTCTATCGGCTGACCGAAGAGTTCTACCGAGGTGATTGCTACAGGAGGAGCTACCTGGTTGATCTTGACGAGATATGGATAGAAGCAGTTGAAACCTCTTGTAGAACCGAAATAGATTCTGCCATCAGAAGCCAGGAGTCCGGCGTTTGGCATAAACTGGTCGCAAGTGAGTCCGTCATATTTATTGAACAGCTGGACAGGTTCACCCGGCGTATATTTCACAATTCCCTTGCTGGTAGAAATCCACATTACTCCCTGCGAAATAACAAGACTCGTGAAATCCTGACTTGGCGCATCGATGGAGATTCGGCGGAATATACCTTTTGAAGGCAGAAATTCGCAAAGTCCTTCGCTGGTTGCGACATAGAGCTGCCCCTTTTCGCCGATAGCCAGACAGTTTACCTGATTACTCACCAGCGAAGTAGAATCATTCTCTACATATTTATACTGTTTCCAGGCATTATTCTTGTCCAAGCGCCACAAGCCGCCTCCCTGGGTAGCAAACCATACGTTACCCTGAGGATCTTCCTTGATATCGATGGTAAGCGACTTGAACGACTTGATTTTGCAGAACTTCTGCTGTCCTTCATCGAAGAGGTTAGCACCATCCATCGAAGCCGCCCAGAGCCGTTTTTTCCGGTCGCGATAAATACAATAGGCATTACTGCCAGAAACCTTTCCATCGGTATAGAAAACCTGCTGCGCTCCGGTAGCCATATTCATTCTGATGACACCATTGCCATAGGTTCCTACCCACAGATTATTTTCATCAGCAAAGAGCGCATGAACATTATACTTGCCCATAGCCGCCTTGCCCGGATAAGAAACAAAACTGTTGGTCTGGGGATTAAAGCAGTCGAGTCCCGCATCATCCGTAGCTATCCAGATGCGATGCTGACGGTCTTCGAAGAATCTTCCTACCACATTACCGCGCAATCCGCCCAGACGGGCAGAATAAGCATGGAAACGCTCTTCAAAACTCGTAGAAGGAAGATAATTCACACCACCATAGTAAGTAGATACCCAAATGCCACCTTCATTATCATCCGCAATACCATAAACAAAGCGCTCGCTCGTACTCCGGCTCGGATTGTTGACTTCCGACAACATGTGCCAGATACGGTTCTGAATGTCATACTGCACCAATCCATCATCGCTGGCTATGAGAAGAGACTTGTTGTCGTTGCAGTAAAGCTGATGGATATGATGAACAGCATTACTCAAGGTTCCGCTGATGAGCTGTTCGGCACTACCATCGGCGTTGAGCTTGTAAAGTCCGTTTTCCCAGGTTCCGACATAAACATTGCCATCGGGAGTAGCCAGCATCGCCATGCCGTGAAACATGGTTGCATCGCCCTTCAGAGGGAATGCTTCAAACTGATCGGTCGACTTATTGAGATGATAGATGCTGGCTTCACCATGGTTACAGAGCATCCATACCTGGTTGTTGGCATCAACCAGCGTACTTTTCACTTTACCCTGAATATTCTTCATTGGATACTGATGCAGTTCGTGAGTAGTCCGATTGTATCTGAACACGCCCTGTCCGCTGGTAGAAATCCAAACATTCTGATCGCCGTCAAGCGAAAAATTAAGGACAGGCGCCGTAATCTTATCACTCAGTTTCTGGAATTGGTCGGTTGCATTACAGAACAGATAGGCTCCATTATTGCAACCTACCAGCAGTCCTTCTTCGCAAGCTGTAAGGGCGCTCACAAACTGGTCTACAGTCGTAAAGGGATTATAATAGGTTTTGACATCGTATCCGTCAAAACGGCACAATCCGTTGTCTGTACCAAACCACATGTATCCCTTGGAACCTTGAACCACGCTACGCACAGCATTACTCGGCAATCCATCATCCATCGTGATAGAGCGCACCATAGGGTCGATAGCAGCCAATTGTGCACCCGAGTTGGTTTGCGTTACCGAATGTGGCTGCGCCTGAATATCCGTAGCCCCTTTCGAGACGAAGGCTGTCGGTACCTGCGCCTCAGCCCCTACAGGCATCATCATGCAGAGCACAGAAACCATTAGAGTAGATATCTTTCTCATTATATGAGTCTTTATTTTCTGTTATTAGATAATTTAATGCCGCAAAATTACAAAAATATAACGAGAAATACAACAAAAAGAACAAAAAAAGCCCCGAAACAAGCAAATAGCTACTTTTTAAAAGTAAGACTATCCGTTTGCTTCAGGACAAAACTTAAATAATAATTCAAGTGAGAAGTTTCACTATCAACAGATTGAAACCTGAATTACTTGCTCTTTACATCGCTCCATTTAGGCGGTTTCACACCCAGCAGATTCTTCACGAAGAAATCGTAACGCTTGTGCTCGCCATAGAGTTCGCCCATGGTATGATGGGCTCCAGGAATCACCACGAGTTCGAAATCCTTGTTCGCCTTTTCCAGGGCATTCACCACCTGATAAGTGCTCGATGGATCTACGTTGTCATCTATCTCACCTACCACCAGCATCAACGGGCGCTCCAGCTTGTGGGCATTCTCCACGTTGCTGCACTCTACGTAGCTGGAATCGATAGGCCAGCTCATCCATTGCTCGTTCCACCAGATTTTATCCATCCGATTGTCATGACAGCCGCAGGCACTATAGGCTGCCTTGTAAAAATCGCCATGTAGCAATACGGCTGTGGTACTCTCCTGTCCGCCTGCCGAACAGCCATAGATTGCCACATTATCAGCATCCATATAAGGATACTTCTTGGCTGCAGCCTTGATCCAGAGCTCACGGTCTGGGAATCCGGCATCCTTCAGATTCTTGTAGCAAACCTCCTCAAACTTCTTGCCGCGATAGGAAGTTCCCATCGCATCGAGCTGGACTACGATGAAACCGAGTTCGGCAAGCGAAGTGATGTACCAGTTGTATGGCATGAAACTCTTCGGAGTATAGGCATCGCCCGGACCCGAATAGATATACTCGATAACCGGATATTTCTTGTTCGGATCGAAATTGGTCGGGCGCTGGATGATGCCCCACATATCAGTCTTTCCATCACGCCCCTTAGCCACAAATACCTCAGGAGCAACCCATCCGTGCTTCTTCAGCGTTGCAATATCAGCCGTCTCCAGGGTCTTGACGAGCTTGCCGGTCTGCGCATCTCTGAGCACGGTAACAGGAGCGGCATCCACCTTAGAATAGGTGTCCAGGAGATAACGGTAATCATAGGTATATTGCGCACTATGATTTCCCTCTTCAGGAGTGAGCGCCACCATATTATTGCCGTCGATACCTATTTTATAATAATGTACCAGATATGGGTCCTCATTCTTGTTCACGCCACTAGCCGAGAAATAGATTTCTCCCTTCTCTTCATCCACACGCTGGATGCCGCGAACAAACCATTCGCCCTTTGTAATCTGTCGGATAACCTTCGATTTCTGCACATCGTAGAGATAGAGATGATTCCAGTTGTCGCGCTCGCTCATCCAGAGCAGTTGCTTGCCATCCTTGATAAACTGACGCCACAGACGACCATAGTTCACAAAGGTATTGGCACGCTCCTCTACCACGATACGAAACTTGCCGGTTTCGGCATTCATCGCCAGCATCTGATAGAGATGATGCCCACGCTGGTTGTACTCCATCGTCACCTCCTTGCTGTCTGGTGTCCATTGCATCCACTCCAGTTCATACTGGTTTTCTATCTGATGCTTGTCAGCCTCCACCTTCTTTCCGGTAGCCACATCGATGATGACCGGATAATGCTGTGGCAGGGCATCGCCCGGCTTGGCATACTCCTGCTTGTGGAGGATAGGCTGCAGCTGGTCGGCAGGCGAAGATTCTACGTAGTAAGCATAGCGCTTTTCTACCGGCACTCGCTTGCATACGAAGATGTGCTTGCCGTCTGGACTCCATTGGATGCGGTTGCTGTAATAGCAGCCGATGGTACCATCTTGAGTAAGGATTCGCTTGGCTTCGGTATAAGGTTTTCCTGCCTCATGAACCACCACGTTGTAACCTTCGATGTAGGCTTCCATCTTGCCGTCGGGCGAAAGTACCGGATAGGCCTCCTTCTCCTCATCCACCTCCATCCAGTGGCGCTCATGGCGTCTGCCAAACTGAGGCTTGTAGGCAGGACGAGGTTTGATACCCAGCGCCTTCTCCATCGCTTCCTGCGAATCGTAAGTCTTCATCTCATCCTTGTCGGCATCATAGGAAACAAACTTCTTGCCCTGAGGAGTAGAAATCTGATAATGCAATACGTGGGTGGAATCGCACCAAGCCGAAGAGCGTGCCCAATGGAACACGGAATCGGCTGAAAACTGATGACGCAAAGCATAGGCTCTGTTGTAATCTTCTAATGTGCCCTGTGCTGAAGCTGTAGCTGCCGGCATCGCCATCACCAGGGCAAGAGATGCCGATAATAAAGTCTTATTCTTCATAAGCTATGATATTTTTTTATGTAGATGATTTTTATTCGATTCGTACTTGATTCTTATCCGAATCGTACTTCACTCATATTTCACTCTTACCTCATAAGGGAAACGGCGGGAAGATGGATCGAGCGAATGATTCGCAGGAGCTCCCATCACCACCAGATAGAGCGCCTTGAGAGGCTGGGACTTTGGAGCCACAAGCGAAACCTTTCCGTTCATCGCTTCACCCATCGGACTGTAGATACATTCATCGGTATCGGCAGTTACTCCCACCAATCCATAACGGTAACCGATGGTGCGTGCCATCTTGTCCTTGGATGCCTTGAACGCCTTGCCCTCGGCATCGAGTGCTCTGAAATCTACAGTAACCTTCTTGCCAGCTTTCGGGATTTCCAACTTGATGGCATTGAAACCATAGTTCTCTGGAACCAAAGCTGTATCCGGACGAAGATAACCATTCTTCTGCTTCAGCATCCTGGTATCAAAGGTGCAGGCATAAGGTCGGGTCTCCTTTGCGGGCATAACCGAAATCGAAGTTCACGAGATGACGGTAGCAGTCGAACATTTCATCATTAAACTGCTTCTGACTCATCTTATACTTCCGCTTGTAGGTAACAACCGGGTCCTCTCCTACTTTTCCCTCACGATAGAGCTGGGCGATGCTTTCCAATCCATGCTTCTCAGCCCACCATTCTATCACGTATGGCGAATGATAGATGTTGTCCAGATGCAGATAACCCTTATGGGTAAGCTGTCTGAAGGCATCAAAATGATACTTCTCATCTGTTATCCAGTCGGGATTCACTCTCCAGAGCATCCATTGGGATGTCATCTCGAAGAAGCCACTTCCTCCCCAGGCTTCGCCCGTTTTGTCTGCCATGATCTGAAGCTGAAAACTGTGTCCCAACTCGTGAGCCAGACAGTTGAGTTTTTGATCTTGAATACGGTTAGGTGTTACCCAGAGCGCTCCGATAAAGTCATCATAAGTTCCGCCGTAAGCAGTTCCTTCCAGCGAATAGTTCACCATCACCATCATCTTATACTTGTCGCAGATGCTGCCCGGCAGAGAGAACTTCAGGGTGTCGCGGAAGAAACGGTAGAACCGTTCTACCTGAGTCTGCAGATTACCCAGATCGAATTTCATCGGCTTACCTTCGAGCGAAGGAGGATTCTGCGGATTGTCTCCGAATGGCTTTTCCCAGAAATACACGATATTCTGGGTCTGTGCACTATGTCGCCAGCACCATCTCTCATCATCCTTGTTGAAATCATAGGGTTTCAGAGAGTCCGGTACAAAGATGAGTTTCTGTGGTGCAGAAACAGGATTTACGGGTCTGGTGGCAGGAGCCTCAGATGGGTCCTGCTGCGCCAGGGCTGCAGTAGCCCAAGGCAAGGTAGCTGCTGTAAGTATCAGCGATAAGAATATTCGTTTCATTTCGGTTATGATTTTTGCGTTATTTATTTTTTCGTTATTTATATTTCGCCACAAAAGTACTGATAATCTTGCAAAAACGCTCGCAATATCGTCTAAAATGATACAAATATCGTATCTTTGCCAAAAGAATTCTATAAAAAGAACAGATTATGAGATTATCAGAAGAACGATATATCAGCTTACTTACCGACTTTGGTTTCAAACAAGAGCTACGAGAATATGAAGACAGCCTCAAGGCTTACCGAGACATAAAAAATTCGATCGATACTGCGAAGGAAGAAGGCAGAGAAGAAGGTGTTGCCAAAGAAAAGTTGGCCACCGCAAAGCGTCTTCTCGGCATGGGGCTCACACAAGAGCAAGTTGCCAAAGGTACAGGCCTTTCAATAGAAGATATAGAGAGACTTGTTTAAACAACAGAACTTTCGCATGTGGTTCAAGAACGGGCTGAAGGCCCAAAAGCTCCTAGCTCAGGGCAGCGCCCTGGGTATAATAGCAATCAGCAAGGCGCCCTGTAAGGGCGACAAGTTTGCGTCCATAATAAGTAGCTGTATCACACTTCTGTCAAGCAATTCAAGCTGTTCAGCCAAGCACCTCAAGTAGTTCAGTAAGCGAGTTCAGACGTCTCAGTTAGCTGATGCAGACGTCTCGATAAGCCTACGGATACGGCTCCGTTAGCTTACGCAGTAATATCTGTAACCCGATGCAGTCATATCTGTAACCCGATGCAGTCATATCTGTAACCCGATGCAGTCATATCTGTAACCCAATGCAGTCATATCTGTAACCCGATGCAGTCATATCAGTAACCCAGCGCAGTCTTCATATGAACAAATTTTATGTAATAATCTATCATCCATCACGATTTATATGTATTCTATATCTTAATATACTAATATTCAGATACTTGAATAGCGTGATAGATACTTCAAAAACGAAAATATCCATCACGCTATCCATCACGATTTGGGGGTATCCCTCACGATTTTCTCACTACACTCTATCAGATACTGCATATCATTGTTGAAAAGCTTGCGATAGATGGCATCAGACCTTAAAGAATTAGATTCGTGTGATTGCCGGCATATGGCAGCAACCATGCAAATCAAGATGTTCAAGCCAAATAAACGTGGAAGTATGACTGTTTAAGTAATGAGTTATAGAGTATTAAGACAACACATCTTACGCTTCGGATATGTACGTATAAAACAATGGCAGTATCCAAACTACCAGCCAAATAAGTTTAGTACATTTCATTTCGTTTATATTTAAATAAGTTCATGTTAAGTTCCGCTTGCAAAATAACTATTTTTTTCATGAGACTAAGTGAAAAAAAATCGTCCAAAATACCATTACGCAAAAATACTTGGAAGATATTATAAAAAGTCGTATTTTTGCCAAAAGAATTCTATAAAAAGAACAGATTATGAGATTATCAGAAGAACGATATGACAATCCTGCCTATCGAGACATAAAAAATTCGATTGATACTGCAAAGGAAGAAGGCAGAGAAGAAGGTGTTGCCAAAAAAGAATTCTATAAAAAGAACAGTACATTATTAAAGAGAGAATCAGAAGAACGATGAAAAAATTGTTCGAGACGCCATGTATGGTGGATCGTATTGTTCGCAGTATGGACATCAACCCTCTCATGGATACCTATGATGGGATTGGTGCTCCTCCTTATAGTCCGAAGATGCTTCTAAGTTTAGTTGTTTTTGCCTATATCAATGGCGTTTATTCCTGTCGTGGCATAGCGGACGCACTTAAATACGATGTTCGCTATATGTGGATTTGTGGAGGTAAGCAATTATCTTTCGCAACAATCAACCGCTTTAGATCCAATCATATGATTAAATGCATCGACTTTTATTTTGATGCAGTTGTCTCCATATTGGTTGAAAAGGGCGTGATTAGTCTGGAGGAACAATATGTTGATGGTACTAAGATAGAGTCGAAAGCAAACAAGTACACGTTTGTATGGAAGAAGACTGTGGAAAAGAATAGGGCTAAGCTCTTGGAAAAAACCTCTGCTGCATTGGCTCAGATAAAAGAACAAATTCGCCTGAATGGCGGGAGTGACATTAAGGAAGAAGACAGCAAGCCAGCCACTTCCGCCAAGGATATAAAGAGAAGTGCACGTTTGTGTGAGAGGCAAGCGAAGAACCTTCCTAAGGCAAAGCTTACAGGAAGAGAGAAGCAAAAGCTAAATACTCAGATAGATCACTTGTTCAAAGCCTCGGACAAACTGTGCGAGTATGAAAAATCACTGGATATACTAGGCGAGAGAAACAGTTACTCCAAGACTGATCCCGATGCGACCTTCATGCGCCTCAAGGAAGATGCCATGAACAATGGGCAGACAAAGCCTGCCTATAACCTTCAAATTGCGACAGAGAATCAATATTGGACGAATTTCGCCCTTTATCCCAATCCAACAGACACCCTGACCTTCAAGCCTTTTTTGGATAAGTACAAGAAAAGATATGGAAAGCAATCCAAGAGCGTCACCGCAGACTCAGGGTATGGCTCGGAGGAGAACTACGAGTACCTAGAGATGGAAGAGATGATGGGTTATGTAAAGTACAACTGGTTTCACAAGGAACAGCATAAGCCTTTCAAGGAGGATGCCTTCAACCAAGCGAACTTCTACTACAACAGGGATGATGACTATTATTATGTCTGCCCCATGGGACAACACATGGAACCTTGTGGACAACGGCAAACGAAAAGTGATTCCGGCTATGTGTCTGTCATTACATTATATAGAGCACAACGATGTGATGGATGTCCGCTTGGAAGTCTCTGCAAGAAATCCAAAGGCAACAGAACCATATATGTCAACCATAAACTGAATGCATATAAAAAGGAAGCCTTCCTGCTACTAACGTCTGAAGAGGGCTTGAAACACAGAAGCCAGCGACCGATAGAGTTTGGGCAGATGAAGGCAGATATGCATTATAAGCGATTCAGGCATTTTGGAATGGACAAGGTTTACATGGATCTAGGATTGTTCGGAATGGGATTCAATTTGAAGAAATATTTGGGTATAAAACGATAAAACTCAATTTTTTTTTTTTTATCGTCAGGGATAACTATGCCCTTTTGTGAACTTCCTGCCTGTTTATAATAGAGAAGATCGGAAAAAGTAAAATTTGCAGACGATATTATATGATTCCCTTTTGGAATAGGCTACGATACTTCTAGGATTATACAATAAATAACATAAAAGAGGGTGCGCCAGGTAGAAACAATCTGGTATGGACGGAAATATTCTGTCAACTTACGAGAAGATACTGTAGCTGTAACAGAACCATCATCTACCAACTGGTCTTTTGTATACCATTTTTCCATTGGAGTATTCCAAAGATGGAAGCCTTCTAACTGATAAGGCTGTTTCTTCAACTGATCAAGTGAACGCCAGCGAATCAAATCCATCCAACGAAGACCTTCAGCCATCAACTCAGTACGACGCTCACGACGAATACTATACAAAGTAGGATCAGTCAATGCCTTGCCAGCAGAAAATGCGCCCCAATCATATTGTGTACCAGAACCATCGGTATAACCCTTTAACTCCTGTGCCATATCTGTGGCAGCAATAGTTGTCTGAGGGTCAGCAGCCTCACCAGTAAAGCCAGCAGCCTCACGGATAGCCTTCCAATATGAAATGCTCTTTGCATTCAAATGATGATCGAGCATATATTGAGCTTCAATATAGTTGAGCAAAGCCTCTGTTGCACGGAATGTAATAGATGCAGTATAACCAGCCTGGTTTTCGGCCAAGTTCTGATTAAACGTACCACCCTTTCGAATAGCATAACCAGTAGTATAAGTTACGTCAAATGAGCGAGTAAACACTTGTGGAACTGGCTCGATAGGACGAACCTGCTCAGCAGCAATATTATTATCCTCACCCTGAAGAACGTTCTTCTGACCAGGACGCTTCAAGAAGATAAACAAACGTGGGTCACGATTGCGAACTACTGCATGAGTCGTTGTATCTTCATATACATATCCATCATGGTGTGCATAAGTAGGCTTACCATCCTTCATCAGAAAGGCATCAATCATACCACGGGTAAAACCAGTATAGGTATTACCACGGTTTACAGCCACCTCAATGTTATCAGTCACACCTTTACCCTTATTATAGGCCTTCCAGAGAAGAACCTCAGGATAGGCAGACATGTCGGTATTACCAAACTTATAGAAATAAGGATTGGTATCAGATAAAGACTGAGGTACGATACCTGTATTCTTATCCAATTTGCCTACATAAGCATCACCTACAATGGCAGCCTCATCAACCGCCTTCTGGAAGAAGTACTTAGCTTCAGCCTCAACGCTACCTGTAGGATACTGATAATTTGCATTATAGTCCTTTGACTTTCCTGGCCATCCCTCACCATTAGGAACGAACGGAGTACCAGCGAAATTGGTCAACCAAGAACCTTCAAACAAGGCTACACGTGATGCAAACAGATGAGCAACTGCAGGAGAGATACGTGTGGTTGCTTCCCAACCATCAGGCTCCAGATAGGTTACAGCAGAATCCAGATCGGCAAGAATGAAACGAGCAACCTCGTTACGAGGACTACGCTTATTAGCAGCTACAAGGATAGCCTCATTGTCAGGCATGGCCTCTGTCACAATAGGTAAGTCACCGAAACTCTTGTACAAGCTGAAATAAGCATAGGCACGGAAGAAGTGTAACTCGCCGATATATTGACGAATCTTATTTTCATCACCCGCAATCAATCCATTCTCATAGTTAGACTGTGCTATATTCAACTGATAGTTGATATCACGAATATTGTTCCAGCTCCATGAAGAGTTGTCGTTACTAGTCTTCCAACTACCTTTCTTATACTTAGAATCACCATCAGAACCGGTCTGATTATCTGTTCCATTATCGTATGCGAATGTACCATAGCCTGCACCACTATGATATGGCAATACAGTCTGATAAAAAGCATTAGCTACAGCTTGAAGCTGAGTAGCATCCTTGTAATAGTCGGTAGGAGTAATATCTGTAAGAGGCTCTTGCTTCAGAAAATCATTACAAGAAGCCATCAACATACCGCATGCCAACAAAGGAAGTACCTTTAAAGATATATTGAATTTCATATCATTCTAATATTTATAATGTTAAACTTAAACCAAAAGAGAAGGTTGTGTTCAATGGATATCCATTACCATACCATGTACCGATGGTCTCTGGGTCATACTGCTTGCGGAGAGATGTTCCTGTCCAGAGATTCTCACCCGAGAAGTAAACACGAAGTTTCTCAATAGAAATCTTACGTGTCAATTCCTGTGGCAAGGTATAACCAATCTGAAGGTTCTTCAAACGAATGTAAGAAGCATCCTGCAGATACTTTGTCTGAACCTGCTCATTCTTGGCGCTATAGGCTGCACGTGGCAAGTAAGCGTCCTTGTTTGGCTCCTGGAAGCCATTGACAACAGACCAAGAGTTCTCGTCACGATAATAGTCTTGCAAACCATCCAGGCAGACCTGATACCAACGACCATATTCGAAAGTACCAAAGAAGTAACGTGTACTGGCCCAATATTCACGCTTCATGACACCCTGGAAGAAACAACGTACATCGAAGCCTTTCCAAGCAGCATTCAAGTCGATACCGAAGAGATAACGTGGTGTGGAATTACCTATCTTCTTAAGATCTCCATGATCTTCCAATGTATTGGCACCCCAGGAAATCTTACCATCATTATTGAGGTCACGATACATGATATCACCAGCACCCCACTTGTTATTGTCAATAGTACTCTGGTCAACCTTTGCTATATGAGCATCCATCTCTTCTTGGCTCTTAGCTATACCGATGGTCTCATAACCGTAGATATCACCAATACGCTGTCCCTCAATATAGTTACCCAATGAATGAGAAGGGTTATTAGGATACCTTGTGATAGTAGCATAGGCATCAGAGAGATTGAAGCTGATTCCATACTGCAAACCATTAGACAAGCGGTCGTTCCAACCGATAGTCAACTCCCAACCATTGGTGCGCAAGTCGGTATTGTTAGTAACAGGTACAGCTGTACCCAAGATGCTTGGAAGCTCAGGGGCATTACCTATCATATTTTTTGTCTTACGCACATACCAGTCAAATGATCCATGCAAGCGATCCTTCAAAAATGCAAAGTCAAGACCGACATTAAAACTCTGGATGGTTTCCCATGTCAAATTCTGAGAAACCAGGCCTGGTGCCCAAGCTGTCATCGGTTTCAAACCATCCTGCAGCCATGTACCATTGTTGGCATATACACCAATCGTCTGATAAGTCTGGTAAGTACCAACATTCTGGTTACCCAAGTTACCATAAGATACACGAAGTTTCAATTGACCAATCCAATCATTGATTGGCTGCATGAAGTTCTCTTGTGCAATATTCCAACCTGCAGAAACAGATGGGAAAAACTTCCACTGATTTCCCGGACGGAATCTAGAAGAACCATCATATCGGCCATTAACCTCAAAGAGATACTTGCCCTGATAATCATAATTCAAACGACCAAAGAAACCACAAGTTGTCCAACGGCTCATGTTGCCAGACACAGATGGATCCACAGGAGTACCATAAGCATCAATACCAGTTGTACCATCAATTTGAGGCTTATTACCAACGATGAGACCAGCTCTATCTGCATATTTGTACTTCATACGCTCATCCTCAGACTGGAAACCAGCCATAATATGGAAGTTATGCTTCTTCTGCAAATTGAACGAATACTCAGAATAGAGTTGGAAATTTGTATAATTTTCCTTATAGTAATCTTCACCTACATAGGTAAAATTATTCTGGTCGTAAGCCTCACCATTCAGATTATACAGATAAGTATGCTGCATATCTGTATGACTCTCATTATGGGATGTACGATAGTTGAAGATAGCATGGGTAACCCAATTCTTGATTGGTTCAATATCCAAACCTACTTGATGATTATACTCATCATTCTGATAACGATAAGTACCACCATTCGTCATGGTGTTGACCATCTCATTATAGAGATTACCATTTCTATCATATAAAGGAACACATGGCCACTGTCCACCAAGATATTCATAAACACCCTGACCCAAAGACTGAGGACGATGATAATCCTTACGAACAAAACGGAGGGAGTAGTTAAACTTCATCCAATTCGTCCACTGTGAAGAAATCTTAGCAGTAGCAGTATATCGGCTACTACCTTCATCAGCAACCTTGATCAAACCATCCTGACCTAAATAGCCAAATGAAGCATAGTAGTTGAGTTTGTCATCACCACCAGTTGCACTTACATTGTGCTCCTGAGAGAATGTATGTTTTTTGTATATTGCATCATAGAAATCGGTAGAAGCATAACCATCGGTAAATCCACTCAACCAATAGCCATTAGCATCCGCATCCAAAGAATAAATCAAATTGCCATTTTTATCCTTACGGGTACCCGCATTAACATATTCGCCCTCAATCCAATCCTTCATACGCTGAACATGATCTGGTGTAAAAAGCTGACCACCACCAATATTCGTATTCGCATCATTCTGCATACAAGCAAAATCGACAGAATTCATACTATGCTTCATACGAATTGGGGTACTGAAGCGGAAATTATTATGTAGTTCACACTTACCTTGTCACGCTTGCCACCCGTCTTTGTAGTAATCAATATGACACCGAAAGGTGCACGGGAACCATAAATAGATGATGCAGCTGCATCCTTCAATACTGATACGCTGGCAATATCCTGAGGATTGATGGTATTGATATCACCCTCCATACCATCGATCAAGACCAACGGACTTCCGCTGGAACCCTGTCCGATTGTAGTTGTACCACGTACATTCAAGCTTGGAGTATCATCCAAACTACCTGCAGCCTGGGTAATCTGCAAACCAGCCACCATACCCTGCAGAGCCTGGGTTGCATTACTTACAGGACGGCTATCCAATTCCTCGCCCGATACTGCGGTCACCGCACCGGTAAGGTTTACCTTTTTCTGGGTACCGAAACCTACGACCACCACTTCATTCAATTTGGTATCGTTAGATTTCAAAACCACTTTTGAAGTTCCGGCAGGAACTACCTGAGTAGCATATCCCAAGTACGAAATAGTCAACTGAGCATTACGCTTTACCTTAATAACATAGTTACCATCAATATCAGTAACCATACCATTACGGGTTCCTTTTTTCCATAATGGTAGCTCCGATGACTGGCTCACCGGTTTGATAAGATCTCGCTTGCTGCTAAAGTAGGTAATGTACCTCCGCAGGCAAGGACCAAACACGCGATGGCTTTTACATAAGCTTGACTATGTACAAAGCCTGAGATTTTTTGTGTCTGTCTCATATTCTATTCATGCTAGGTTTATTATTGTTTAAATTTCGATTGCAAAGTAACACAATATTTTGTATATTATGCTACATTATCGTCTAAAAAAGTGAAAATATCGTCCAAACCTGGCGATTTAGACGATATTTTCGTCTTTTAAGCCGATTTTGTTACACTTAAATGTTGTTTATTCTAAATGATGTCTTTGTTGTCTTTAATGTTTTATTGTTTTGTTGTTTCTATATCTTTTTTTTATTGTTTCATCGCCTTCTTCAGTTTTTCCCACAGCAGCATGAATCATGTCGTGGGTTCCACTTCCGTCGGTCACGTATTTCTGAACCATTCTGCCATAACTGATGGCTTCCTTGAGTTCCTCGCTGGTGTTGTCATCCGGCCAACCGGCACGGCGAAGCAGACCGGAAAGTTCTCGGAGGTCTTCCATCTCTGCAAGATTGCCAGGACGCATCGTGTTGATGGCACGGTTCAGGATGGCAGTAGTACCTTCCAGTTCATCCTGGGTTACCTTCTTCTTGCCCTTTGCCACCAGCTCCTGTGCCTGAGCCATCACCTTCTGCATGCGCTCATAGCCGAACGGTGCCCATGGAGCATACTCCGGAACCTTCTGCGAAAGGGCATTCCACTTCTCCTGGTCAGCCTTACGCTCTGCGGCAAGATTCAGGAGAGAATTCAGTTCGGTGAAATCTATCTTCACCTTCTTGCTCTTCTTGCTCTTGGCATCGGTCAGGTTGATGCGGTAGTAGTGGGTACTGTTGGCGTTGCGATAATAGTCTGGCTGGAATTCCTTGCCACCCAACTTCAGGGTAAGGAGATTGGCTCCTGCACCTGTGGTCACGCCGTTCGATTCGCCCACGGTGATATTACTCAATCGGGAGTCGATGTTCAGCGTAGCCTGATTCCAGGTCTGTGCGCCTGTGCCCGCCATCACCAATGGTCCGTACATCAGGGTTCCTACCCAGGATGTCTTCAGCGGAGTACCGTCCAGACTTGCCACATCGCTCGAAAGCTTGTCGGCACCATATTCGATATGCTTGCTGAATGGCATGTCGATTTCTACGACATCTCCCACCTTCCAGTGCTTCTGCTCCAGTTCTACATAGGTGCTAGGCTGATAGCTCTTTGCCATTTCCTTGCCGTTCACCTTGATGGAGAAACCTTGCGTAGCCCAGTATGGTACACGGAGCTTCAGGGTGAAATCGCCCTCGCCTTCCGTAATCTTGATGGCTGAATGCTGTGCCGGCCACAGGCAATCCTGCTTGATGGTCACGCCCTTCTCCTTCCAGTGGAGGGTGGTTGGCATATAGAGACCTACCCAGAGGGTATGATCGTTGGCAAAAATAAGCCGACTGCTGGTACTTGGTATGGTTTTCAGAACCTGTACCACCGCAGCAGGTGCTCTGAGGGAGTCTCGTTGCCGAACGGCTTGGTGGCATTCAGACCTACTGCATACTGATAGCAGGGTCTGATACTGGTCCGGATTGAGCGAACCGATAATCTGATTGTACAGCGTGCGCTCGATATAGTCGAGATACTGCGCATTATCAGGGTTATAACAGTTCAAATCCTTGCTCAACTTGACGAGGTTATACGCGCAGCAGGTTTCGTTGATATCCGGATAAGCCTCCGATTCGCCTTCCTGCAGTCCATTGGTTGCCATACTCAGAATCTGGGTATATGGCTGGCGGAACATCTCTCCATTTCCTACACCACCCATCGCATACATGTATCTGCCCTGCACCAGTCTCCAGAAGTTCTCAGCCAGATTGTAATAGTATGGCTTCTGATTGCTCTTGTAGCTGCGCAGCGCTCCGATAATCATCGGAATATGCTGGTTGGCATGGCGGGTGCGGATGTCATCGATGTTCTTGCTCAGCGGATCATAGAACTTAGGCGCATCGAAACAGTTGGCAGCCTCGAGGAGCTTTGCCTTTTCATCCGGATTGGAAACCATCTCGGAAAAGTCGGGAGAGCGATTCGCTCATACCTCCCACCTCACCGGCGATGTACATGTCCCACATCTCGTAGCGATTGTTGCCCGGCTTGGCTCTGCGCTCATCCTGGGTGCCGTCCTGCTTTTACGTAAGTGCGGTAGTGCATGCGGTTCCATACCCAGAGTCCCATATCCTTGGCGATGAGGAGAGCCTTATCGCAGATTTCCTTATCATCAAAATAGGTTGCGATGTCTATCAGACCGGCAAGCTGCTTGTGTACGCTGTAATAAGGTGCCCAAACCCAATCGGAGTTGTTGTAAGCACGATACATTTCAATCAGAGCACAATGCTGAGCCGGAATAGCGTTGATATAGCCGTGGCCATAAAGTTCAGGGTGCTTCTTATACTCATCAAAAGCAGCCCAGGTGCCCTTCATCTCTCTGAGTTCAGCCTCAGGAGCGAAATCACGAGCCTCCCAGTTGCGCTTCAGATCCTTATTATATACGAAGGTCTTCTCCTGACACTCTCGCAACTCATTCACCATTCGGGTGATGTTCTTGCGAAGGATTGCCTTCTGTTCAGGATTAGTTGCCACGGCGTATGCCTGTGCGATTGCCGACATATAGTGGCCTGTTCCATGACCCTTGAGCTTGGTATCCGGCGAATCCCAGCCATCGCTCTTGGTATAACCCTCGGTACTGAGTCCGTAGGTATCGCGATAGTTGTAGAGTTGTTGGGTAACATCCCAGGAACAGATCTCACGGAGTGTCTCATCACGGTTGTGGGTGAGTCGGTTGTCACCATCTATGCTCACATCAGCGAGCGAGAAGGTATGAGCCACTTCCTTTTCTGGAGTCTGATAGCCTTCAGCCACCACCTTGATTTGTGCCTTGACAGGATAACCATTGTCGGTAGTCTCATCACCAATCACAAAACCACCTATCTCATATTGGCTCCCGGCAGGATGTTTCTGCGCATCAGCCTCAGCCTGCTCATCAGCAAGCGGAGCGTTAGCCCAGCGTACCTGTCGATACTCTGAATAACCATCAGAATAGGTTACCCATACGAGATTAGGAAGTCGGGGAGCTGTGCCCACCGGACAATCCACTGATATTGCCTCCACCTTAGAGATAGTGCGATAAACCGTGGCTGCTGTTGTCATTCCAGGCAAACAAGCTACTCCTATTAATAATGTGAACTGCTTTAAATCCATATCTTCTAGGTTTATTATTGTTTCGTTTATTTTTCTGGCTGCAAAATAACAGAAAAAATCAACGAAGTCCTAAAATTATCGTACATAAAGATGCAACTATCGTCTAACAGGGGGCTTTTGATACGATATTTTCATCATTTTGGACTTTCTTTGCATTACATAAACAATTCTATTCGTAAATTTGCAGCAGAAATAAAAACTTGTGGTAATCCGGTAATACAGGCATTGCCACCAAGCGAACAACCAAACGGACAAAACAACAATAAACCTAGAAAGTTATGGTTAAGAAACTCTTTTTCATCGCCACCTTATTATATATAGGGGCAACAGTATCGGCAGAGAACTATCTGGTGAAATCACCAGATGGTAAAATCGTAGCAGAACTCAACACCAACAAGTCTCTCTCTCTTCAATTTAAATACAATGGCTCCATTCTTTTTACAGGAGTCTTCAATAGGTGTAACGCTGAACGATGGAATGGACATGGGTAAGAATCCGAAGGTAGTAAGCCACAAGCTTAGCAACCATAAGGAAACCATCCATGCGCCATTCTATCGTCAGCAAAACTTTGAAACAGCTTATCAGGAACTGAATCTGAAACTGAAGAATGGTTTCGGCATCATCCTGAGAGCTTACGATGAGGGAGTGGCTTACCGATTCTATACCCAGCGAAAAGGCAAGACCATCATCCTGAATGAAACCGCCGCCTACCAGTTTGGCAAGGACAAGAAAGCATGGTTGCCATACACCACGACTCCAGAAAAGCCTTTTGCCATGGCCTTCCAGAATATCTATCACGAGACTCAGCTCGATACCGCCAAGCAGGATTTAGCCTTCCTGCCAGCTACCATAGATTGCGGAAAGGCGAAAGTCACTATCCTGGAGAGCGACCTGGAGAAGTATCCGGGCATGTGGCTGAAGGCTAACAGCAGCGAACAAGATAAAGAGAAGGGAATCCTGAGAGCCGCCTTTGCTCCCTACCCTAAGGAGATGGCTTACTACCCTTGGCGACACATGAGCCACGTAAAGAGCACCTGCGATTACATCGCAACCAGCACCGGCAAACGCAATTATCCTTGGCGCATCTTCGCCATCACAGAGCACGATACCCAGATGCCAACCAGCAATCTGGTGTACGCCCTGGCTGCTCCCAACAAAATAGGCGATACTTCCTGGATCAAACCGGGCAAGGTGGCCTGGGACTGGTGGAACGACTGGAATCTGAAAGGTGTGGATTTCAAGGCAGGCATCAACTTCGATACTTACAAATATTACATAGATTTTGCTCATAATCACGGCTTGGAATACATCATCCTTGATGAAGGATGGTACAACTCGAAAGAGGGAAGCATTCTGAAACCAATAGACGATATCAGTTGCCTAAGCTCATAGAATATGGTAAGAGCAAGGGCGTGGATATCG
>VOFI01002323.1_pt1 | contig 19047 bp, 27 predicted proteins | sample 5384131 | NCBI WGS metagenome assembly VOFI01 (sample SAMN12384728, study PRJNA508395) | human gut metagenome | isolation source: healthy gut H | host: Homo sapiens
AAGATTGCTGTGCATTTCTGTTTTCCAGTCCATAGACCGGCCGGTTGCCACCATTCCATTCTCTTTCCCGAATAAACGACTCTTGTACACATAATTTTAATTTCTAGTTAAGGGATTTATTATAAGCTGCTTTTACAGGGGAATCAACGGATGATTCATTCCGCAAAAGCGTATTCTGAAAACAATAACGTTCCATTTATGTTTTTAGATAAGTATCAGATATTATTAATAATATCAAAAACAAAATTATGTCATTAAGTAATCTTCTCATCATATTTTTCGTCATCGTTTATGGCGCTGTTTCAGTGATAAATCCTTTGGGGAATGGTTTTGTCGTCAATGGATTCTTTACAAACCTCGATCCTTCAACAACGGAAAGCTGCTATTCAGAAGCTGACCTCAATTTTATAATGATCGGTGTAGGGACATTGGTGATAGGGCTTTTTTTGTTTCTGTTGATTTTCGGTTTGGCGATTCCCGTGATTCAGTTGGGAGGCTTGGAATAGGCAAGTTTTATGCAAAGAGATTGTACACCGCCCGGTTCATGTCGGCTTATGACACGCTCCAGGCAGAAATCGAGGAAATCCATTCGTGGCGGATTGGCTGCCGGTTGCTGGCTGAGCAGGTTCAGGAGCATCCTTCGTTTTCCTGAGTGCGGACAGGTCATTGCCGCGTCAATCAGTTCGTTTTGTCGCCGGCTCAACCATTCTACATCCTCCTTTGAGAAATGCGTACAAACCCACAATGCCTGATAAGAGACAATATCGTCCTCGTCAAAGATAAATTGATAGACTTCTTCTCTGAGTTGTTCGTCATCTTGTATAAAGTGAAGTATTTCTCTAATATCTTCAATATGCACACGTTCGGATAATCTCGCACGTAGGTTCATGTAACTTTCTTTTTGAGGGTTAACCTTTACTCTTACTTTTTTCGACAGTTGCTTCTTTCAGCTGCAAATGCAGGATCGGATAAGGTTTTCCCATACCGTCCGTTTCGTCCCTTCCGATGATTTGGAATCCCATGTGAAGATAGAAGCTGAGTGCTTTTTCATTCTGTTCGTTTACGTCCACCTTATCCAACTGCTTTTTCCGAGTAGCGTATTCCAGTAATCGCTTGCCGTATCCTTTTCCCTGTTCGCCGGGATTTACGAATAACATCTCGATTAGTTCATCGCTCAGTCCCATGAAAGCTACAATCTTTCTGCCGGCATCCCGGATAATGTATAGTTCTACCGCCGGTAAATAATGATTGCGCACCAATGGCTTGTAAAACTGGATATGTTCTTCCGTGAGAAAATGATGCGTGTGGCGTACCGATGCTTCCCAAACTTCCAGAATCTCGTCATAGTCTTGCGGGGCAGGCTGGCATATATTCGGAAGATAGTAACACAAATGGTCGAATATATTCCCGTTGTAAGTCAGTTCCGCCTGATGCAGCACACCTTCATAGATAAATCCGTTCCGTTCAAGCACTTGTTGTGACCGTTTGTTGTGTGGGTAACAATTGGCGGTGATGAGGCTGAGTTGCAGTTCGTTGAAACCGTAGTTGAGTATAGCCTGTACCGCTTCCGTCATATATCCTTTGCCCCAATGCGCTTCGTCAAGCCAGTACCCCAGCATACGTACCTGTGGATTCTCCCGTTTCGGGTCGGGGACGATTCCGATAGAACCGATAAGTTGCTGCGCATCTTTCAGTATCATCGCCCAGATATTCTCTTGGCCGATAAACACATTCTGAAGAATCTCCCGCGATTCTTCTATCGTCTTGTGGGGCGCCCAACCGGCATTATTACCCAAGTTCGGGTTCTGGCAACAGGCAAAAAATGCATCCGCATCCTCTTCTTGAAAAGGGCGGATCAGCAGCCGTACCGTCTCTAGGCTACGGGGCGTCACAGTTTCCTCTGTCTCAGTCTTCTTCTCCATATTCTTTCTTGTATACACATTCTATACGGTTCCCGTCCGGGTCAAGGATGACACTTTCAAAATAGCCGTCTCCCGAAGTGCGCGGCTCACCGGCAATGGTGTAACCTTCGGAACGCATTTCCTCAGTGAAACGAAGAACTTCCTCCTGGCCGGGAAACGTGAAAGCGAGATGTGTCAATCCGACTCTGTTTTCTTCCACCACCGTATTCTGTACATCGGGACGGCTCATCAATTCCAAAGAAGGACCTTCACCGAAAGATATGAAGTAAGACTCGAATCCCTTCTTGGGATTCACATATTTCTCATTGCTTTTTCCACCCAGGAAGCGGACATAGAACTCTTTCAACTCTTCCAAACGGAAAGTCCAAATGGCGATGTGGTGTAGTTTCATTTTTAATCTGATTTTTCTTTTTTATCATTAACTATTACTCTCTTTATTTGGCAGACTGCATCGCGTATTCATAAACAATACGTGAAATATCAGCGATAATCTTACTGTTTTCCGCAAAGCTTTCTTCGGAATCTTTCACAAAGACAGCTATGCTGTAAGTGCGTCCGTCCGGCAAAAGAACAAAGCCGATGTCGTTACAGCCTATCTGTTGTCCTTTGGCATTAAGGTCGCCTGTCCCCGTTTTATGTCCTATTACCACTCCTTTGTCCGCTAAAGGAGCAACCAGCCGGTCTTGCCCGGTCTTGCATTCTACCATTGTCTGATAGATGAAATCCTTATATTCTTGTGCAAACAACGGTTCCCGTCGGAAAATCTCCATTAATTCGGCAGCAGCCAATGGTGTACTCCAGTTTTGATAACACAAATCCAAATCTTCGTGCATGGCAGTTTCCGTACCGACAATAGCACAATCCCGAATGCCTAACGAATGGATATATCGGTTCACGGCATCCGGTCCGCCCTGATAATCAAAAAGTATATCGCAGGCATTGTTGTCACTCTGCTGAAGTGTGTATTGAATATCATTATTGACAGTTACCGTATCTTTCCCATCAATGATGACGGCTATTCCTATTTCGGCCTTCTTTTCCCTTGATGGCTTCTTTCAACTGTGTCTCAAGTTGAGTTTGTCGGGCAAACATAGGAGGGTGGGGACCAAACAAAGAAATACTATGAATGAACGCATAATCAATTTCTCTTTTAACGGGTTACTAATTCTCTATTGAAATCATATTCTCTGTTGAAGTCACAAAAGGTATAAATAGTAATTGCCCTTTTGCAAATTCTTACTTGAAATTTATAGTTGTATAATGAATATGTAGAGTTAGTTTCTTAATTTTTGTAGTAATAAAAATATTGATACAGAAATTAGGTTTACTATTTCATTTATGTTATTTTTGTGATATCTTATTACTGAAATATATACTATGTAAATATTTGGAAGTAGTAACACACCATTAAAAGACAAAACTAATATGAGCACTTTTCGTGCCATAGAAGAACTTGTCAAAAGTCTGGACCGGGAGAAAGAACTCTTGAAAGAAATGTTTGCTAAACGGAAATCTCTTTCGTTCCGTTATGATTATGCGCTTGAAATGACGGAGTACAAAGAAGAGCGTATCCGCTATCTGATAGACTATGGAGTCATCCGGGACACTGGCGACTTCCTTGAAATGGAGGATATTTATCTGAAATTCTTTGAAGATGTGCTCGAAGTAAATGAAGAAATCAATGTATCTTTCGTGCAGGATTACCTGACACGACTGAATGAAAACATTGACTATTACTTGAAAGAGAATAACGAACAACGTAAATACAACTACCAGCGTGAAGTGAAACGCTGCTTGAAAAACATCGCTCTGACTACAGTCCGCAATGTGATGGATCTGAAAGAAACATGGATAATACCTATAAGAACGAACCTAATTATAAGATAAAAAAGACCAAACTTGTCCGCCTCGATGAGAAACGGAATAATATTGCTCTGCTGATTCGTAAAAGTGAGGAATTGATAGACTACGGACAGCCTGTTTTCTTCCGGGTGGCGATGGACGTACAAATGCGGAATGTAGTTAGTGACGTGAAACTTCAGCTAAATGACTCGTACCATAACCTGATTGAAATCCAGAAACAAATCATCCATTATCTGAATCTGATAGATTATCAGAACCGTATCTTTGAGAAAGTAAAGAAGTTGAAGTACTTGAAAGACCAGTTCTTGTTGGAAGAACATACAAGTATCCGTTCTGTTGCCGCACAAAAAATCCTGTCTGGATGGAGCCGCAGGTCGGTTATCGCATCAAGCTTTCCATTGATAATCTACGGACTTCCGATGAGGCTTTTCAGATTTTGAAGAAACTTGTCGCGCGGCAGAAAAATTCTCGAAAGGAATGAAACAACTGGCAGATGCCATTCCGGAAGGATACCTGGATGGGCAGTCGCAAATGATAGATACCGTAAACTTGCAGGAAGTGCATAATTCATTTATGGCGTCCAGCACCCACCTGTTCTCTTTTGTGATGAACTATCGCTACCGGAAAGAGGTGACACGTGGAGAGAAATTAATCTTTTTTCTGCCAACTGGCATCACAGTATGCCGACGAACTTCGCTTTACGGATACTTATGAAATCTCCGATGAAGTGGAATACCCTTTAATATATGCCAAATGATGTATGCTGAATGCTAAAAACAGATGACTATGAAATATACTGAAGAGATATTTAATATACTTAGCAAAGGGGGGATTTATTTCTTCCAATAGTGTCTACCCAAGTGAAACGCTTGTATGATGCCATTGAGGAAAGATTTGCCCGATTATTATGATTACTACAAAGGCATCGGTTTTTATCTGGAAGGCGGTGACGGTTATTACTACTTTACTCGCAAGGAATCGAAAGTCGACTTAGAACGTAAACTGGAAGCAATTCAGAAGTGGATTGATTACCTGAGTTTCTGAAAACCTATCATTCGGCATTCGGCCCGGGCTTTCTGTTTCGTGCTGCTGATATTGAGATTCGATAGGATGCGATATCGAACTGAAAGAAAAGGCAACTAAACTGTTTTCGGATAAGAAGAAATATGATGAAGTAGTCGGCAAACTGCTGAAAGAACTGGAGAGTATAGGACTGATAGAGAAAGAAAACGAACTTGACGGGACGTATAAAGTATTGTCGGCTTTCCATTATATGGAGGACTTGGTTGATTGTATCACAATTTCAGAGGAGGTGCAAGATGAGATACCTGAATAAGATTATTTTTCTGAACAGTGCCCATATTCCGTATGCGGAAGTGAAGTTGGATGGGAACGTACATTTTATAGGTACGCAAGGTGTCGGTAAGAGTACGCTGCTCCGTGCCATCCTATTCTTTTTTTTTATAATGCTGACAAACTAAGACTAGGCATTCCGAAGGAGAAGAAAAGCTTCGATGCTTTTACTTTCCATACGCCATAATTCTTACATTATCTATGAAGTGATGCGGGAGAATGGGGCGTATTGTGTGGTAGCTGCCAAATCCCAGGGACGGGTGTTTTTCCGTTTTATTGATGCGCCATTCCAACAGGACTGGTTCATTGACGAACACAATGTGGTACATTCCGAGTGGGGACGCATCCGCGAACATATCGGTTCGAAGATTCAGATTACTGCACAAGTGACTAGCTATGAAATGTATCGGGACATTATTTTCGGTAATAACCGCAAGCATGAAATGATACCCTACCGCAAGTTTGCCATTGTGGAAAGTGCAAAATATCAAAATATTCCCCGTACGATACAGAACGTCTTTTTTTTAAATTCCAAACTGGATGCTGATTTTATAAAAGATACCATTATCCGTTCGATGAGTGATGAGGATATCTCTGTCGATTTGGACTTCTATCGTAGCCAGATAAAGGAATTCGAGCAGGAATACAGGGACGTGATGCTTTGGTTTACAAAGAACAAGAATGGAGAAGTGCCTGTCCGGAAGATGGCGGAGAAAGTAATGAACGCCTATCGTGACTTGATTTATACTCAAAAGCAGATTGGTGAAGGGCGTGCGGAGCTTAACTTTGCGGAGAAACAGGCTTTGCATGAGATTCCGTTAGTGAAGGAAGAACAGGCTAAAGCGGAGACGGAACGTGAACGGTTGCTGCGGCTTATGGGTGAACTGCAACAAAAGTACACCAATGAGCGTGATGGCTTGATTAGGGATATAGGTATAATAAGCGATTTGCTCAAAAAGATACGTGAGAAACGTCTGCATTACGAGCAGATGCAGATTGAAGAAATCATCAAACGGGTATCTTGCGAAGAATTACTGATTCAGGAACTTGAGCAAGTCCGGAATATGAAATCGGAACTGACAAGAGCTTATGAGGACGTATTGAGTAAGTACCGATTGCTGTTTGAGAAACTGGAAGCTGATTTCCGTACTTTTGAGAATAGCCAGCAAGCACGGATAAATGCTCGGAATGCGGAGATTGCCGGCAAGCAGGAAGAATTGATGCAACAACTTCGTGTGGAAGAAGAGAAAGTAAGGGCAACGCAAGAAGAGAAAGTGCAGACTGTGGATAATCGTATCCGGCAGTTGCGCGATGAACAGGCACAGTGTAACCTGAAACTTCAAAAGGTGAAATACGAACATCCCCATCAAAAGGAAATGTCCGATTGTGAAGACGGTATCAACGAACTGCGCAAAAAGGACAAGGAACTGGAACATGGCATTTGTCAGCAACAAGGAGAAATAAAGCAGTTGAGGCAGGAGTGTGAATGGAAAGTGAAAGAGTTGAAATGGGAATTTCAGGCAAAGATGGAGACCGTTCGTAAAGAACGGAGCGCGATTGAAGAACAGTTGCAAACATTGGAGGTCTTGATTGAGAAACGAAAAGGTTCTTTGTGTGAATGGCTGGAGAAGAACAAACCGGATTGGCAGGAGACGATAGGCAAGGTGGCGGATGAGGAACTGGTGTTGTACAACAATGAACTGCAACCTCAATTAGTGAATAAGGAAGCTACTTTGTTCGGCGTTTCACTCAATCTGACAGCAATCGAGCGTTCTGTCCGCACTCCCGAGGAAATGAAGCAGGAGCGCGATAGGCAACAAGCAGCCCGGCAACTCTGTACCGACCGTCTCACCCGACTGACGGAAGAAGAGGGGGGAAGCTGTTTCTTCTTTGGAGAAGAAGTATTCGAAGCAAATACATAGTATTTTGGAAGAACAACATCTGATGGAAGCCGAGCGAATGCAGATTCCTGCAAAAATTGAAGAATTTGCAGGCTGATTACGCCTCATGGAAGACGAAAGGAGGAGGAATGGAAAAGAGCTTGTGTCGAAGAATTACAGGCGCAACTGAATGATATCGGTCATCGTCTTTATGTGGCGGAAGGCGAGAAGGAGAAGCATTTGGCGGAACGGGAAAAACTGTTGAAAGCTTGCCGGAAAGTGTATAATGACAGCAGGACGGAACTCCGGAAGGAACTGGAGGAGTTTGTTGCCAGCGTTCAGCAAGAGATAGAGCGGATGAAACAGCAAACTGAGGAGCGGAAAAAGGAATTGAAGCAGGTGCAGGAGAATGAATTAAATGGAAAGGGTGCTGATACGGTCACTATCCGCAAGTATGATGACAGGCTTGCCGAAATAAATAAAGAATTAGATTATATAGGTAAATCCCGCCCGCAAGTTCTTTATTATGAAAGAGACAAGGAGGAACTGTTTGATAAAGAACCTGCTACGCGAAGCCGGAAGAAAAAAGAACTGGATGCGAAGCTAGTTGCATTGGACGAACGTTTCGCTCTGAAAAAGGAGAAGTTGCAGGTTCAGAAAAAAGGGGCGGACGAGCATCTCGAGCGGATTAAAAGGAATTGCACTTATTGGAGGATGGATTGAATAAAGTGGATATGTTCCGGAAAGATGAAACTTTCTGTCCGCCTTCTGTGATAGAAATAGGAGAGAAGCCTACTCGGAAAAATTGCGATGTTATTGTGGAAGAGTTGAAGTCGCTCATCGTATCCACTATCAGAAAAACAGAAGAATTCAAAGAAAGCGGTGACGCAGTTCAATGGAAACTTCTCGTCAAAAAACACGTTTCATTTCCGTACGGAACTGGTTGGAGAACAGGATTACTATGATTTCGCTTCAATCTGTGCGAGTTTGTAGATAATGATAAGATTTCCGATTATCAGAAACATATCAGTGAACGGTATACGGATATAATCCGCCGGATTTCGCAGGAAGTGGGAGGGCTGACCCGTAATGAAAGCGAGATACACAGAACAATAAAGGATATCAACGACGATTTTGTCAAGCGGAATTTTTGCCGGAGTAATAAAAGGAAATAGCTCTTCGCCCGCTTCAGAGCAGCGATAAACTAATGCAGTTATTGCTGGAGATTAAACGTTTTAGTGATGAGAACCAATATAATATGGGAAAGGTTGACTTGTTCTCGCAGGATTCCCGTGAAGATGTCAATGCGATGGCTGTCCGGCATTTGTTGTCGTTTATGAAATTCCTGCTTGACGAGCCGGGACGCAGACGGTTGGCGCTTGCCGATACATTCAAACTGGAGTTCCGCGTGAAAGAGAATGATAATGACACGGGATGGGTGGAGAAGATTGCCAATGTAGGTTCCGACGGTACGGACATTCTGGTAAAAAGGCAATGGTCAATATCATGCTGATTAATGTATTCAAAGAAAAGGCGTCACGTAAGTTTGGTGACTTTAAAATCCATTGTATGATGGATGAAATAGGCAAGTTACACCCCAACAATGTGAAAGGTATTTTGGACTTTGCCAATTGCCGGAATATTTTGTTGGTAAACAGTTCTCCCACTACTTACAATGTGGAAGACTATCGTTATACCTATTTATTGAGTAAAGACGGGCGGTCAAATACACAGGTTGTCCCATTGTTAACCTATAATAAGATAGAAAAATGAGTGGCAGTTTATTTACATTGGCAATGGCGAGGCTGGTTCTGAAAATGCTGGGCGGTGAGCTCATACCTTACACAAAGTTTGATGGACTGATAGCAAATAGATTAATGGATGAGGGAATCATTACTATTGTTCCCCGAGGGAGTAAGCGTAGTTTTCGTATGATTGATCCGGAAGGATGCCGTATCTACATCTCCCAGAATTATACTTCCGGCATGGAGCTGGAAGATTGGATTGAGATGAAGAACTGTCCGGATGAAGTGTCGCGTTCGGAGCAAGTGGCGAAGGCGGGGGACTCTAAATTGAGATATACTCGTACGTTCAAAGGTTTTCTCCTTAATTGTTATACGCCTATAGAAGCTACGTTTCATGGCGAACCATGTGTGCTTTCTCCTTTGCAAGGCACTTCTATTTTCATGCAGGATTACGAATATTTTCGTATTCCTGAAGATGTTGTAGTAGTGGGTATAGAGAATGGAGAGAATTTTCAGCATATCCGTGCCCAAAAGTACTTGTTTGAAGGAATGAAAGTTCTTTTCGTGTCCCGTTATCCGCAATCGAAGGATTTGTGTAACTGGCTAAAGATAATCCCCAATCGCTATATTCATTTCGGAGACATAGATTTGGCTGGCATTTCTATCTTTTAAATGAATTCTATGTCAAATTGGGCAACCGTGCGGAATTTTTCATTCCTGCGGATGTGAAGAAACGCCTCAAGGACGGAAACCGGCAGCTTTATGATAATCAGTATTTGCGTTATAGGGCTATGTTGGTTTCTGACGAACGTTTAAGGCCATTGGTGGCAATGATTCATAAATATGGAAAGCGTATGAACAAAAGGAAGGATATATAAAGTATTAAATTAGTCATATCAGCATCTCTATGAAATGAAAAACAAAATATATCTGTCATCTGTCACAGATTATAATCTAACTTGCAGAGTATAAGTACTTAATGCTGTGACAGCACAATGTGACAGCAGTGTGATGGCAATAATGCTGTCACCTAGAAAACAAAGACAAAATAAAGACGCTGCTCGAAAATAAATAGTATCAGCCATCAATGGATAAGTTGTTCAATTTATTATCCTCGTACTTATGGAGTTGTGTCCTTTGAAACCAACAGTTTCAAGGTGCGAAACTTTAGTTTCATACGCTTGAAACTATAGTTCCAATTGTTCCTTGAAACCATTGGTTTCTCACCGATGAAACTACAGTTTCCCTTAGCTGGAACTTTAGTTTCAAGCAGGGAAAACTAATTTGCCCCGTAATTCGGCGGTGGCAATCCCGTTTCTTTCGGTTAAAGAGATGCTTGATATATCAATAATTTTCTGTATTAAAAACTTGTTTTTTCTTTGCCGGTTTCGGATATTATGACTAATTTAGCAGTCTCAACGATCACAAAGACGCTGACAAAACAAATTATTATTATATTAATGAAAATTACTCAATTTCGTAAGAACGAAGATACGATAGCGCTTAGCGTAATGGATCTAGATATACTGGTAAATAAGATAAAAGACAGAAATAAAATCCCGTCCTGTTTCTACATTCAGAGAGCATCTGCGATATACCCTTTCCGATGAACGGTGTATGTTTGCCGATAAACTGCCCAAGATAATTCCTGCTGCCGAATTTCGAAAAGTAAACGGTCAGAAACAGATGAAAAACTACAACGGTATTGTAGAACTGACCATTGGTCCCTTTGTCCAATAAGTCGGAAATCGCTTTAGTGAAACAAAAAGCCTGTGAGCAACCACAAACCCGTTGTGTTTTTATGGGTTCAAGTGGCAAAACTGTGAAAATATGGACTACCTTCACCCGACCGGACAACTCGCTTCCCAATACACGGGAAGAGGCGGAATTGTTTCACGCTCACGCCTATCGGTTGGCTGTGAAATGTTATCAGCCCCAGATCCCATTCGATATACTTCCCAAAGAGCCGACTTGGAGCAATATTCGCGATTATCCACGATCCGGACATCATATATCGTCCGGATTCAGTCAATTTTCTCTCTCAACCATCATCAATGCCCGAAGAAACCACTTTCCGTGAAGCGGTTCAGGCGGAGAAATCCCCATTAACCCGTGCCGTACCGGGATATGATGCGGAAAATGCTTTTTTGATGCTTTTTGAAGCAGCTTTTCGGAAAGCTGTATGCCGATCTTAGCGAAGCGGGACTCGAATTGAGCAAAGACACATGGCATCCTTTAGTCGTCCAACTGGCTAAAAACTGTTTTGCTTCGGGACTTCCACAAGAAGAAGTTGTGAAACGTACCGTTTTCCACTTCTATATGTATAGACAGGAAGAGCTTATCCGGCAAATGATTGGCAATATATATACCGAGTGCAAAAGGTTTCGGCAAGAATATCAGCCTGACTAAAGAGCAGCAACTCGCCTTGCAGACTGAAGAATTTATGAAACGCCGCTATGAATTCCGTCATAATACCCAAATTGGTGAGGTAGAATATCGTGAAAGGCTTTCTTTTCGTTTCCGCTTCAATCCTCTCGACAAACGTGCGCTGAACAGCATTGCTTTGGATGCACAGATGGAAGGTATCCCGTTGTGGGATAGGGATATTAGTCGTTATATTTACTCCAATCGCGTGCCTGTATTCAACCCGTTGGAAGATTTCCTCTACCGGCTTCCTGCGTGGGACGGCAAAGACCGTATTCGTGCATTGGCAGCCACCGTCCCTTGTAAGAATCCGTATTGGATGGATTTGTTCCACCGTTGGTTTCTCAATATGGTTTCTCATTGGAAAGGAAGCAATAAAAAAGTATGCAAACAGTGTTTCTCCCTTACTTGTCGGACCGCAAGGGACACGTAAATCCACCTTTGCCGGAGCATAATGCCCCCTTCCGAGCGTTCCTACTATACTGACAGCATTGATTTCTCCCGAAAGAAAGATGCCGAACTTTACCTCAATCGTTTTGCGCTTATCAATATCGATGAATTTGACCAGGTGAGTTCGACACAAAAGGCTTTTGAAACATATTCTGCAAAAGCCTGTGCTGAATGTCGGAAGAAACCTCATGGCAGTGCCGTGCTTGAAATGCGTCGGTACGCCTCATTCATAGCTACAAGTAACCAAAAGACTTGTTGACCGACCCTTCCGGCAGCCGTCGTTTTATTTGCATCGAAGTGACCGGAGTGATTGACACCAACCGTCCGATAGACTATGAGCAGCTTTACGCACAAGCTATGTACGAATTGGAACATGGCGAACGTTACTGGTTCGATCAGGAGGAAGAAAAGATCATGGTGGAAAACAACCGTGAATTTGAACAAGTCCCGCCGGAAGAGCAACTTTTCTTCCGTTATTTCCGTGCCGCACAGCCTGAAGAAGGGGAGTGGCTGTCTCCAGCGGAGATTATGGAGGATATTCAAAAAGGCAGTTCAATCCCGATGTCTGTCAAGAGGGTTAATTCCTTCGGAAGAATACTGAAAAAGCAAGAAATACCTTCCAAACATACGCGTAGCGGTACGCTTTATCATGTCGTAAGACTAATAACCAGGTGATAGCAAAAATGCCATCCCCCTGCCGTCACCTCTTGCTGTCACAGTCTTATCGGTTCATTACTAAACTATTAATCCCCTAAACTGGTGACAGATGACAGCAACTCACCAATATATTCTTCTGTGTAATGTTGGTAAGTTGGCTCTTCTTTATCCCTTTATTGCGGAATAGTTGTCTGATGTAGGCTTGGTCTTTAGGCATAAGTCCCCGTTCTCCACGGTAGAACCGGTAGTATCCTGTTTTCCCATAGTGTCCCACCAATTGTATTCTGATACTGACCGCATCCTCATAGGCTATCTCAATAGCGATAGGGTGAATATACTGATGTATAAATTTATTGTTAAAAGTTCTTTGTCCCACTTCTTTTTCTGTAGTAGTGGAGGAATGAGGAAAATATGGAAACTTGTCTTTCATAAGGAATGTGTTTAATAATTCATAAAAGTAGAATGATTTCTTTTTCTTTGAATGAGTATTAGAAGAAAAAAGCTCATAACTACTTTAATCTGTTATCTGAACTATCTTGTTTAAATACTGTGATTTGAATCGTCTATTGAGATTGTTTTATACGTTTTTTTATCATTCTCGATTGTTTCTATCGTTTTTGCGATAGATTCTACATGTTCTTGATCATGCCGAATTTTACATTCGCCCTAGTATATCTTTTAGCCAATTTAGGCAAGGAACATCTTGGTTGATATCCTTGATTGTTTCAACAAAGAGGAATGCATTCAGAGGTTTATCCTTCCCATTCGATAAGTTGTATTTATGGGCGTTCTCAAAATTAGCGTTGTGGACATATCTGTTTGATAATCCGTTTTCAATAATATTGGCAGCTTCCACTTTCTTCCATATCTTTCATTAAGACTCCATGCTGCACTTGTTTTTTTGTCCATTAACTGTATTGATTAGCTTAGAATCTACATCATGGATTGGATAATGTTTGATATGAAATGCTGTTAAGATGTCTTGGAAAAATGGAATGTTCATTTTGGAACCTGTGTTTAAGACAAAGATTTCTTTCTCTGGAAAGAACTTGTTTAATAGTTCTCTATATACAATGGTTTCAGTATCTCCTTCTACCAATAAAACCTTATCTGCATAAAAAACTTCGCATATATGAGGATTAAATCTGTTTATCATTTGTACTCTTTTTTCGAATACATTTCTGTATAAACTCCAGTTTGTACTTGGTATGTGATAGTCTCTTCATCCTGATTTTTAACAACTCTAATAAGCGAAGAATGATCTTTCGATATGTCAATCATCATAGGTGAATGTGTGGCGCACAATATTTGATATGGTTTACCGGGAGCTGCTGATTATACAATTCTTCGCGCAACTTAAAAGTGATTTTGGATGTAAAAAGTTCTGGTTCTTCGTATAAGATAATGTACTCCTTTCGATGCGATTCTTCTTGCATATTTAATAAAAAGGTTATGAAATTGAAGAGCGCCTGTCGTATGATACCATGACCGCTTCTTTGAAAAAGAATCTTTCTGTCTATTCCATCTTTTTGTATGGTAATTGTATGATTCTTTTTAATAGATCTTCTACTTTAATGTTTTCGGAGGTATTGGCTTCTATGCTAAGCTTTAATCCGTCAAATACGTGTTGGAAAGATTGGTTGAGTAATTCATCTTGTTGTTGGATAGTGGCACAACCAATAACGCAGTTCTGTAGATTACGTATTTCTTGAAGAACTTTTTCATATTGTTCCTGATGGTTATCTTTCAAAGATTTTTAAATATTGATCTTGAATCAACTTGTTCACTTTCTCCCCTAAAGAAGCTTCATCTTCCATGGCATTTATTGAGATTGGGTAGGGGCTGCTTTCCCCCGAATAAACTATCAAATCCCCCTAGGAGAGAATCCGTTAAGAACCCAGTGTCCTTCATTAGGAGAAAATGTATATTTCTTGAAATCTTGATTAATATTGTTCCATTCTTTCTTTATTTTAATCTATCCATCACTATTCACCCACTTAGTAGCCCAGTCTGGGTCTGATTTGGAATAGGATTTATCTTTATCATCATCTTTTTCTCTAATTCAAACCATCCTTCCATTTTTATTGTATTGGTGATATCCTGATTATAGAAATCATCTAAAGTCGCTTTCTGCTTGGAATTAGTGAAGGATTCGTAGGCTCTTAAAAAAGTGGATTTACCAGTATTGTTTTGTCCTATAAAATATAATATCAGACTTTTTGAACTGAATTTCATTATGCTCTCCTTTTTAAACCTCTGAAATTTTGAACCTTAAATTTTACTAGCTTCATGTTTTGATTATTTGTGGTTTATAATTTGTGACAATGTCTCGATTTAAGAGATTAACCCTTTTGTTGTAAAATAAATGATTGATAAATAGTAGTTTGCAAACTCCAGGAATTTATCAGTATTAGCATTACGAAACAAAAAATAAATACTCTTTCAATTGTACAAAAGTAGCAATAAAATTTAGCAATATCATTCCTTTTGAGGATATTTATCTTGTAAAGGATATTTTCGTATAGAACTCGATAATCTAAAAAGAAAAATTCGGTATTGCGGATTTGAAACTTTTGAAAAAATATTGGTATGTACAGCAATTTGAAATAACAATTTCCTATCTTTGCAATCATCATGTAGATATTTTATATCTTGACTTTTTCTTTTTATATATTAAGTAGCATGGAACTACCCAAACTGATAAATAACATAAATGAACGTGTGATAGACGATCTAAGAGTCAGATTGTCCACTAAATCGAAAGTGTCCATAGCTGCTGCTTCATTTTCTATTTATGCTTTCGTGAGTTCGAAATAAAATCAAAAAATAGCAAGTTGTCCGTCATTGACAAAATTTACGTCAATGGCGGGCTTCTTTTCAAAAAAACAGTATGCCGCGATAGCCGACAAGGAGTTGGCTATAAAGTTATTGAATGAACGATGTCTGGAGTGCTCAATCTGTGCTATGTTCTTCAATTCGTCATTGACTGTTTCAATCAAGGCTCTTTTTCTGAGCAGAATCTTGTCAGCAATACTCATCAGTGAGTTTCTAATATTGTTTTTAACTTTAGTGAAGCTGTATGCCATTAAGGAAAAGGTTCTCAAATAAAGCCTGACCGATATATCCTTTGTCTGCGCATAGTTTTCCTTTGATGTTTTCCAGAAACTTGCCTTGTTTCAACGGTTCCCGGTCATCCACGTTTCCAGGCGTGAACATGAAATTGAGTATCTCTCCTTTGTCATTGATTATCAGATGTAGCTTGAATCCGAAGAACCATCCCATAGAACATTTCCCACGCTCGGCAAGTCCTTTAAATGTCTTATGAATCAGGATTCTTTGGTTACGACATACACGCAAGGGAGTGGAGTCGACGAAACTGATACCGGTACAGGTTCCCAGCAGGACTTTTTTGATGAAGATGGTCAGGGGAAGTAATACTTCCTTCTCCAGTTCCACAAAACGGTTATAGGACACCTGGCGCGGAAACAGGTGTTTCAGATGTTTGCAGACATACTCCTTGTAATAATGCTTGAAGCAGCGGAAACCACCGGAGTGGAACAGGATAAAAATGACCATCATCTCCGCATCACTCATCCGGTTAGGCTTGTTACGATGCCCGATCTTCTTGTCTTCAATCATATATTTCTCCTGTTATAACGCAAATTCCTCGCAAAAATCATCGGCCATACAATAAATCTCTGTAATTTTAGACTCCGGAAACATAGTGGTAATCGTTTAAATGTTATAATTCGGTTCTATAAATTTAATGATTTTATCGCTATGTTTCTAATTGTCAGAAAAATATATTTATTCTACGTTTGTTGAATCAGGTGATTCGTGCCGGAGTGAAGACAAAAGTACTAATGCTTTCTGCTACTCCCTGTCAACAATGGCTTCAAGGATTTAAAGAATCAATTGCAGTTGGCTTATGAGGGTGAAGTTGAAAAAGATTGATTCTTTATTGGATACTAAAAGTAGCATTGATGATATATTCCGTCAGGCACAAACTGCATATAATAGATGGGTGAAGTTTGAACCGACGGAACGTACTACGGCTAAGTTGTTGGGAATGTTAAGCTTTGATTTTTTGAGGTGTTAGATTCGGTGACAATTGCCCGTAGTCGAAAACATATTGAGCGATATTATGATACTACAGATATCGGTAAATTTCCTACCCGTCTGAAACCAATATCCCGCCGTCCATGCTTAACGGATTTGAGTGCAGCTATCAATTATAATGAAATTTACACCCAGTTGCAAACGTTGAATCTTGCTATATATACTCCTTCTGATTTTATATTGGCGAGCAGAATAAAGTAAGTATGTAGACTTGGACGAGTCTGGCAGTGAAAGTGGGTTATCCATGCATGGACGTGAAAAGGGTATTCGTCAATTGATGGCAATCAATATGCTAAAACGTTTGGAAAGTTCAGTTAATTCATTTCGCTTGACTATTCAACGTATACAGGAACTTATCAAAATACGATAAACAGGATAGATAACTTCTCGCGTGACAGATATGGACATACCCCTTTGGAAGTGGACGATTATTACCCATCAATGGTAGCTGAAGATGAAGAATATTATGGCTCTGCTTTTGTTGGTGGAAAAAAAAGACAAAGATTGATTTAGCTGATATGGATTTTATATCTTGGCGGCAGTATCTGGAATGGGATAATGAGATTCTTAACCTTCTTTTGGTGATGCTTCAAGATATTACTCCTCGTCACGACAGTAAGTTGCAACAACTTATTGAAGATTTGGAATCTAAATTCAGTCATCCTATCAATGATAAAAATAAAAGGTCTTGATCTTCACGGCTTTTTTCTGATACGGCTGAATATTTATATTCGGAACTGGCTGACCGTATTCATGATGAATATGGTTTGAATGTTGCTATGGTGACAGGTTCGGTGGACGGAATGTGTACTATCAAAAAATTAAAGCCTGACTTTAATACAATTCTTACACTCTTTTCGCCTCGTTCAAAGGAACGTGATGTCTTATTTCCCGGTTCGAATACTGAAATAGATGTACTTATTGCTACAGATTGTATATCGGAAGGTCAGAACCTGCAGGATTGCGATTATTTGATAAACTATGATATACATTGGAATCCCGTTCGTATTATTCAGCGATTTGGGCGTATAGACCGTATTGGCTCCAAGAATGAGGTGATTCAACTGGTAAATTACTGGCCTGATGTAGAGTTGGATGATTATATCAAGTTGAAAGGTCGTGTAGAGGCTCGCATGAAGGTTACTGTTATGACTGCCACTGGTGATGATAATCTTTCTCTGACGAAGAAAAAAGGGGATTTACAATACCGGAAGGAGCAGTTTGAAGCGTCTACAAGAAGAAGTTGTTGATATTGAAGATATGGATACGGGTATCAATATCATGGATTTAGGACTTAATGAGTTCAGGCTAGACCTTTTGGCTTACATGAAGGATAATCCGGATATTGCTCATACTCCTTTTTGGGATGAGTGCTGTTGTTGGAAGTTCAGATTTTGTGCAGCCGGGAGTTATCTATGTGTTGAAGAACCGGAACAATGGAGTAAATATCAATAATCAGAATTTACTTCATCCATTCTATATGGTTTATATAAGTCATGAGGAGAAGTGCTTTGTGATCATTTGTCCCTAAAACTATGCTTGACAATATGCGTGCAGCCTGTCGGGGAAAAACATGAACCAGATAAAACTTTATGTTCTGTGTTCAATAAAGAAACGAAAGACGGGCGTGAGATGAGTCACTATTCTGACTTGTTGCAGGAAGCTATTCATAGCATTATTGAAGTGAAAGAAGAATCGGATATTATGAGCCTTTTCTCGGCGGGTGAAACTACTGCACTTCGAAATAAAATATCAGGGGCTTGATGATTTTGAGTTAATCTGTTTTTTTGGTGATTAAATAGTGAAACGTTATGTATAATCTTCCGCAATCAACTATCGTAAACAGAGTTATCCCCAAGAAAACGTTTGTAAATCAATGGGGAGCTAATACTGCATGAAGGATCACTTCACAAATGATGTGGTTCGAGTGGAATGGTTGGCTAAGTTAGCGCCAAGTACTATTAATGTGGCAGATGGAAAAAGAAGTACATGAAATCACTATCTTCCTTGTGCCTATTAAGGATGAAAATTGTCCGGATGATATTTTTTCTTTTTATTGATGGTATGATACCACGACATACAATCTTTATTTTGCGTTGGGGAGATATGACTTGTTTGCACCTCAATTACAAAGAATGGATGGAAAGCAGTACGAATACGGATAAAACTTTTCGTATTGCGAAGACGTATCGTTCTCAATGGATAAAAGATACAGAAATCAGTCTTTCCATAGAGGGGTTGACGATGGATGCTATCTATGAAGCACTTGTTCGCCAAGTAGCAGGGGAGCGCATTATTGCACAAAGCGAAAGTTTACGTGAGGATGTGGAGAAATCGACTCAACGTGAAATGTTGCTTAAAGAAATAGAGATTCTAAAGTGGAAAGAAGCGAAGGAGAGGCAGCCTCGAAAGAAGTTTGCGATTCATAAACAGATTATTGAATTAGAAAGGCATATAAAGTAAGATAAAGATGGCATTAAAGCTAAACAATAATAGAATGGGTAATTGTATAAGTTCGACTTCATTATTCCATTTTACAAAAAAAAATCCTCTATATTAAAGAAGATTCTTAAAACTGGATTGAAATACTCTTTTTCCTGTGAATTTACACCGGAAAATTTTGGTACAAGAGAA
>VOFI01003964.1_pt1 | contig 19012 bp, 35 predicted proteins | sample 5384131 | NCBI WGS metagenome assembly VOFI01 (sample SAMN12384728, study PRJNA508395) | human gut metagenome | isolation source: healthy gut H | host: Homo sapiens
ACGCCGGTTGCGAAACCTGTGTCTTTCAAACATTCTGTAAATTGGGAGGGTAATACATTTGGAACAGAAAACATGCTTCCGGGACTGACGCGGGAGGCCGAAGAACAAAAACTGCAGGAGATTATCGGGATTGCACAGCAAAATCTTGAACGCGCCAGAGCAGATATCCGGAAAGTGAACGAGGATCTGGAAGACCTGCTGGACGTGTATGAGGCACAGGATAAGGAAGGCCTGGCGTTGTGGAATAATGTAACCGCGCGTCTGAAGGAAAATGAGTATGATCTGGTGCGTTATGAGAAAAGCGCGCAGGAAAACCGTATTTTGACGAATTGATTTCAAAGATCCGAATGTAAAAGGGGACGAGTCTTACTATATCGGAAGAGTGGGAATTGCAAAAAATAACTCGGAACCGGTCGTATTGACTGGAGAGCACCGATTGCATCGGTATATTATGAGAGTGGTCTGGGACCATGTCAGTATACCGTCAGTTCGGAGGGAACCTTTACGATTGACCTGAAACGGAAACGCACGTATGAGATTGAAAATGATCATCTGAAAGATTTTTTTGATTCCGATGTGGTGGCAAATGATGAACTTCTGACAAAGTATCTGGCGAAAACAAGAAGGCGGTGCTCGGTGAGATCATTGCAACGATTCAGAAAGAACAGAATCTGATTATCCGGCGTTCGCCAAAGACCAATATCATTGTACAGGGTGTAGCCGGTTCGGGAAAGACAACTGTCGCCATGCACCGTATTTCCTATATTTTTATACAATTACAGCGATGATTTCCGGCCGGAAGATTTCTATATTATAGGGAGCAACCGGATACTCTTGAATTACATTACGGGGGTATTGCCGGAACTGATGTATGGCATCCGACAGATGACGATGGAACAGCTGTTCATCCGCCTGTTGTATGAGGATTGGGATGAACGGAAATATCGTTTTCACCTCCTGGAAAAAGATGATGAAAAAGAATGCGCAGAAAGGAAACCGTGAGTGGTTTCATGATCTGGAATTATATTGTGCAGCTTATGAACAGAGGGAAATTTCACACACGAGGAAGTTTATCTGGAAAACACAAAAGACACTTCTGGTCGGGCATGTGCTGATCAATACTTATCTGCGGGAACATCCCGATCTTTCCATGCAGAGCAAAATTCTTATGCTCAACGAGGTTTTATATTCCAAATACGAAAACGAAGTTCTGGGAAAACAAATATCCTATCCGGCAAAAAAGTAAAAAGGCACTGGATAAGAAATATGCTTCTTTTTTTGGAGATGGAAAATGGAAGACATCTATTTACGATTTTACCGGGAATTCTTACAGGTGCAGGCAGTTGCCGGGAAAGAAGTAGATATACCAGAAACTTCTTTTGATGTATACGATCTTGCAGCGCTTGCCTATATTTACAAGCGGATCAAGGAAACTGATCCGGTGCGGGGGAGGCCAGTCATGTGGTCATCGATGAGGCACAGGATTTTGGAATGATGGCATATTGCTGTCTGCACTATTGTCTGCGGGGGATGCACATACACGATCATGGGGGATACTTCCCAGAACATACATTTCCGGTATGGGCTGTGACTGGGAGGAATTGTGAAACTGGTGCTGACCGGCACGTATGATGCGTTTGGCTGTTGGTGAAAAGTTACGGAATACGGTGGAAATTTCCAAATTTGCAAATGATATTTTTGCGGCATGGAGATTTTGCTGTGTATCCGGTGGAACCGATTATCCGGCATGGAGCAGCCGTGCGGGTGGAGAAACAGCCGGATGCAACAGCGCTTTTAGAAGAGACGGTACACACGATCCGGAAGTGGCAGCAAGATGGATATGAAACGATTGCGGTGATCTGTCGTGAGGAAAAGAGGCAGCAGAGCTGGCGGAACAGTTGAAACCCTATATGGAGATTGTGGACTGTAACCCGGGGACTACGGAATTTGGAGACGGTGTTATGGTGCTTTCCGGTTGCCTACACGAAAGGACTGGAGTTTGATGCGGTTCTTTTGTATGATCCGACGCAGAAAAATATCCGGCAGATAACGGACATGTGAAACTTTTTTGTATGTTGCGGCAACCCGCGCGCTGCATGAGCTTGTGGTGTTGTATCACGGAAATCTGAGCAGAATTTGACAGATCCGGTTTCAAAAAGAAAAAAGCAGAAAGTGTTTGCATCAGAAACATTGACCAAGGCAAAGGAATATGAAAAGAAAACCTTTACGCAAAAAGAAATAGAGCAGCAGCGACGGACGGAGGCAGATAAGGAACGCAATGCGCGAAGTTATATCATCCTGGAACGGATCGAGGTGTCTGCACCGAAGGAAGAGGAACCTGACATCCATCCGGTTTCAGAGAAGTCAGTACCCAAGAAAGAGAAACCTGTCATCCATCCGGTTTCAGAGAAGTCAGTACCCGAGAAAGAGAAATCTGTCATCCATCCGGTTTCAAAGGTGTCGAAGGTTCCGGAGATTGCGCAGATCAATCCGTCTCCTTATGCATTTGGGGATCTGCCGGATAACCGGTTGCTACCGGTACGTGGACATTCCCGCATGAATTATACGGTGAAATGGTAAAAAACGAAAAAGCATATAGACATTGCAAGTATGGCAGGAATTCTTCGGCTGACACCGATGACACCGAGGTGATAAGGGTAAGTTTCGTCAAAGGTGTGATGACAGAAATCAAGGATACCCTACTGGAAACCGGAGGCAACGGATGTTTTTTTCGTGGAGTGTCAGAGAGTCAAAGACGGCATTAAAAAGTTTCCACGGAAAAAGTCAGTGCTGTGATTGATAAAAAACAGGTGCCATACAATTTGAAACAGCAGATGGGACGGTACTGTTAAAGGAACGCTCCGTGGAACCGCGCCTGATTATGGATCAGCAGACCTGGGAATTTTTTGAATGGGATTCTTCGGAAAAGATTAATGCAAAGGGAATTCTTTCTACGGATCTGCTCGTGCTGCGTGCAAAGGCAAAGTATATTTCTTTTGGAGGAAAGCCTATGCGGATGCCTCTTGTTTTATCCAGGAAGGGGTATGGGCTTGTGATAGCGGCTAAAGAAACCGTTTTGCTCTGTAATATCAAAACCTATGGGCCTTACATCAGTACACTGGACGAGGATCAGATCGACTATTATTTTATTTACGGGGAGACGAATGAAGAAACAATTTCCATGTACAAAAACTAACTTTATAGACTTGTTCTTTTTCCATATTTTCTTATTGAAAAACTTTCTCTTTTAGTAATTTACGTGTATAATTAAGAAAAATTATCAATAACACAAAAAAAAGAATGCAAAGGATAAGACAAAATATGACAAAGAATTGAATCGGGAAAAGTGCAGTCATTAAAAAGAGGGGTGCGTTACGCCAGCATTTCCTGGATATGGGAGAATTCGGGAGCGGAAGTGACGGTGATTAAGTTTGCCTAATGGGCGACCCACGATGGAACTGCAGATCCATGGGTATGAAGCTGACTCTTCGGCTGGCAGATGCAGATCAGATTACAATTGACAGATTTCTTCCCGTACCAGAAAAAGCATGAAGGAGCCAGAAACATTAATCAGTCGGTTCATCGGGACTGGGCGAAGAAGGAAGTATCATGTAAAGGGGATGGAAACCCTTTGCCGGAAAAAGACGACGCTGGTGGGTTTAACCAGTTTGACCGGTTCAAACCAGCATATCGGAAACTTTCCGGGGTTACGGTTGACCGCAAGGATGAATGCGATCAAAGGATACCCAGACACTCTGGTGACAGATCTGCCGGGAATCTATTCGATGTCCCCTTACAGCAGTGAGGAGATTGTTTCAAGAAATTTTGTGCTGGAGGATAAACCAAAGGCGATCATCAATATTATAGATGCAACCAATATCGAGCGGAATCTGTATCTGACGATGCAGCTGCTGGAAATGGATATCCCGATGGTTGTGGCACTCAATATGATGGATGAGATGACCGGAAATTCAGGATCGGTGGATGTAAACGGGATGGAAGCGATGCTGGGTGTGCCGGTGGTCCGATTTCTGCTGCAAAAAAACAGGGAGTGGATGAACTGGTAAGGCATGCACTGCATATCGCAAAAATATCAGGAGCGGCCGGGACGACAGGATTTCTGTAGTGAAAATGAGTTTGGTGGAGCCGTGCACCGCTGTATTCATGCAGTCAGCCATCTGATCGAGGATCACGCAGAGCATGCGGGAATTCCTCTGCGTTTTGCAGCTTCTAAGATCATTGAAGGGGATCATCTGATTCTGCAGAAATTGGAACTGGACGAGAATGAGCACGAAGCAATTTGAACATCTGATTGTACAGATGGAAAAAGAGCGTGGGGCTCGATCGCGTGCGGCGATTGGGATATGCGTTTTAATTTCATCGAAAAGGTGTGCGAGAAAACGGTAGTAAAGCCGAAGGCAAGCCGGGAGCGCATCCGCAGTGAGAAAAATTGATCGGATTCTGACCGGAAAATATACAGCAATTCCATGTTTTATCGGTATTATGCTGTTGGTGTTCTTCCTTACGTTCCATGTGATCGGCGCTTTTTTACAGAACCTGCTTGCCATGGGGATTGACGCACTGTCCAATGTGACAGACCGTGCGCTGACGGCAGCGGGAGTCAATGAAGTGCTTCACGGACTGATCATTGACGGTATTTTGCCGGAGTCGGAAGTGTACTGAGTTTCCCTGCCAATTATCGTAACATTATTTTTCTTTCTGTCATTGATGGAAGACAGTGGTTACATTGCGCGAGTTGCATTTTTTATGGATAAACTTCTGCGAAAAATCGGACTTTCGGACGAAGCATTGTACCGATGCTCATCGATTTTGGATGTACAGTTCCGGCGGTGATGTCGACCCGCACGCTGCCAGTGAGAGAGACCGGAAGATGACGATTTTGCTGACCTGTTTATGAGCTGTTCGGCAAAACTTCCGATCTATGCGTTTTTCGTCAGCGCATTTTTCCCGGAGTATGGAGCATTCGTGATGTGTGCTTTGTATCTGACCGGAATTATGATTGGAATCCTGGTTGCGTTGTTGTATCGGAAAACACTGTTCCGTGGAGATGCGGTTCCGTTTGTCATGGAGCTGCCAAATTATCGTCTGCCGGGGCTGAAAAATGTTATGCAGCTTTTGTGGGAGAAAGCAAAAGATTTCCTGCAGAAAGCATTTACCGTTATTTTGTAGCAACGATCTGTATCTGGTTCTTACAGAAATTTGATTTGCATTTTAATCTGGTGGCAGATTCTAAAGACAGTATTCTTGCGATGATTTCAAAACTGCCTGGTTCCAATTTTTGCACCGCTTGGACTGGGGAGACTGGAGGATCTGTACTTCATTGATCAGCGGCGTTATGGCAAAGGAGAGCGTGATCTCAACTCTGGAAATTTTATTTGAGGAGCAGTAAAGGATGCATTGACACCGGTAGCGGCAGCTTCACTTCTGGTATTTAGTCTGTTGTACACGCCGTGTATTGCAGCAATTGCTTCCATTCGCCGGGGAACTTGGACGAAAAATGGGCAGTTGGCATGGTGATCTGGCAGTGTATGATCGCCTGGGTGGCAGCATTTGCGGTAAGGTGGCTGATGGTTTTATTTATGAGATAATGAAAATAGAGCAGAAAGTACTTTGAAGGAATCGGAAAGATAGAATAAAAATAATAACAAAAAAGGATTATTTATTTATGCTCAGACAAATGTGGAAAAAGAGGGTTTGTTTTGTTCTGGCTGTGATTCTGGCAGTAATTACTGTGACACCAATGGAAATGGAGCACACAGATGCAGCAATGGTACATTCGGTAACAGCATTGATGACGGAAATCTGGTAAACAAGTCCAATGCGGACAAGCTGACTTACAGACAGCTGGAGACAAGCGCCTATGAGAGAAAACTGATTTCAAAAAGTGTGTATAATTACACGATGCAGCAAATCCCGGCATTGTATGAGGGCAGGAACGTCATTAATGTCAGTATGACCGGAAAAGCAAATACCAGTTATGTGGATGATGATGGTGTTGGTGAAAAATGTCTCGTTTGTAAAATTTCAATGTAGAAAGAGCGGTAAATACCAGTTTACGGTGATTTTAAGGGAAAACCGAATGAAATCTAATGATAACAATATCTCATCGCCAAAAGGGTTAAAAAACTTTGGAACAGTTTCCTCTTTCCAGAACTTTTGGTTATGGCAAAGTATGGTATGATGTCAACGCATCGAAAAAACTTACGAGAAGTGCGAAGCGTGCAATAAAAATTCGGCAGGGTATACAAGCGCTATCCAGAGGGAACTGAAGAAAAAAAGACAGTATTTCCAGATACAGTATGGAATCTAAAAAAAAATACGTATCGCTTAAAGAAAGGAAATACATATCTGCTTGTAATTTTTACGCCGGATTCCTTCCGCTTCCGGAAAAAAAATAACAAACGGAAACAATTATTATAAGGAACAGTATCTTTCCGATATTCCATGGTCGTTCGATCTGAAAATTACTTTTATATGGATGAAAAAGCAGATTAGCAAAATTACCCTATTGTATTAGAAATCAGAACGTGGTACAATGCATAAGAATAGAAAAAGCATTGACGGAACAAGTAGTGAAATTGAAACATACAGAGAGAACGGTAGATGGTGTGAGCCGTTTATGGAAAGATTTCATGAAGACCACTCCTGAGCTGTGCGCGAAAGAAGCGTCACCGTGTAGCTGCGTTATAAGCCAAAGAGTAAAAAAGAATTAAGGTGGAACCGTGTATAAAGCACCCTTAGATATGTCAGGCATATCCGGGGTGCTTTTTTTATTTCCATACCAAAAAGAAGGAGAGTTAACGTAAAAAAATGGTAAACTTTAAGGAAAATGAAGAATTAAAAACACTGAATCATTCCTGTGCACATCTGATGGCACAGGCAATCAAGCATCTGTACCCACAGGCAAAATTCTGGGTTGGACCGGTTGTTGCAGAGGGATTTTACTATGATGTAGATCTTGGGGAAGATGTAATCCGTGATGAGGATATCGAAAAGATCGAAAAAGAGATGAAAAAAGATTGCAAAATCCGGAAAGAAAATCATGCGACGTGAAGTTTCTAAGGCAGAGGCTATGGAAATGTTCAAGAATGATGAGTATAAACTGGATCTGATCTCCGATCTGGAAGATGGAAATATTACCGTATATGATCAGGGCGATTTTACGGATCTGTGCCGTGGACCGCACGTAGACAATGTAAAACTTTGCAGAAACTTCAAGCTGATCCGTCACTCTGGTGCATACTGGAAAGGTGACAGCAAAAACAAAGTGCTGCAGAGAATTTATGGTGTATGTTTCCCGACCGCAGAGGAGCTGGAGGCACACCTTAAGCTTTAGAGGAAGCAAAGGAAAGAGATCACAGAAAAATCGGAAAGGACATGAACCTGTTTATGGTTGATGATCTGGTTGGACGTGGTCTTCCAATGTTCCTTCCGAAAGGGTTATGTAATCTGGCAGGAACTTGAAAACTACATCAAGGATAAAGAGAGAAGACTTGGCTATCAGCATGTTATGACCCCCTGTGTCGGTACTGTGAATCTGTACAAGACTTCCGGTCACTGGGATCACTACAAAGAAAACATGTTCCCACCAATGGAAGATGGAGGGAGAGTCTTTCGTTCTTCGTCCGATGAACTGTCCGCATCATATGATGATTTATGCAAATAAAAGACATTCTTATAAGAAACCTGCCGATCCGTATCGGTGAGATTGCGCATGACTTCCGTTACGAATCCAGCGGAACGTTAAAGGGTATCGAGCGAGGCAGACATTTCCTTTGTCAGAACGATGCGCATCTGTTTGTAACACCGGAGCAGATTGAGGATGAGTTTACCAAGGTTGTAGACCTGATCTTCAATACCTACAAGGATTTTCGGAATCACCAATTATCGTTGTGTACTGTCTCTGCGTGATCCGGAAAACAAAGAAAAATATCATGATGATGATGAGATGTGGAACAAGGCAGAGGATGCACTCCGCACGGTATTGAATGATCTGAAAATTGATTATACAGAGGAAATTGGAGAGGCTGCTTTCTATGGACAAAAGCTGGATGTAAACGTACAGCCTGCAGTCGGCAATGAGATCACACTTTCTACCTGCCAGCTTGATTTCTGTCTCCCGGCAAAATTCAATCTGTCTTATGTGGAGACCGTGATGGTGAGAAGAAGACACCGGTTGTTCTGCACCGTGCAATTCTTGGTTCCCTCGATCGTTTCATGGCATATATTCTTGAGGAGACAAAGGGAAATCTGCCAACATGGCTGGCTCCGGTTCAGGTTCGTGTGATGCCGGTTAAGACAGACAACGAGGAACTGACTGCTTATGCAGCAAAGGAAATCTGCGATGCATTAGAGGCAAAGGATGTCCGTGTAGAACTCGATGACAGATCCGAGAAGCTTGGTTATCGTATGCGCGAAGGTCAGGTTCAGAAGGTACCGTATCTTCTGGTTGTCGGCTTCAATGAGAAAGAAGACAGAACCGTATCCTTCCGTCTGCATGGAGAAAAAAGATACCACAGTTCTTCCACTGGATGAGTTTGTGGAGAAGCTTGAGAATGAGATCAAAAATAAGCTGAGAACTCATATCGGGGCTGAAAAATAAATAAAAGCCGATTTGAAACAGTAAAAATGCGCGCAGCAAAAAGTGGTGCCCCTTTGCTGCGCGCTTTTTGCAGGAAACTATATTTTTTACTTTCATGTTAGAAAGTCGTTGTATTCTGTTCAGAAACTTCCAACTTCCGGATCAACTGGAATTCATGTATAACCATTGCCAGATAAAGAATTCCCTTAATTCCCCAGAAACGCGGGAAAAGCAAAAGCAAAGGAAGCAGGAATAAAATCTGTCTTGTCAGAGAAAAGAAACGTTCCCTTATATGCTTTTCCGATCGAACTGAAAAAACGTCGAGGAAATCGGCTGCATAAAAAATTAAGCCATGTAAACAGCAGGAAAATCCGGAAATAGTTTACACCGAAATCAAAATATTCTTTTGCTTCCGCTGCCAAACAGACCGAGGATCTGTCGCGGAAAAATCTGAAACAGCAGAAAGGATACAATGGATACAATGGCACCGACCGTAATCGCCAGACGATATGATTCCTTTACCCGGTTGTACTGTTTTTGCACCGTAGTTAAAACTCTGATCGGCTGGCTGCCCTGTGACAGGCCGATAATCACGGAAAAAGTAAAGCTGGTTGACTTTCATGACAATTCCGGAACAGGCAATCGGAATTGACTCTCCGTAAACGGACTGTGCACCGTAATGCTTTAGCAGGTTGTTCATCGTAATCTGCACGATCATCATGGCAACCTGGTTGATGGCAGAAGCCATGCCAAGTGAGCAGATCTGTGCCAGATGGGAAGCATTCGGCCGGAAATGCTCGGAGTGCAGGGGTTACTGTGCGGTAGTGTGACAGATAGCAGACCGCAATAATCGCAGAGATGACCTGACCGATCACGGTTGCCGCTGCAGCACCGTACATGCCCCAGTGGAATCCCAGAACAAACACGGCATCCAATACAATGTTGATGACGGCGCCGGAAATGTTTACAAACATCGCCATCTTTGGGCTGCCGTCTGCACGGATTAAGTGTCCGCTTCCGATCGTAAAGAATTAAAAGGAAAACCGGATCGCCGTCACACGGACGTATTGCCGTTGGCAAGGGAGAACATCTGCAGGGGAACCAGATCCGACCAGCAGAGGATTCAAAAATAATTCGGTTATGGCAAAAAGAAGGATGCCAACGGTAAGAAGCATTGTTGATGGCGTTTCCGACAAAATAGGGAGCTTTTTCTTTTTGCCGGCACCCATGTGAAGGTTTGAAGCTTGCCGCACCGCCGATTCCAAACAGAAGTCCAAGTCCCAGCAACATCATGGCAAGTGGGAATGCAATGTTGGTAGCGGCATTGCCGTACGTTGTGCCGACCGCATTTCCGATCAGCGAAAAAAAAGCTGGTCTGCAATGTTGTATACCGCACTGACAAGCATGGCGATAATGCTCGGTACGGAAAAGCGCAGAATCAGCGAAGAAATTTTGTCCACGGCAAGTGGATTTTGTTGTTCTGAAGTCATATGTTTCGCCCTTTCTTATGTTAATATCTGTATTTGCTTTTATATGGCAAACTTATATTATTATATAGCTTTTTTCCTGTTTTTTTCAATGAAGCCGGGCAGCAGAAAAATAAAATGGAAATTTTTGTATTTCTGAAACTTTTATGTGTGATGAATGGTCTAATAGATAGAAACAAAAGTAAAGGAAAAGGAGGAAAAATAAAATGAGTAAACTGAGTAGTGTATTAAAAAAAGACAGGTATTGCAGTAGCTGCTGTATACCTATCGGCAATGCATTTGGTGACAATGGGAGCATTGGAACATTAGGTGGTTACACAGGCAAAAACAAGTCTGCCGGTTTATAAAGTATCGCTGGCAAAGAAGTATACCAACAACCAGAAGGGCAAACAGATGGAAGCCAGTGTAAAGATTCCGAAAGTGAAAATTACAGGTACAGACGGAAAAGTCATGAAAAGCGAAAAGTGAAAAACTGAATGCTGCCATTTCCAGTTATCAGAACAAATTTATCAAAGATTATAAAAAAGTAATGCCAGACCTGTAAAAACCGCAAATATGTCGACGGATCAGATGAAGCAAGGAGTGATAGCATGTTGCGCGTAGCAGTATACGGAAAAGGCGGTATCGGAAAGTCTACAGTGACGTCCAATCTTGCAGCAGCTTTTGCAAATATGGGAAAACGTGTCATTCAGATCGGATGCGACCCCAAGGCGGATTCCACCATTAATTTACTTGGTGGTGAGCCACTTCGTCCGGTAATGAATTATATGCGGGAAGAGGATGAGGAGCCGGATGAGCTGGCGCAGATTTCAAAGGAAGGCTATGGAGGAATCCTCTGCATTGAGACGGGCAACCGACGCCGGGACTTGGCTGTGCAGGTCGTGGAATCATTGCGACATTCCAGCTTTTAGAAGATATGGAACTGTTTGAACATTACAAGCCGGATGTGGTTTTGTATGATGTATTAGGTGATGTTGTGTGCGGTGGATTTGCAGCACCAATTCGTGAGGGGTATGCGGATAAGGTTCTGATCGTTACATCCGGTGAAAAATGGCACTGTATGCTGCCAACAATATTTCCAGTGCAGTCAGAAATTTTGAGGATCGCAGTTATGCCCGGGTATTTGGCATCGTGTTAAATCACAGAAATGTGGAAAATGAGAAAGAAAAAAGTACAGGCATTTTCAGAAAAGATCGGGGGTGCCGATTGTGGGAGAAGTGCCGCGAAGTAATGAAATTATTCACTGGGAAGAGCAGGGAAAGACTGTGATTGAAGGAGATCCGGCCTCTGAAATTAGCAGATGTTTCTTTGATCTTGCCACATTGTTATGGAAAGAAGAGGAAAACGCATGAGACAGGAAGCATATTTTTGTACGGTAAAAGAGCTGGATGAGCTTGGAAAAATAACATTCCCAGACAGCTTATTTCCCATACACATCTGATCTACAGTTCCCCTGCAACGCTGGCATTCAATTCTCCGGGAGCAGAAGGATTTGGTGTGCAAACGTGCAGGTCTGGCGGTTCCGGATTCTGTTATGTTGATCGTGTCTCCGGGATGCTGTGGCCGCAATACCTCAGTGCTTAGTTCGATGAAAGCCTATCAGACCGTTTTTATTATCTGTTGATGGATGAGACGGATATTGTGACCGGAAGGCACCTGAAAAAGATCCCTAAGGCAGTAGCGGAAATATGCGAAGGACTTAAGAAAAGCCGTCTGTTGTGATGATCTGTATCACCTGCGTGGATGCACTGCTTGGCACGGATATGGAGCGCGTCTGTCATAAGGCAGAGGAATATGCAGGGGTTCCGGTAAGGCCATGTTATATGTATGCACTGACCAGAGAAGGACGAAAACCACCGATGGTACATGTGCGGCAGTCCGTTTATTCGTTGCTGGAACCGAAGAAGAAAAAAGGAAATGTGGTAAATCTGCTGGGATATTTTTCGCCGCTTACGGATGACTGTGAGCTGTATGATCTGCTTCATGGGGCAGGAGTAAAAACAATCCATGAGATTTCCAGGTGCAAGGATTATGCACAGTATCAGACCATGTCGGAAGCAAATTTTAATCTGGTACTGCATCCGGAAGCGCGCTTTGCGGCAGAGGATTTTCATGACCGGCTGAAAATTCCATATATCGAGCTGCGCAGATTATATCAGATCGATAAAATTGCCAGTCAGTATCGTGCTTTTTGCCGCTGCACTGGGTGTGGAATTTGAGGATGAAATACCGCGTAAGGCAGCAGAGGAGGCGGTAGAAAAATTCCGGGAAATACATCCGGATGCAGTCTTTGCCGTCGGAGAATGGATGAACGGAGATCCGTTCGAACTGGCACTTGCATTGGTACACTATGGATTTCGTGTGTCGGAGATTTATGGAACATTATCCGGTGAAAACTTTGTCTATGTAAAACAACTGGCAAAAAATCAGTCCGGATACGAAAGTTTTTCCAATCTGGAACCGACCATGCTGTATTATGACAAAAGTCAGTCCGGCGTCAATATGACCATAGGAAAAGATGCCGGCTATTATCATAAAGAATGTTCCAATGTGCTCTGGAATGAAGAACGGCAGCCATACGGTTATGCCGGTGTGCGCAGACTGTTTGAGGCATTGGCGGAGGTATAACACAATGAGAGGACTGAAAAAATATCTGACACCATTTGCACCAGATCAGTCAGGTGCGGTGTCTGTATTATATGAATTTGGTGGTATTATCGTCATTTGCGATGCCGGAGGATGCACCGGCAATGTCTGTGGATTTGATGAGCCACGGTGGTTTGAGAGCAAAAAAGCGCACTGTTTAGTGCAGGGCTTCGCGATATGGATGCAATTCTCGGCCGTGATGACAGGCTGGTGGCAAAGCTTGCAGATGCAGTGACAAAACTGGATGCAAAGTTTGCAGCAATTATCGGGGACGCCGGTTCCGCCGTTATCGGAACGGATTACCATGCCTTAAAGCGTATGACGGAGAAAAAGTGGATCTGCCGATTCTGACTGTGGATACGGATGGAATGGAATTGTATGACAAGGGGAAGAAAAAGCCTGAAGGAACTGTTTTTGGTATTTGCAGGTGAAAAAGAAGACGTGATTTTGGGCAGAATCGGGATACTTGGCATGACACCACAGGATATCAGTGATCTGCGTGCAGCAGACCGTATCCGGGAGCATTTTGCGGCAGAAGGAAAAACTGCTGTCTGCTTTGGAATGGGAAATGGACTTGATGATGTAAAAATCGGTTTCCAATGTGGGAAAAAAAATATCGTGGTATCGCCGGCCGCTTTAGAGGCAGCGAAATATCTGGAACGAACATATGGAACACCGTACGAGACAGGCTATCCGCTGGTGGATGAACTGGTTTACGATATGGATTATCATGGGAAAAAGGTACTTATTGTACAGCAGCAGGTGATCGGATCTGCAATCCGGGAAGAGATACAAAAAAGCAAAGGATGCACAGGTGACAGTTGCAAGCTGGTTTATGATAAAGCCAGAGCTTTGCAGTGACACAGATCTGCATCTGCGGGATGAAGAAGATTATATAAGGCTGGTGGAAAACATGGAATATGATGTGATTTACGCTGATCCATGTATGAAGCGTATGACACCGGAATTTGACGGAATCTTTGTGGATACGATACATTTTGCGGTGTCGGGGCATCTTGCAGAGATGAGATAACAGTTGCCGGTTGTCTTGTAAGATGTGACCCGCAATAAGGGAGTGTACGATTGGAGAAAAGTGTGTATAAGAATGAGATGACCTGGCGCATCCGGGTATACGGTATCGTTCAGGGTGTTGGTTTCCGGCCAACGGTAAGCCGCCATGCGACAAACCATGGAATTTGCGGAACTGTTTGCAATAAAGGGCCTATGTGGAAATTTATGCACAGGGGACAAAAAGAACAGATCGAAGGATTTTTAAACAGTCTGAAAGAACATCCACCGAAGCGTGCGGCTGTTTTGAAGATAAATACAGAGAATATCACCGCAGATACAACAGAACAGTTTGAACATTTTGACATTATCGAAAGTGAAAAAACAAAAGGGGAAATCTTTATTTCCCCGGATATTGCAATCTGCGATGAGTGCAAGGCAGAAATGTTTGACCCGAAAGACAGACGGTATCTGCATCCTTTTATCAACTGTACCTGCTGCACCGCGCCTTACCATTCTGGATGCTCTGCCGTATGACAGGGAACGCACAAGTATGAAAGAGTTTCCGATGTGCCCGGAATGTGCAAAAGAATACACAGATGAGAAAACCAGGCGGTATGACGCGCAGCCGGTGTGCTGCAACCAAAAAATCACACAGGTGTATCTGATCGGCAGACCCGAGCGGGGACGTGCCGCAATTACATATACACGCCGGCTTATTCGTGAAGGCAAAATTGTGGCAATCAAAGGAATCGGCGGTTTCCATCTGTGTTGTGATGCCACCAATGAAGAAGTGGTCTGCCGTCTTAGAACATTAAAAAACCGCCCGGCCAAGCCCTTTGCAGTTATGGCAAAAGATGAATCGGTTGTAAAGGGAATGTGTGGTGACACCGGAGCAGGAGGCGATTCTTACCGGACATCAGAAACCGATTCTGTTACTGGACAGACGAAGCGATGGCGGGCTGGCATCTTCGGTGGCACCGAACAATCCAAAAGTTGGAGTGATGCTTCCATATGCACCTGTGCAATTATTGATTTTTCAGTATGATGACGGAATCAAGATGCCGGATCTTCTGGTGATGACCAGTGGAAATACTTCCGGTGCACCGATCTGTCGTGAGGATGAGGAAGCTGTTGCCGAATTATCCCATTTGTGTGATGCGATGCTGTCACATAACCGCAAAATCAGGATACGGGCAGATGATACGGTGATGGATTTTTTACAGAAATGAACCGTACATGATCCGGCGTTCCAGAGGCTATGCACCGCTGCCGTTTATGACAAAAGCAGACTGGAAAGGACAGGTGCTCGCGGTTGGCGGGGAATTGAAAAATACCTTTGCATAGGTGTGGACAACAGGTTTTATCCGTCGCCATATGTGGGAGATCTGGAGGACTTAAGAACGGTAAAGGCATTGCAGGAGACAATACACCGGTTTCAGACATTGCTGGAAGTAAAGCCACAGGCTGTGGTCTGTGATCTGCACCCAAAATACAATTCTACGGTTGTAGCGGAAGAACTTGGACTTCCGGTCGTAAAAGTGCAGCACCATTATGCGCACATATTATCGTGTATGACAGAAAATGACTGTCATGATCCGGTCATCGGAGTCGCTTTTGACGGAACCGGATATGGAACGGATGGCACGATCTGGGGCGGAGAGATCCTGCTGGCGGATTATGGGAATTTTACAAGATTCGGAAGTATTACCCCGTTTTTGCAGATGGGGGCGATGCTTCTGCAAAAAGAGGGCTGGCGTATTGCGGTCTCTATGATTTACGGATATACGAAAGATCGCAAAAGGGCATGGGAGATCATGGAAACACTGGGTCTTTGCAGCGAACAGGAAAGCAGGGTACAGTTCACCATGGCAGACCGGAAGATTAATGCGGTGGCTTCAACCAGTGCAGGACGGCTTTGATGCCGTCAGTGCGATACTCGGGATCAGGCGCAGGTCAGGATTTGAAGGGGAAGCATCGACGGCATTGCAGTTTGCAGCAGAGGCATACGAGCAGCAGAACCTCTCAAATATCTCACAGGAGCAAAAAGGAAAATAAGGATATACTGCTGCATGAAACAAAAGAGCGTTTCGTTTTAAATACACAGATGTTGGTGCAGCAGATTACAGAAGCAAAAATGCGGGGCGAAGACACCGGGATGCTGGCATATCGGTTTCATCAGGTACTGGCAGAAATGATTACAGCTGCCTGTATCAAAGCAAAAGAAAGCAGTGGCAGGGATAAAGTTGCCTTTAAGCGGTGGCGTATTCCAAAACCGGTTACTGCTGCGTCTGACAGAAGAACGACTGTTACAGGAAGGATTCGAAGTGCTGCGGCACCGTATGATTCCGCCGAATGACGGAGGAATTGCAATCGGACAGGCAGCATATGGGATGTATCAATTACAGAAATAGGAGGATAAAAAAGATGTGTGTAGGTTTATCAGCTAAGGTAGTAAAAAATCAGTAATGGCACGGCGGTCATTGATGCAGGTGGTGCCAAAAGAGAGGTTTCTTCCCAGCTTCTGGAAGATCTGGAGCCGGGAGATTATGTTATGGTGCATGCAGGTGTAGCAATTGCAAAAATCACCGATGAGGACGACAGTGAAACCGAGCAGCTCATGGAGGAATTTCAGCCAGAGAGATCATTGAAAATTATGACGGACTCGGATGTGCGGATCATGGAAGTGTGCGGTACCCACACATGAAATTTTCCGGCTGGGGAATCCGTAAACTGCTGCCAAAACAGGTAGAATTGATTTCCGGACCGGGATGTCCGGTATGTGTAACACCGGTTAGTTTTATAGATGAAGCTATTTATCTGGCATTGGAAAAAGGAGTGACGATCTGTACATTTGGTGATCTGGTGCGCGTACCGGGAAGTCAGATGAGCCTTGCCGGAGCAAGAGAAAAAGGAGCAAAGATCCATATCGTTTATTCACCGGCAGATGCGGAAAAATATGCGAAAGATCATCCGGAAGAACAGGTGACATTTTTTATCCGTTGGGTTTGAGACAACGACACCGGCAGGATGTCTTTCGGTTAAACAGGCAAAGGAAGATGAAATTTCAATTATTCTCTTCTGGTTGCCAATAAGACGATGCCGGGAGCTTACGAGAAGCTCTGACCGAAGAAGGGGTCAGCGGTGTTGTGGCAGGCACTCAAAGGCAGTGCGGATGTATTTTTTAAAATCCGCGGAACGGTAAATGATCTTGCCTGTATGGGTGCAAAACCGCTTTATCTTACCTGCGCTTTTGTAATTGAAGAGGGATTTCAATGGACAAACTCGAAGAAATCGCAGCTGCCATGGGAAAAAACAGCAAAAGAGGCCGGGGTACATATTGTATCGGGAGATACAAAGGTTGCCGGAAAAGGACAGGTGGATGGAATTTTTATCACCACGACCGGAATGGGGGAGATCGAAGAAGGAGTGACCGTCGGCGGAGAACTGGCAAAGCCCGGAGATGCAATCATCGTAACCGGTGATATCGGACGGCACGGATGTACGATCCTGTTAGAGCGGGAAGATTTTGGCATCGATGCGGATGTGACCAGTGACTGTGCACCTTTGTGGAAGACCGTAAAGGCAGTCATGGATACCACCACACACAACCTGCATGTGATACGTGATGCGACCAGAGGCGGCGTCGGAACAGTCCTGTATGAGATCGCAGGTCAGAGCAGCGTAGGCATCCGTTTAAATGCAGAGGCTGTTCGGTACGGCCGGAAGTAAAAGGAGTCTGCGGGATGCTTGGACTTGAGCCTTTATATCTGGCATGCGAAGGAAGACTTGTCATCATGGCACCAAAGGAAGAGGCAGAGGGCATTGTAGAAACATTGAAAAAATGTCCATATTCCGCAGATGCAGCTATTATTGGTGAAGTCATTGCAGACGAACCGGGCAGAGTCGTAATGGAGACAGAGATTGGCACACAGGCACTGCTTCCACAGCCGGGCGGAGAGCTTTTACCAAGAATCTGTTAACAGGAGGAGTCAGGGCATGGAAACCAGAGTGGCAGTTATTTCAATCATTGTAGAACAGGAGGATGCCATTGAAGAATTAAATATCCTTCTTCATGAAGCACGTCAGTACATTGTAGGCAGAATGGGCATACCATACCGCGCAAAAGGAATCAGCATCATAAGCATTGTCATTGATGCACCACAGGACACGATCAGTGCACTTTCCGGAAAATCGGACATTTAAAAGGTGTATTCGCAAAGACTGCATATTCGAATGTCATTACTCCGGCAGAAGGGGAACACAGGATTGATCAGGATAGCAGTATATGGAAAAGGCGGAATCGGAAAATCCACTACCGTTTCAAATGTAGCGGCTGCATTGGCAGAAATGGGGCTTAAGGTGATGCAGATCGGATGCGATCCGAAAGCAGATTCTACCATATTGCTCCGTCATGGAGAGGCTGCCGGCCGTGCTCGACTTATATAATGAGAAAAGCAGGCGTTGCAGCTGGAGGATATGATACGCATTGGGTATAACGGTGTTATCTGTGTGGAGGCCGGTGCACGGACACCGGGACTTGCTGTGCCGGCCGTGGTATCATCACGGCACTGGAAAAGTTAAAAGAGCTTGGCGCATATGATGTATACAAAACCGGATGTGGTTTATCAGGCGTTTGTTAAAATGGGAAGCATATAGAAGTAAAAGAATTGCCAGAGTGCAAGTGTGAAGTCTATCAAGAGCTTGCAGAGACAGTAAAAATGTTATGCTCACTTGGAAAATATGGTCTGGAATGTCAGGCAGAACGACTTAGAAGAAAGCGTTCATTCGGAAGCTTTGATTATGATGAGATCATGGAGAAATCACTGAAAGAATTACAAAAAAGAGAGATTGCACTGTGTGAATCTGCTTTAGAACAAGTTTCAGAAAAGTGGTCGGAGATGTACCATTATGATCGATCACACTCTCATCCAAGACCGTCGGAACTGGCAAAAGCTGTTACTGACACATGGTTTTTCTGTGACCAGAATCTATCTGGACGCGGTTAATCCGGAAGAAAAAGTACATTTGAGTGGCTAAAGGAACAAGTCATCCTGAACTGAATACGAGACCAACGATTCGTCCGGAGATGCGTATGAAGCCAAGAAACGAATCAGATGTACTGGCAATCGGGCAGAAAGCGGCGTGGTTTACAGGAACCAGGCATTTTGTCAATCTAGTGAAGGTTTTGAGACTGTATGGATTTGACGGAATCGCAGGAACGGCAGAATTGATGACAGAAGCCTGGCTGGAAGAAAAAATCCAGAAG
>VOFI01002375.1_pt1 | contig 18974 bp, 29 predicted proteins | sample 5384131 | NCBI WGS metagenome assembly VOFI01 (sample SAMN12384728, study PRJNA508395) | human gut metagenome | isolation source: healthy gut H | host: Homo sapiens
TCTGCCGGGAGATAAGGTTACCATGGAGATGTCTCCCCATGACCTGACCAAGGGCCGCATCACGTGGCGTTCGAAATAAATGAAACCCAGTACCCGGCAGAATTGCAATCAGAGTTCCGGTTTCTACCGGAGCCGCTCACTCCCAGCGGCCGGGCGCAAGAAAGGAATGGTCATAAATGAAAGTAAGACCTTTGTTAAGAAAATGTGCGAAGAAGTGCAAGATCATCAAGCGTAAGGGCAAGGTCATGGTCATCTGTGACAACCCCAAGCATAAGCAGCGCCAGGGCTAAGGGCTGCGGCGCAATACCATGGAGGTGTAAGAATGGCTCGTATTTCCGGTATTGACTTACCCAGAGATAAGCGCATCGAAATTGCCCTGACCTATATCTACGGCATCGGCCGCAAGACTGCCAGCAATATCTGCGCCCAGACCGGCGTGGACCCTGACATCCGGGTGAGAGACCTTTCGTGAAGACGATACAGCGAAGCTGAGAGATTATATCGACAAGAACTGCCATGTGGAGGGCGACCTCCGCCGGGACGTTGCCTTCGATATCAAGAGACTTATCGAAATCGGCTGCTACCGCGGCATTCGCCACCGCAAGGGGGCCTTCCGGTAAGAGGCCAGCGTACGAAGACCAATGCAAGAACCCGCAAAGGTCCCAGAAAAACGATGGCTAACAAGAAGAAGTAAGGAGGGGTTTTTCAATGGCAGCACAGAAAAGAGCACTAAAAAGGGTACCGGTGCGCAGACGCCGTGAGCGCAAAAATATTGAGCGCGGCGCAGCCCATATCCAGTCTACATTCAACAATACCATCGTAACGATCACCGATACGCAGGGCAATGCAGTGTCCTGGGCCAGCTCTGGAGAGCTGGGCTTCCGTGGGTCGAGAAAATCCACTCCCCTTCGCCGCGCAGACGGCAGCCGAAACGGCAGCCCGTATCGCGATGGAGCATGGCATGAAGACGGTAGAGGTCTTCGTTAAAGGGTCCGGGCGCAGGCCGTGAGGCCGCCATCCGCGCACTGCAGGCCGCCGGTCTGGATGTGAGCATGATCAAAGACGTCACGCCCATCCCCCACAATGGATGCCGTCCTCCCAAGAGAAGACGCGTATAACTCAACCGATTAAGGAGGTACCATAAATGGCAAAGATATACTGAAGCTGTGTGCAAGCTTTGCCGCCGCGAGGGGAAGCTGTTCCTCAAAGGGTGAGAGATGCTACAGATAAGTGCGCGATCAACCGCAGGGCATAACCCCGGCCAGCATGGTCAGGGAAAAAACTTCCAGTACGGTTTGCCAGCTGCAGCTGCAAAGCAGATGACAGAAGACGCTTCATTACGGCGTTCTGGAAAACCAGTTCCACCATTATTACGAGATGGCCACCACCATGCAGGGCAAGGCCGGCGACAACCTGCTGATCCTGCTGGAGTCCCGTCTTGACAACGTGGTTTACCGCTGCGGCTGGGCCAGCTCCCGTGCGGAGGCCCGCCAGCTGGTGGTTCACGGACATTTCACCGTAAACGGCAAGAAGCGTGGATATCCCCTCCTACCTGGTGAAGCCCGGCGAGACAATCCAGGTTAAGGAACAGCAGCCGCCAGAGCGATAAGTTCAAGGCTGTGCTGGAGCAAACTCCGCACGATCCCGGTGCCGAAGTGGCTGGATGTGGACGCCCAGAACGCGCAGGGAAGGTTGTTGCAAATGCCCACCCGTGAAGCGACATTGATTTTGAGGTTCAATGAAACCCTCATCGTCGAGTTGTACTCAAGTAATGCCCTTTACTTTTTCAGGCATCCAAGACATTTTGGCAAGCTTTGTACTGTGTAAAAGGAGGATCGCTGGATGATTGAGATAGAAGACCCAAAATAGAAATCGAGGAAATTTCCGAGAACGGCACTTATGGCAAGTTTGTGGTCGAGCCTTTGGAAAGAGGCTACGGCACAACGCTGGGCAACAGCCTGCGAAGAGTTCTGCTGTCCTCCAGCCTGCCTGGGGTCGGCTGTGAAATCTGTCAAGATCGACGGCGTGCTGCACGAATTTTCCACCATCCCGGGGGTAAAGGAAGACGTTACCGAGATCGTGCTTAACATCAAGGGCCGGGTGGCGAAGCTGTACTGCGACGGCCCCAAGACGGTTGAGATCTCCGCCGAGGGCCCCTGCGAGGTCACGGCCGGAATCCATTAAAAGCGACAGCGAGGTAGAGGTGCTCAACCCCGGAGCTGCCTATCGCCACCTCTGGGCGAAGGGGCCAAGCTCTATATGGAGCTTACCCTGGATAAGGGAAGGGGCTATGTCTCGAACGAGCGGAACAAGCAGAATATGCCCGAAGGCGTGATCGGAGAGATTGCGGTCGATTCTATTTACACACCTGTGCTCAAGGTCAATTTCAATGTGGAAAGCACCCGCGTCGGGCCAGAGCATCGACTATGACAAGCTGACGCTGGAGGTCTGGACCAACGGCGTCATCAACGCCCAGGAGGCTGTCTCTCTTGCAGCCAAGGTTCTCACCGACCATCTGAACCTGTTTGTGGACCTGTCCGACAAGGGCAAGAGCACCGAAGATCATGGTGGAGAAAGGACGAGGGCGGCAAGGAAAAGGTGCTGGAGATGACCATCGAGGAGCTGGACCTCTCCGTCCGCTCTTTCAACTGCCTCAAGCGCGCGGGTATCAATACCGTGGAAGACCTGATCAACAAATCTGAAGACGAGATGATGAAAGTCCGCAACCTCGGCCGCAAGTCGCTGGAGGAAGTTATGTGGAAGCTGGCTTCCCTGGGCCTCAGCCTGCGCAAGGAAGACGAATAACAACCTACTTTGATACGATAGGAGTGAATATCCATGCCGGGAACGAGAAAACTCGGGAGAGACACTGCTCATAGAACCGCCATGCTGCGGGGCCTCGTGACGTTCTTCTTCGAGAATGGAAGATTGAGACCACCGTAACAGTGCGCAAAAGAAGGGCGTTCGCTGGCGGAGGAGATGATCACCATTGCCAAGCCAGACAACCTGCATAACAAGCGCCTGGTGATGAGCTTCATCACCAAGGAGAGCGTGACCAACAAGCTGTTCACGGAGATCGCCCCCCAAGTATGCTGACCGCAACGGCGGCTACACCCGCATCACCAAGCTGGGGCCCCGCCGCGGCGACGCCGCTGAAATGGCGATTCTCGAGCTGCTGTAAGAGTTTTTTATGATAGACAGAAAAGGTCCGCTGCATGATTCTGCAGCGGACCTTTTGCTGTCATAGTATGGGATAACTGAATCAGAACAAGCCCGCACAAAATATGTGAACCAGCCGATTGTGCGGCAGATTACTCCAAATTTGTTCCGCGTACCATTTCGGCATCGGGGAGGTTCAGAAGCTTGCTAATTTGCGCGAATGCTTCCTCGGTGCTTCCGGGATATAGCCGCAGGGCCAGGATCAGACTTTTTCTTGCGATGTCAATTCGCCTATGATGTGGGGGTCCTTGGCCACCTTTTTACGAGGTCTCAACGAGCTTTGCCCCAGATTTTCCAGATGCTTTTCGTCAAAAAGTCATCCATGGAAATATGATAAAACTCGGCCATACGTTTCAGCATAAATATGTTAGGCAGGGTTTTCCCAAGTTCATAATAAGTATAAGTGGAGCGTTGGATATCAAAAACAGTCTGCAAGGTTCTGTTGAGATATATTGGTAAGAATCCGCAATTTTCTCATAGTGTCACACAAAATTTGCTGTTCTGCGCTTAATTGCCTGTGTTGTCTTTTTCAATGCTGACATCTCCCAAGAATGAATAAGAAAAAAAATGTTTCTTTTCGCTGTACCCGCGATTTTCCATCCTTCTTCAATTTTATAAAACAAATCAACTTCATGTAAAAATGAAAAATTAAATGACATAAGACACCTCGGTCTCTACAGCATTTACACCGTATAGAGTTGCCGTTACTAGGGCTGCCACCAGAGCGCTTTTAGCTTTCTTGTATCTCGTCTATTTGTATACCTATCTCCGCCTGTGTCCAACAACAATATCGTTTCCATAAGTCATCAGTGTAATTATTTTCTGCTTTGTATTTACGTATCATTTCAATTTTCTCGCTGTGCGTGATGTTTAGAAAAAAGATATGGACTATTGTATCTTTGAATTGCCTGTATTTTTTTCTTCTCGAGGTGGGTGTAATACAGTGTCACATCAACTAATAGATAATCACAGATCTTCCAGATTTGCTCAATAGATACTGTTATTTCGTTTATAACATTTTCTATTACTTCGTCAGCCAGACCACAGCGTTGAGCAAATTCGTTAACGTTAATATGGTTTTCACGTTGAAATAACTTAACACGATATGCTAACTCATAGTTAATTGCAAATTCGGTACTCATTATCTTATTCTCCGCAAAATTTTGTGTATAGCGACTTCAGCATAACAGAAAATTTAATTAATCAAGATGGACAAAGTAAAAAATAAAACTAAAATATTAACTAATAAGTTTTGGAGATGAAAGTATGGCTATAGCGTTAAAAACGAAGGAGTTACGAGAAGAACAAAATATGACGCAAATGGATTTGGCGTTAGAATTAGGACTTAGGAAATACAACAATACAGCAATATGAGGCGGGCACATATGAACCTAGTCTTACAAATCTAATAAGAATAGCTGATTTATTTGGTGTAACTGTTGACTATTTGATTGGAAGGACACCGATTCGGGGACCTGTTTACAGCGATGATGAGAAACTGGCTTACCGGTTGAGTACCTTAAAAACGAAAAAGCAAAGAGAGCGGTTCTTTCTCTTTTGGAAGAAGTAAAAGAGTAAAATGGAGCAGGGTGTATTTATTATTTTTACTATACAAAAAACGGCGTGTCAACTGCTATAAATAATCCAAATTTTGACCATTGATGTGAGTGGGCTTTTTTACTATACTAAAGGTGCATTATGAGATAGTATTATAGTAGAAAGGTATCTTAAATATGATAAAAAATCTTCGTTATTATCGAGAATTGCATAAAATGACCAGAAAAAGAATTGGCAGAGATGTTTGGGCTTACAGAGAAAAAGCTCTATTATTATGAAAAGAACGACTAGTAAAAGTGAACCTAAACTTGATGTTATCACAAAAGCTAGCTGATTTCTTTGGGATAACTGTTGATGAGTTGATTGGGAGAACGGATGCTTATTCGGCAAAACCGCTGTGTTCGAAAATCGATTTGGCTAAACTCGGACAACGATTGAGAGAAAGAAGAGAAGAGTTAAACCTTTCGATGAAAGAAACGGCAGAAAAGATCCGGACATTACATCAGCTTATCTTTCTTTTATTGAATGTGGTAAGAAAACTCCTAATGTTGATGTTTTTGCTCGACTGCTAAACACGTTGAATATGTCTGCTGATGCGGCCTTACTGGATTCACTTACAGCTGCACAAGATGAAAAATCCTCATATTTGCAGTATAAACTTATTGGTCTCGACCCGGAAAGGCGTCTAATGGCTCTCCGTGCATTCGAATGCTTTATAGAGGGCCTAAAGCAATAAATGATCTCTTGAAATATAGGGGCCTTTTTAAACAATGTATCCAATATGGTAAAAATTTTTTAAAAAGAAGCGGATGACTAAACGATAAAGAACCACCGGCTTTTTATACCGGTGGTTCTCTTCTTACCACTTATGAAAATATAGCTTTCATGCGGCTTTGCCGTGCTCGCGCAGAAGAAACAAGGGTTCCCTGCACTTCCTGCGAAAAAGACATTTTCACTTCCTGCGTCTTTCTGTCATGGTTTTTCAAGCGCCCAGCTGGATTTCGTAAAAAGCATGAAAACATTTCTTTTGAGGCGGACAGACTTATTTTTCCCAGTACATCTTCGTTTTTGTGTTCACGTCTCCGGCCTTCCAGGGTGAAGGAGTATTCCGGCGTCAGGGGGTCCGCCAGGCCGCCTGCCTCCGGGATGGTGGAGTCGGCGTTGAGAATCAGCTTGTCGCCCTGAAACTGCAGCACAAATCGCTTGCCCCCCGCCATGCGGGTATTGCGCAGCTCAGTTCCAGCTTGTCCACAGCGCGCCAGCGTCCGATGGCTCCGTAAAAGCACACCGTCCAGCTGGGTCAGCACATGGTGTCCTTCCATCCCTATCTTCAGCTCGCAACAGCCGTTGTCCTGAACGCATTGCAGCCGCACGTCACTGTTTCCGGCAAAAATCAGATGAAGCTCCTGCAGCGTTCCACCGTCCGGCTGGAATTTTCCGATGCCTCCGATCAGGTCAGTCAGAGAGGGGGTGGGGGGCGTTAGGCAGGTGAGATGGCCCCGTTGAGGGATTCCTCCGCTCCGGGATTTCGCATGCCAAGCATGGGAGTGAGTTCCAGATTCCGCAGGCGGTGGGCCAGTACATGGCAGTTCATGCGGTCCTCCGGCAGAGGTTCCGCCTGCATACCGGGCAGAAGTTTCTCCACACAGAGGTCAAAACAGCCTGCAGGCGCATAGAGGCGGAGGTGATCACCAGCACGGCGTCCTGTTCCGTGAATATGCCGTATTGGCCAGAAGGCGCCGTCTCCGCGGAACACGCCCGGGGCTCACAACGCCAGAACTGGAAGCAGTAGCCTTGCTGCCAGTCTGGGTCTCCTCCCCAGCCCACCCCTATTTTCGATTTGCTTGGAGGTGGCAGCCTGGAACCACTCCTTCCGAAGCAGCTGTTTTTCCTTCCCATTGGCCCTGATTGGCTACAAACTGGATGAACCGTGCCATGTCCTCTGTGGTGAGGGGAATACCCTGCTCCACCCATTTCCCGTACCGTCCGGCAGCGCTTGACAACGAATGTCGGACATGCCCAGGGGCTCTATGAGCCTTGGCCGCAGGAATTCGGTGAGGTGCTTGCCTGTTTTGCGCTTCAAAATAGCGCACAGCAGGTTGGTGCCCGCCGTATTGTACATAATTTCGTACCCGGCTCATACACGAAGGGATGGGCAAGAAAAAGCACTGATCCAGTCGGGTCGTCGATCCCCCATGTTGGGGATTTCGCTTTCATGGCCGCAGCCCATCATCAGAAGATGACGCACCGTGGCTTTTTCAGATTTTCGCCGGGGTTCTCGGAACCTTTTCCGGGAAGATATCCACCAGGCGGTCGTCAGGCTGAGCAGGCGCTTCCCTGTACGGCAAAGCCGATGGCGGTGGAGGTCAGGCTCTTGGTGAAGGAGAACATGATGTGGGAGGAGGCCGGCGTATAGGGCTTCCACCAGCCCTCCGCACAGACTTTGCCATGGCGCAGCAGCATGAAGCTGTGCATTTCAATCCCATAGCGGTAAAGCTCGTCGAGAAATTCAGAATCGACTTGGAAATCCCCACGCTTTCCGGGGTGACCCGTTCAAAATCCATCTTTTCAACACAACCTTTTCATAATCCAGCGGACACCTACGCTCCGCTAACAAAAATTCATATCCTGTTTCCAGGAGAGGCTGCTCTTCTTTTTCGAAAACAGGAGAAGATATTTTATCCTACCACAGTTTAAACCGTCCTGCAATGCAGAATACTAAAGAATAGAACAATTCTTGAGAAGGCGGGAAAGGCCCGGAAAACCGCGTCAAGCCCCGCGCCTCGCTAAAAGGAAGAAGGTTATCACTATGGTAAAAATTCAAAAGGTCTACGGAAGCGAAATCCTGGATTCCCGGGGGAACCGACTACCGTCAGCGCTACAGTGCAGCTGACGGACGGCTCCATGGGTACGGCGGCCTCTCCCTCCGGCGCGTCCACCGGAAAGTTTGAGGCGGTGGAGCTGCGGGACGGCGACCAGCGACGCTACGGTGGCAAGGGCGTGCTGAAGGCGGTACAGAATATCAATGAGATGATCTCTCCTGCGCTGGAAAATCTTCACAGCCTGACGGTGCGGGAGGTGGATAAGGTCCTGATAAAGCTGGACGGCAGCCCCAATAAGGCCCATTTGGGCGCCAACGCCACTCTGGCGGTATCCCTGGCTTGCGCCCGGGCCATCGCCGCCCATTACCGTATGCCGCTCTACCGTTTTCTGGGCGGCGCGGCGGCCCACGAGCTGCCGGTGCCGATGATGAACATCCTCAACGGCGGCGCTCATGCTGGAAACAATATTGACATTCAGGAGTTCATGATCATGCCCACGGGGGCGGGAAAACTTCCGGGAGGGGCTTCGCTGGTGTGCAGAAATTTATCACACTCTGGGCAGACAGCTGAAAAAAAGGTCATTCCACGGCAGTGGGGACGAAAAGCGGCTTTGCACCGAACCTCGCTTCGGATGAAGAGGCCATAGAAGAAATTCTGAGCGCGGTGGAAACTGCAGGATACAGCGGAAGAGTGAAGCTGGCGCTGGACGCGGCAGGCAGCGAATGGGCCGAAAATGGGGAATACCGGCTCCCGAAGCGCGGAACGCGGTTTTCCTCAGATGAGCTGATTGACTTTTTGGGAAGAGCTTGTGCGCAAGTACCCCATTGTCTCTATTGAAGACCCGCTGGGAGAAGAGGATTTCCCCGCCTGGACCAAAATGACGGAACGTTTGGGGGACAGGCTGCAGATCGTGGGGAGACGACCTGTTCGTGACCAATATGGAACGGCTGCAGAAAGGGATCGAAGAAAAGGCCGGCAATGCTATTTTAATCAAGCTCAACCAGATCGGAACACTCTCAGCGAGACGCTGGACGCCATTGAGCTGGCCAAGAAGAACGGGTATAAGACCATCGTCTCCCCACCGCTCCGGCGAGACGGAGGACACGCTTCATCGCCGACCTGGCGGTGGCGGTGAATGCCGGGCAGATCAAAACAGGCGCCCCCCTGCCGGACGGAGCGTGTGGCAAAATATAACCAGCTTCTCCGCATTTCCGAGTGTTGACAGAATCCCCCGGCAGGCATGTAGAATAAATACAATCAAGCAGTTGCATGGGGGAAGAGAATGGGTGCGGAAATGGAACGTGTGGAGACCTGTGTGCGGTATATTCGGGAAAAGACGGGGTTTGAGCCCCATACGGCTCTTGTGCTGGGCTCCGGCCTGGGCGGCTTTGCCGACAACGTCAAGATCGAAGCCGTGGGGGTACGGGGAGATCGAAGGGTTTTCCCGTGTCCACCGTCAGCGGTCACAAGGGGCGTTTTGTCCTGGGCTATGTGGGGGAAAAGAGCCGGTTGCCGTTATGCAGGGAAGAGTCCACTACTATGAAGGCTATCCCATGCGGGACGTGGTGCTGCCCATCCGGGTGATGGCCCGGCTGGGGGCCCAGGCTGATCCTCACCAATGCGGCAGGGGGGATTCATCCAGACTTTGCCGCAGGAGCCCTGATGCTGCTCACCGACCATATCAGTTCTTTTGTCCCTTCCCCCTGCTGGGCCCCAATGAGGAAGCTTTTGGCCTCCGTTTTCCGGATATGTCGGAGGTGTACAGCAGAAAAGACTGCGCACGGTGGCGGAAGAGGAAGCCGGGAAGCTGGGAATCCCGCTGAAGCAGGGGGTCTATCTTTCAGACTACAGGCCCAAACTACGAAACGCCCGCGGAAATCCGCATGTTCAGGACGCTGGGTGCGGACGCCGTGGGCATGAGCACGGCCTGCGAAGCTATGACGGCCCGGCATTTGGGGCTCGAGGTCTGCGGTATCAGCTGCATCACCAATCTGGCAGCTGGAATCAGCAAGGCGCCTCTTTCCCATGAAGAGGTTAAGGCCACTGCGGACCGGGTGGCGGAAGACTTTCAGGCCCTGCTCAGAGCGATGATCAGCAGAATGACAGAACTGTAAAGAAATAAAAAAGCTTGCCGCATTGCTTTGCGGCAAGCTTTTTTATGGAGACAATAGCGCGGGGCTTAGAGAGAACCGGCCTTTCGGCGTTTCCGGCCAAGCAGATAAAAATAACCGGCGCACAGCAGGATTTGAACCACAGTGGAGCAGGGGTGGCCAAGCCTACCAGGAACAGGGAGACAGGCTGGATGCGGCTCATCAGGAAGGAGACGGGGATGCGCACCAGAAAGGCGCCCGCAATCCCCTGGGCCATGACAAAGGTAGTCTTGCCGCAGCCGTTGAAGTAGCCGGAAAAGCAGAACAGGAAAGGAAACCAGCAGGGTATCGACAGCGTAGGCGCGCAGATAGTCTGCGGAAGCTGCAATCACCTGAGGATCTCTGGCAAACAGGCCGGAGAGAAAGTCTCCGTGGAAAAAGGCGAGGAAAGCCATTGCAACGCCGATGAGCAGGGAGGCGAGCATGCCGCAGACCATGGCGCGCACGGCTCTGTCGTTGCGGTTCGCACCGATGTTTTGGGCCACGAAAGCGGAAAGGGACTGCATGAACGAGGAGGGCACCAGCATGATGAACATGCAGAGCTTTTTCCGCTACGCCCACCCCGGCGGAGGGGATGACGCCCAGTGAGTTGACGATGGCGATGATGGCCAGGAAAGAGATGCTCACCAGGGCGTCCTGCAGGGCGATAGGGAAACCCAGCTTCAGTGTTTTGAAGATCACCTGCCGGTGAAAACCGGAGGTTTTTCGGGAAAAGGGAAAGGGAAGCCCTCTTCTTCGGACCACCAGGACACACAGGACCACGCTGAGGGCCTGCGCCAGTACCGTGGCCAGGGCGGCCCCGGCTGCGGCCATATGAAATACGGCGACGAACAGCAGATCTCCCAGAATATTGCAGATACAGGCGATAAATACCGCAAGCAGGGGCGTTTTGGAATCCCCATCCCCGGAAGATGCTGCCCAGCACGTTGTAGGCAACAATGAAGACGGCGCCTGCCGAGCAGATGCGCACGTAATCCACGGTTTTGTCAAAAGCTTCTGCCGGCGCCTGCATGGCGGCGCAGAAGGGACCGGCGAACAGAGTCATGGCTGCGGTGAGAAACAGGGCTAGCACAGCGAAAATACAGACGCCGGCCCCGATTACATTCCCGGCCTCTTCAGGCTTCTTCTGACCGATTTTCTGTCCCAGCAGGATCGTGGTGCCCATGGACAGCCCGTGATGACCGAGGTGATGGTCTGCATGATCTGGCTGCCTGTGGAGACGGCGGGAGACGTCCGCCGCCGCGCCGAACTGGCCCACGATGAGCAAGTCGGCCGCGCCGTACATGGCCTGCAGCAACATGGCGAACAGTACGGGAAGAGAAAAATTTCAGCAGCGGCCCTAAAATCTTTCCTTCCGTGAAATCTGACTGTGTACGCATTGTTTTGGCTTCCTTCCACAAAATTTTCATAAAAAACCGGATAAAACAACAGGCATCCCAGCCAGCTGTCTTATCCGGCAAAAACGCTTTTCTTTCTGAGCGGCTTCCCTCCGACGGAATTCAGTATAGCAAAAAGGTTTTCAGGGCGTCAAGTACCGAGTATCGGGAAAAGCAGGTTCAGGGTTCCTGGGGCTGCTTCTCCGGATGAGGGGCTGCCAGATGCGCATCCCGGCAGATTTTTTTGTGAATCACCACCGCGGAAATTGCCATGCCGCCCAGCCCAAAGGGCCAGCGTCCCGTATAGGAAGCACCCAGCACGCAGGCGGCGGTGAAAAGGGAAAAAGGTGACTACGGTACGTCTCATTGGGATGGATGGCCCAGACCGCAGAAAAGAAAATGTAGAAAGCGGCCAGCACGAAAACCAGCCAGCTCATGGGGAACGAGGCCCAGCAGCGCGCCGAACGTGACGGCAATAGCCTTGCCGCCGCGTCCATGGTACAGCGGGCGCAGGCGTGACCCAGGGTGGGGGAGGCCAGAACCAGAGGCAAACCACAGACTTCGGGGATCCGTATACCGCAGGGCCAGAAAGACGGGGAGGAAGCCCCTTGAACAGGTCGCAGAACACACAGAGCATCCCCACCGGGATCCCTGCGTATTTCACGGCGTTGGCGGCTCCGGGGTTGTGATCCTCGCTGAGCCGGATATCCACACCCTTAAGCAGCCGGGGCAGATGATAGCTGAACAGCACGCTGCCCAGCAGAAAACCAAACAAAGAAAACAGCAGATAACGGAACGTCGTCACAGTTCATACCCTCCTTTTTCACACACAGACGGTTGCGCTGCTCGGAACTGTTCCGGACAGCGGACGGAAAACAGGGGTTAAAACCGGGAGCAGGGGATAAACCGGACCTCCTTAGTTTTTGTCCCATTATTGCTTGGTACATCCCCGAGAGAATTATGGCGGCGATCTCTTCCGCCGCATTGGATTTATTTCTCTTTTCTGGCATTCAGTCATACGCTGGAGGGCGGCCGTGTCTTCAGCGAGAGCGGCAGCCAATGCGGCTGCTTTTTGGGGGTGCACCGCACACAGACAGGCCGTGGGAGACAAAAATCTGGCGTTGGCTGTTTCACAGCCCGGTATTGGCCTGGTGTGTACCAAGGGAATGTTCTGCACGGCTGCTTCCGTGCTGGTGAGTCCTCCGGCTTTGACAGCAGAATGTCGCAGGCGTCCATACAGCGGCGCATTCCTGGTAAAGGCCACGGTCTGCACCCGTTTTTCCGGGAAAAATCGTGATCGATGCGGTCTTTGAGGCGCGGCGTTCCTGCCTGTCAAAATGAGAATGCGTGAATTTTTAGGACAGCTCAGCAGCAGATCCAATGCAAAGAAGAGATGTCCCCAAACCCCATGCTGCCGGTCATCACCAGAAAGCTTTTCCTGTTCCGGCAGACCCAGCAGAGGGGCCTCTGCCTTCGGCGTCTTCGCAGGCAGCGGCGGAAACTGGTATACCTGTGGGAATCAGTTTCTCCTGCGGGATTCCTTTCCGGAAAATTCCCGTTTCAAATCTTCATGGGGACAAAATAGGCGTCAGCTCGGTCTCTTCCCAGAAGGGATGCAGGTGTAATCGGTGGCAACCGCATAGGTCTTAACAGAGAGCCGCCCTTTTTTCTGCGCAGGCAGGTCAGGGTTTCAGCAGGGAAGAGGTGCGGACACACCACGGCGTCGAAGCCTGATTTTTCTATGTAGTCCCCCAGGGCTCCGGCGTACCGGGTGTTGGCCAGATAAACAGGGGATTTCAGCCATGGGTTGCTGATCAGGCCGCCCAGTTGATACAGACCGCCAAACAGGGAGGGCGCTTTTGTGGTGACGCTTACGTACGCTCCGCCGACAGTCTTTGAAGTGTTTCCGCGTGCAAAAGACAGGGCGTCCAACAGTTCGCATTCCGCGCCTGCAGCCTCAGTTCCTCACGGACAGCCGATCCAGCTGAAGATGCCCCTGTCCCGTGTTGCAGGATAAAGATCAGTACCCGCATAGTTGTCGCCCCCTTTCGAGCTTTTTTTATTGTATCACAAAAAACAGAGAAGAAAGACCTGTGAGGCCGTTTTACCAGTACAGAAGAAGATGGAAGGATGCGTGAACCTTTTTGGGTTTGGAATGAAACTTTGAAAAGTTTTAACGAATTCATGAACAAAAAAGGATTGTAAAAAATTCCGGTTCGTGCTATCATAGATCTGATTTTGATAAAATGCGGGAGAATGGTGTTTTTTCAAGATCCGACCGTTGTTTTAGACGTTAGTTTATTCATAATGTCATGGCGAAGGGAGGTACAACAGTATGAACGAACCCAGTATGCTCCAAGTTGTCCTGATGGGCCTTATCACGGTGTTCATCGCGCTGATCTGCCTGATTATTATTATTGTGATCCTGGGGCAAGATCATGGTTGCGGTCACCGGGAACAAGACCGTTGAGACAACCCAGGCGGCTCCTGCCCCGGTGCAGGCCGCTCCCGCGGCTGCCCCGGCCCCGCAGCCTGGCAACCAGCAGGTGGTGGCTGCCATTGCGGCTGCCATTGCAGAGGAGGACATGGGCGAGGATGGGACCACATCCGGATCCTGTCCATCCGCCGGGTGTAACACCCACGGAAAAGAAAATGGAAACCCAAAAGTTTATCTGGAACAGAGAGGGAATCAAAATTATGAGAAAGTACAATGTCAATGTCAACGGCACTGCTTATGAAGTTACCGTAGAAGAAGTCAAGGGCGGCGCTGCCCCCGCTCCTGTGGCGGCCCCGCGCCCGCTGCCGCTCCCGCTCCCGCCCCGGCCCCCGCTCCTGCTGCGCCCGCCGGTGCCGGTGAGCAGATCACCGCGCCCATGCCTGGCACCATTCTGGATGTGAAAGTGGCCGCCGGCCAGACCGTCAAGTCCGGCGACGTGCTGATGATCCTGGAGGCCATGAAGATGGAGAACGAGATCATGGCTCCCCATGACGGCACTATTACCGCCGTGTCCGTCTCCAAGGGCGCTGCCGTAGAGAGCGGAACACTCCTTTGCACCATCGCCTAACTTGTTTTCAAGCGAGGTGCTCCTTCCCGCAAAACTATCATAAGGAGTGAAAGAATCCAATGGACGCTATTATCAACTTTTTGCAGCAAACGGGCTTCTACATTGTGCAGCAGAACCCCTGAGCCTTATTATGCTGGCGGTGGCCTGCGTGCTGCTCTACCTTGCCATCGTCAAGAAGTTCGAGCCCCCTGCTGCTGCTGCCCATCGCTTTCGGTATGCTGCTGACCAACCTGCCCGGCGCTGGAATGTACCATGCCGAGTACTTCGCCAACGGCGAGGTGGACTGGGCCAGCTTCTGGGCGCTTTTGGACGGCGGCCTGATTGATTACCTGTATCTGGGTGTAAAGCTGGGCATCTACCCCTGCCTGATCTTTGTGGGCGTGGGCGCGATGACGGACTTTGGCCCCTGATTGCCAACCCCAAGAGCCTGCTGCTGGGCGCTGCCGCCCAGCTGGGCATCTTCATCACCTTTATGGGCGCCCGCCTGCTGGGCTTCACGGGAGCGGAGGCTTCTTCCATCGGCATCATCGGCGGCGCAGACGGCCCCACGGCCATCTTCACCACCAGCCAGCTGGCGCCCGCATCTGCTTGGGCCCATTGCGGTGGCGGCGTACTCCTACATGGCTCTGGTGCCTGTGATCCAGCCCCCATCATGAAGGCTCACCACCGACGCGGAGCGTAAGATCAAGATGAAGCAGCTGCGCCCTGTCTCCAAGACCGAGAAGGTGCTGTTCCCCATCATCGTCACCATCTTTGTGTCCTTCCTGGTGCCCTCAGCCGCCTCCTTTGATCGGCTGCCTGATGCTGGGCAACCTGATGCGCGAGTGCGGCGTGGTGGACCGTCTGAGCAAGACTGTCCAGAACGAGCTGATGAACATCGTCACCATCTTCCTGGGCATCTCCGTGGGCGCTACTGCCACGGCTGAGAACTTCCTGAACTGGCAGACCCTGATGATCCTGGCGCTGGGCGTCATTGCCTTTGGCTTTGGTACCGCTGGCGGCGTGCTGCTGGCCAAGGTGATGAAATGTCTTCTCCAAGGAGAAGGTCAACCCCTGATCGGCTCTGCCGGTGTGTCCGCGGTGCCTATGGCTGCCCGGGTGTCCCAGGTGGTGGCCCAGAAGTACGATCCTTCCAACTTCCTGCTGATGCACGCTATGGGCCCCAATGTGTCCGGCGTGATCGGCTCCGCTGTGGCGGCCGGTGTGCTGCTGGCCCCTGTTCGGCGCTTGAGAAAGTGATCGTTTTTTGACTTATTCACAGGAAAGGAAATGGCTTAAATATGGCAAAAAATCCCCTTAAGATTAACGGATACCATCCTGCGTGACGCGCACCAGTCTCAGGCTGCTACCCGCATGAAGATTGAGGATATGATTCCCGTGCTCCCTTGCTGGACAGCATCGGCTACTGGTCCCTAGAGTGCTGGGGCGGCGCCACCTTCGACGTGTGCATGCGCTTTTTGAACGAAGACCCCTGGGAGCGCCTGCGCACCCTGAAAAAGGGCCTGCCCAACACCAAGCTGCAGATGCTGCTCCGCGGCCAGAACATCCTGGGCTACCGGCACTATGCCGACGATGTGGTGGCATCCTTCTGCAAGAAATCCATCGAGAACGGTATCGATGTAGTGCGCATTTTCGACGCATTGAATGACCCCGGAACATGGAAGCCGCCATGAAGTATGTCAAGGAATACGGCGGACTAGTGGAAGCCGCCATCAGCTACACCAAGAGCCCCGTGCACAGCGAGGATTATTTCGTAAAGCTGGCTATGCAGCTGGAAAAAATGGGCGCCGACACCATCTGCATCAAGGACATGGCGAACCTGCTCCTGCCCTATGACGCGTATTCCCTGGTGAAGAAGCTCAAGGAGAACGTGGGCGTGCCCATTCATCTGCACACGCACAACACTACCGGTACGGGTGACATGACAAACCTTATGGCAGCTCAGGCGGGCGTTGACATTGTGGATACCGCCCTGTCCCCGCTGGCCAACGGCACCTCGCAGCCCGCGACAGAGGGCATGGTGGCCACCCTGCGGGGTACCAGCCGCGATACCGGCCTGGATATGAACAAGCTGGTAGAGGCTGCCGCCCACTTCCGTGACGTGGCCCAGAAGCTGGATATCAACCCCAAGGTGTTGAAGGTGGATGTGAACACCCTGTTGTACCAGGTGCCCGGCGGCATGCTGTCCAACCTGATCTCCCAGCTGAAGCAGGCCAACGCCGAGGACAAGTACTACGAAGTGCTGGAGGAGGATCCCCCCGCGTGCGGAAGGACTTTGGCTATCCGCCCCTGGTCACCCCCACCAGCCAGATCGTGGGTTCGCAGGCTGTGCAGAACGTGCTGGCCGGCGAGCGCTACAAGATGATTACCAAGGAGTCCAAGGCCTGCTCCGCGGCGAGTACGGCCAGCTGCCCGGCGAGGTCAACGAGGAAGTGCGGAAGAAGGCCATCGGCAACGACGAGGTCATCACCTGCCGCAAAAAGGGAGAGACATCGCTTATCCCATGGTGGGGGAATTTCGTATCCACCGCGCTCTGGAGCTGCAAAAAGGGTGAAACGGCTGATCCTGGCGGTTGACAGCCTGGGAGGGAGCCGCCGCGCTGAGCAGGTCGGCTGGAGAAGCTGGTCTTACCTGCGAAGTGCGTCTGGAAGTGGATACAGGTGCCCGGCGCACCGGCGTAACCCGCGGGCATGTTCTGGAGCTGGCGGGGCAGATTGCCGCCCTGCCGCATTTGAATTTGACAGGCATTTACACGTTTAAAAGCCTGGTGCTCCATGGGTGTCCCACGGAAGATAATAAGGCTGCTGCCGTCGAGGAAGCGGAATTGATGAGCGGTATGGCTGCCAGCCTGCGGACCCGGGGTCTGCCAATCCGGGAGGTGAGCGCCGGTTCCACCCCTACAGGCCTTCAAGTGGCCAGGACCGGTCTGGTTACAGAGGTACGCCCCGGTACCTATATCTTTGGGGACTGGATGCTCACAAAGAGAACTGTGCAGCAGTGGAGGATATTGCCGTCCGCCTGTATGCAATGGTGGTGAGCACTCCCGCGCCGGATTATGCGGTGCTCGACGGCGGTACGAAGACCTTTCCCATGGATATTCCTCTGGACACGCCGCCCTTCCTGTATCCCGGATATGCCATTCCCATCGGCGGGGACGGCAAACCCGATGAAAACCTGCAGCTTCGCCGCATGAACGAGGAGCACGGGATTCTCACCGCAAAAAACGGAAGAACAGGCCTCAGGGTGGGGCAGGTTTGGAGCTGATTCCCCATTCATGTCTGTACAGCGGTCAACATGCAGAACAGCGTATTTGTCTTTGAGGACGGCGTACTGCGCAGAATGCCGGTGGAGGCGAGGGAATGCTGGTATGATACAGGTGAAAAATGCCGTCATCTGCGACGGCACAGGGAAAGAGCCGTTTTCCGGGAGCTGCTGATCGATGGGGAAAAGCTTGCGGAGGTATCTCCCATTCCCTTTGGGGGAGCTGGATGCAGAGGTCCGGACGCCCGGGGGATGGCGGTGACTCCGGGGTTTATCGACGCCCACCGCCATTGTGATCTTGCGGCACTTTATGACCCGGAGTTCGGCAGGCTGGAGCTTGCCCAGGGCATCACCACTGCTGTGATGGGAAACTGCGGGCTGGCTCCTGCACCATGTACGGAGGAGTACAGGGACCGGCTCTATGATTTTTGGAGCCCTGTCTGGGCACAGCTCCCAAAAACAGTTTTTTCCCCTCTGGTTTCGGAGTTTTTCCGGGCACTGGAGACAAGGCGGTATCCGCTGAACCTGGGAGTATTAGGGGGCCACCAGGGCCATCACTGCAGCGTCAAAGGGATTCGACAATGTCCCCTTTGACAGGAAATCCAGACACAGGGCGGAAATTTACGTGAAGGACGCCATGGAAGCAGGAGCGCTGGGGCTTTCCTGCGGTATCATGTACACGCCCGGAATGCTTCAGCAAGACCGAGGATTTTGTCTTTTGGCAAAAATATGCGGCGAGTACGGCGGCTATCTCACCAGTCATATCCGGGGCGAAGGGAATTCCCTGACAGAATCGGTAAAAAGAGGTGCTGGAAATCGGGGAGCGGGCCGGTGTACCTGTGAACATAAGCCATCTCAAAGTCACGGGACTGAAAAATCACGGTTGGGGAATCGAGCGTGCTGTCGGGGTTTTGGAGGAGGCCCGCGGGAGAGGGCAGGACGTTACCGCGGATGCGTATCCCTATCCCGGTGGATCCACCACGATCCTTTCCCTGATTCCCCCACCGTTATGGAACGGGCCAAAGGGGAGGCGGCCGCCTATCTGGGTACGCAGGAGGGCATCCGTGACTTGGCACAGGAGATCGGCAAAGGAATTTTCCAGCTGGGATAATATGGTATCCTCCATCGGCTGGGAACGTATCGTCATCGGTTCTGTGATCCGGGAAGAGGACCGTATTTATGCTGGGCTGGACTTTACTGCGGCTGCGGCGCTGTCCGGAAGTACGGAGACGGAGCTGTTCTGCCGGCTGGTGCATGAGAATTCCGGCAAGATAGGGGTCATCCTCATGAGCATGGCCCAGGCAGATGTGGACCGGGTGCTTTTGCCCTATGTCAGCCTCATCTCCGACGCGCTCTCTATGGGGGCGGCGGTATGCCCCACCCTCGTCTGTACGGCGCTTTTCCTAAGTTCCTGCGGGAATATGCGGGCGAAAAAGAGCGCGCTTTCCTTTTGCAGAAGCGGTCGAAAGATGACGGGCATGCCTGCCCGGCGGCTGGGCCTCAGGGATCCGGGGAACTCTGGAG
>VOFI01003965.1_pt1 | contig 18935 bp, 11 predicted proteins | sample 5384131 | NCBI WGS metagenome assembly VOFI01 (sample SAMN12384728, study PRJNA508395) | human gut metagenome | isolation source: healthy gut H | host: Homo sapiens
TTGTATACTTCCCACTTTGAGGAAATTTTATGTGATAAAGCCCATTTTGGTCAGTAAAAACACCGATATTATTATTTTTTATATATATAGCGGCATTGATGATGGGGGTTCCATCTTTCTCACTCACAACACGTCCTGATAAAGAATGCTGTGCAAGGCCTATCAATGGGATTAAGACTCCTTCTATTAATAAAAGTAGCCTTTTTACTTGCTGACGTAACATATATTAACGATATATGATTTATAATAAATACAAGATAAATATAACTTTGAATAAGTTTCTTGAAAATGGATACTATCTATATCCTTCAGTGTATACATATTGGTATCTATTGTGCTCAGCGCTTTCAGAATGGCCTCTTTTCGTGAAAAAATCACAACCCCAGACAGGACACCTTCCTCTATTGACTTTATTTCCTCTTCATTGCAAAAAAGAGAGTATTCTTCTTTTGCCAACAGAAAGTTCCTTTCTTCTATATCTATGCCGACACTTTGATACACATCACTCTTTCCTACGATGCCACAGCTATAGTGTCTTTATGAGAAATGGATCCTACAGCACCTTTGCCCCATATTGGTATCCCATATCTTCCTCTTAATATAGGGATGTCTTCTAACCCCAAGGTTCTTACAGCATTGTGCGCTGCGATACGCCCCATAATAAAAGTCCTTTGTTTCACTGGAGACCATTTGGCTTTAATCAGAGAGGTTTCTTCCAGCAGCACTTTCTCCTCTGTTAGAAAATCCTTTTTCTCCTCCACCAATTTGACGGCAATGGTGGAGGTAGATAATAAAGTTGTATCAAACATTTTTCTCTATGTATTTTATCACGAGGTTTGCCAATTCTACATGATATTTTGTAATAAGCACATGTCCACCTGGCAACTCATTGTAATCAACTTGTTGAAAATAATTTTCCCAGAGCTGTTGATTACTCCTTATTGTAGGTTCGTCTTCTTTACCGACAACAGAACAGAGAGTCGTCCTCAATTTGAAATCAAGAAAACGGTAATTGACCATTGCTACTGTATTCATCCTAAGTTCATGCAGATACTCATGCTTCTCCTTTTCTGTTAATGTCGAAATTAGTTCTTCATTGAGTAAATCCTTTGTACGTGAATAATCAAGCAGTTTATTGTCCTCATTTGAGAAGAAATCCATCAGAATATCACGCAAAGGTTGGTGGAGTTCCTCCTATCATAATGATACCACGCAATGGAATATTTGCTTTCTCAAACCTTTTGCATAAGTCATAGGCAATATAGCAGCTGTAAGAGTAACCCATAATAAACAAAGGAATACCATCATTAAACTTTCGCAATTCTCCAAACAGTAATTCTCCAACCTCATCTACAGTAGCTTTTATCTCTCGGTCATCACCATGTCCTGGATATTGTACAGTATAAATATTAACATTGCTGACAAAATCCTTTGCAAAAGTATTGTACATTCCTGGAGTCCCTGCTGCATATGGTAAGCACACGAGTCTTGCAATAGGAGTCTCTACATTCTTCACACATATGACATTCTCTGTTGTGTCATTATCCTCATTTAAAGATAAAAGTTCCGCTATTGTTGGTTTTTCGAATAAGTCCTTAAGTTTGACTTCCTTTAAGCCAAAATTCTTGAGTTCCTTTATTAGTCTAATAGAGCGTATTGAATCCCCACCAATATCCCAAAAGTTATCATAAATGCTAACTTCCGATATTCCCAATACTTTTTGCCAAATAGAAACTATCTGTTTTTCTTTCTCGTTTCTTGGTCCAACAATGTTTCTGGCAAGTTTGTTCTTCTGCTCTCTGGCAATATTTGGCAATTGTTTCTTGTCAGTCTTCCCATTCTCTGAGATGGGTAATTGTTCTAATCTCATCATAGATTTAGGAATCATATAATGAGGTAATCGTGCTTGTAATACCTTCATTATGTTTTTAGGATCTATATCACGATGTTCTTTAGACACATAAAATACGACTATGGTATCCTCTCCACTGTCATCCTTTTGGATTTCGGCGCATACATCTACAATGTTTGGAACATGAAGTAGAGCATTCTCAATGTCTCCTAATTCTATTCTGTATCCTCTCATATTTATTTGAAAGTCTCTTCGTCCAACAAAGACAAGATTTCCCTGCTCGGTCATTTTCACCACATCACCGGTATTATATACAATACCTTCATGACTAATAGGATTGATAACAAATGCCGCCTTTGTTTTTTCAATTTTGCCCAAATATCCACAAGACACACCTTGTCCTCCGATATGGAGCGTACCGGGCACATTGGGAAGAGTCTGCTTCATATCATCATTCAAGACGTAAACCTGTGTGTTGTAAATAGGTTTACCTATGGGCACAGTGTCAAGATGGCATCGCCCATCTGCTTCTACAGGAATTTTATAAAATGTAGATGCTACCGTCGTTTCTGTCGGTCCATATTCATTGATAAATTGATGTAAAGGATAACGTTCCAACCATCTGTTGATGTCCGAAACGTTGACAATCTCTGCACCAAGAAGTATGGTCATTTGCTCTGAAAGTTTTACAGGACGCTCCAAAAAGTCCATTGCATTCACAAGCATAGAAAAATGAGAGGGCGTGACGTTCAATACATTAATTTTTTCTTTCTCAAGGAAATAAAGAAGTGTCTCAACGTTCTTAGTCTCATCATCGGAAAGAATATGTAAAGAGCCACCTGTTACAAATGGCAACCAATTCGACGTAACAGTCATATCAAATGAATATGATGTTATTAGAGCGAACCTGCTATCTGAATTAATGTTGAAAGCATCCTTCTCGTAATTGAAGAAATTAGATACATTTCTATGTCGTAACATCGTACCTTTGGGCTGTCCAGTAGAGCCTGATGTATAGATTATATAAATCAAGTCTTCTGATGTATTGCATAACTTGATGTTTTTGGTTGGAAATGTCATGATGTCTTCCTTCGTATGTCGGCAATATGCACTGGGTAAGGAAACATGAGTATCCTCTAACAAAACACAATGTTTTATTTTTTCCGTGTATGCTTGGTTTATTAACTTTGCATGTGAACCTTGAGTTATGAGTACATTTGCCCCACAATCATCTATCATATACTTTATTCTGTCTGACGGATATGATGGATCTATGGGAACATATGCACCGCCAGCAAGTAAAATGCCCAATTGTACAATGGGTAACTCAATTGTTCTGCTCAATAAGAGAACTACATGTGAACGTCTATCTACACCAAGTGAACGTAAAAAGTGAGCCACCTGATTAGCTCTTTTCCAAAAATCCTCATAGCAGAGAGACTTGTTTTGACACGAAATAGCTTCTCTTGTTGGGTATTTGCATACTGTCTGATAAACTTGCTCATGTATAGGTTTTTTAGAATATTCATGCTCTGTATTGTTGTTGTCTTTCAACATCTGTAAATAGGGAACAGGCAGAATATCTGAAGCTACTATACTCTCGAATTCAGAAGTATTTATAGCATCAACAAGTTGATAAACCATTTTGGTATATTGTTGGGATAGAAGCAATATATATTGCTGATCGAATAATTCCATAAGATAGTTCCAGTCCAAGCACCACTTGTCTTCCCAAGTGTACAGAACCAAATCTATATATGTGCCAGGAGCACCTGTCTGCACCTTTGGGGGGGTCGATACTGAAGTTCTTAGTCGAATGACTAATTCCCTTAGGAAGCATATTTATAGAATTACTGAAAATTATAGGACTCAGCGAACCTTGTTTAAGACCTTCCTGTTCTGCAATCCTTCTTGATAATTCTATAGAAGAAATTGGATATTTCAGCATAGTACGTACATAGCGTTCAATGTTTCGTGCTATGGAAACTATGGGTTCTTGTGGATGAGTGTGTATGCGAACAGGAAATATATCCAAGAAACTTCCAATAACACTCTTAGAAGTAGGAAGATGCTGTTCCCTGTTGAATACAGGCATATTAATGATGATGTCATTTTGACCAGACCATAAATTCATCAGCTTAAAATAGCAAGCCATGAGTAAGGAATTTAAACAAATACCTGCTGTATTGTGGATATGGTTTAACAACCTGTTCATTTTTGTCCCATCTAACTCTGTATGCAATGTTCGAAAATGTACATTTTTTACTATAGAGGGATGTTGCTTCGTTGGGAGTATAATCTTTTCTGGTAAGTCCTTAAAGACTTTCAGGGCAAAATCCATTGCATTCTGATAACGCCAAGTTTTTCTTCTACCTCTCTCAATGAAAACATAATCAAAGAAAGATAAGCCCTTTTCGTTCTCTGCAATTACTTTTTCTCCACTTAGAAGTTTGTCATAATTAGACAACAGCTCTTGTAAAAAATGAAAAAAACTATATCCATCAATAATTTGATGGTCTATATGGAACAAAACCTCATGTTCGTTATTCCCTGTTTTGTAAACATTACAATAGAATAGGGAATTTCTTAAGGTCGAACCTGTAATCATGACTCTCTATGTTTTTTGAGCAAAGAAATCTTCTTGCGACTCTTTACTCATATTAGTTATATCCTCATATCCACACTCGAAGGTTGAATATTTCGACAATGTGACCATTTCTGGCTCGTTGGATTCTTCATAAAGGATGGAATGTAATAAAGGATGATGACTAATTATATCGTTCAATGCTTTATTCCAACACTCCAATTCAAACATTCCTCTGAACTTTGTTCTACATATAATATAACAACTAAGTCCAGTTGGTTCATTTCGAATAAAACTTTTACTATGATAAAATAGTGTTTCCTGGAAGTCCATCAATGGGAAAGGCTTACCTTCAGATACGACATAATGCTCTTTTACGACCTTTGCAATATCGCGTATATTCGTTTCCTCTTTAATATCATCGAATGTTATCTTGTTAAAGACTTCGGTTAATCGTTGCATAAGATGATATACTTGTGCAAAGGAATGAGCTTTATTTATCAGATTGTCAGTATATTGCAATTGCAAGAATGAAATATTCAATTCCTCGCAGCAAAATTCCTTAATTAATAATTCGTACTCGTTAAGAGGAGTTTCTATTTTACTTGAAAGATGTACTTCCAAATATTTGCTTTGAGCATTGATACAAGAATACTGGTAAAAGAAGCTATTCTCTAATTTGACATTGAAAGCCTTCTCTATTTTTGAGACCGCTATCATACTTCTGATGGAATCACCTCCCAGACTAAAGAAATTATCATCTGGCAGTATGTTTTCTATATGTAGAATTTCTTCCCATATAGTCTTCAGTATTAACTCATAATTTTTCGTTGAATTATCCATAAGATTAACTATAAATTTATTATACATTCCTTTTTCAAAAGACAAAGCCATGGATCTCCGCTTTATCTTAGAACTTGAAGTTCTCTGTATATTTCCTTTCTTTATGTGGATAGAATATGCTGGGGCAAAGCCAGCAATGTTCGCAATAAAGCCGTTTACCTTCTTCACTAATTGTTGAACATCAGTCTCAGCCACATCTTTATACAGTGTAAAGAAATGCAATACTACTTCTCTTTCTATTTTCGTTGAATAGTAAGAAGTCAATACAGATTTTTCGATTTCCCCAGTGAATTTTTTTATAATAGAATCCTCCAAATCGAACGGATGGTAATTCTGCCCATTTACAATGATTACCTCCTTTTTGCGTCCAACAATATATAAAATATTGTTGGTATCAAAGAATCCAAGGTCTCCCGTACATAGCCATCCTTCTTTGAAAACTGCATCTGTTGACTTTTTGTCATTATAATATCCCATCATGACGCAATCTCCCTTTACTTGAATTTCTCCTATCTGCATATTTCCCTGCGATATACCATCTTTCTCGATTCTCACCTGAAAACATGGAAGTACGGTTCCAGCACTTGTAAACTCGCAAAAAGGAGCGTCATTATTACAAGGTTTGATTATCCCATCGTAGAAAGCATCCCTTTCAATTTTTATGGTTCTGTTTCCGTATCCATGTGTACATGCTGAAACAATTAATGTTGTTTCAGCCATTCCATATGATGGGATATAGGCCTCTTTACGGAGACCAAGTTTAAATAACGGTTCTAATCTTGAAAACAAATTAGGCGGTACCATTTCTGCTCCAACAGACAAGGTCTTTATATGGGATAGGTCAATACCTTTTAATTCTTGCTCTTTGTCTTTAACCTTTTTAGAGAGAAGTTCCAAGCCAGACGGAGTTGTTCCACCACAAACGGTAATATCATATTGTTCAATCTTTTGAATGAAAACAACAGGGTCTCTTAAAAAAGAAAAAAGGCTCTACTTTAACTTCTGTGATACAATTGTACACGCAAACAAGGTGATTACCAAATAGCCCATAATCATGGAAATATGGCATCCAGTGAATCAGTTTGTCTTCTCTTGTAATATGATCTGCAAAAGTTTTTGCTTTGATGTTTGCTATAATCTTGTCAAAACTCAGCATCACCCCTCTAGGATTTCCAGTACTTCCAGATGAGAATTGTATCACACACAACTCGTCTTTTCTAATATTGGGTGAACATACCTCACCATCACTTACCAACTCCATCTGCCCAAAGATATTTTCTATATAAATGGCATTATTATTTTCGTAAGCATTGCATAGATTGAAATCATTTGAGATTAAGATGGGATTTCCTAGAATCTCTTTGGCATTTTTAAATCGGTCGTAATCGACCGTTTCCTTGTTATTCAATCGAACAGAAGGCATAAGTACGGGTACACAATTAGCGAATACGCATCCCCAAAATAGCATTATAAAGTCTTCCGACTTAGCTACCGAAATTATTATCTTGCTCTTTGGCTGTATGGCATAGTAGCTATTTAGTACATGTGCTATCTTCCTTGATTTCTCTGCTAATTCGGCATAAGAAATAAAAACATCCTCAACATTATTATTCACCACAAATATTCCTTTTTGTGGTGTTTTTTTGGCGGCATTTTTCAACAAATCACACAAGCTCTTCATATTAAAACATATATAATTTTTAATTTGACAAAATTACGATAAAGTAGATTTACTTACAATACCTTAAAATGGGGATTTTTCCTTTTTAAAAGGGTATTTACATATACCTACACATACCTATTATAGGTACTATAAAGTTCCTGAAGCTAAGTATCCATCCTACACATTCCCTTTTATTCCTTTCATTTCCCGTATGATCCATATCCGCAATTCCTATATATTCTTTGCCATAATTTTGCTATTCGATAATGATTTACTCATCTTAAAACAATGATTTATGGAATCAAACAGCAATGACAATTACGTGCTGGTCCTGGAAGACCGCACGGAGGTAAAGAATGAACAGGAAGCGGGTAAATTGTCCGTCGTATCCAGTGTTGACGAAAAGGGAAACCTTAAAACCACTGAGGCAATTGCTGCCAATCAGGCGGCATTCTTAAAGTTCAACAACAAGGACGGACTTCTGAAGAACTTCATGACCAACTTCCTCAAACAGTTCAACAACCCGACTCATTTCGGATTGTACAAGGTCGTGGCAGACAATGTGGAACAGGGCGTGGACAACCTGCGTACCATGCTGCAAAACCGCGAGAAGCTCGAAAGCAAGCAGCAGCTGGCAGAGATTGGGGTGTCCTTTGATGATTATCTGCCGCAAAAGAAGAATACCACTGCCATCGACCCCGAGAAAGTGGACTGGAAGATGCTCGACAACCTTGGACTGTCCCGTGAGAGATTGGAGCAGAGTGGAGAATTGGAAAAGATGCTCAATTGGCAGAAGAGCAATCTCTTGACGATAGCCGTACCTATTGGAGACACTACCATTACACCGAAGCTCGCCTTGCTTTCCGCACGGACGATAACGGCAATGTCGGTTTGGCAATTCATCCTTTGAGAAAAGAACCACAGCTTGACTTTCCCTATATGGGCTACAAGTTCTCTCCCGAAGAAAAGGAGACACTTCTCACTACGGGCAATCTCGGTAAAACCATCGAAGTGACTCCCAAGAACGCTGAGCCTTTCTCTGCCTACGTCTCTATCGACCCGCAGACCAATGAAATCATAGCCCTGCGTGCCGACCGTGTAAATATCCCCAAGGAAATCAAGGGCGTGACTCTTTCTGACGCTCAGTATAAAGACCTTGTGGAAGGTAAAGCCGTGAAGGTTGAAGGCATGACTGCCAAGAGCGGCAAGTCTTTTAATGCCACGCTTCAGGTCAATGCCGAGCGAAAGGGCATTGAGTTCATCTTTGGTGACAACAAGAGTTTAAGAGAACGACAGGAACACAAACAGACACAGCAGCAAGGTGTACCCCATAAGCTCTGCGGCTTAGAGTTATCAGATAAACAGCGTGAAGCATTGGATAGCGGTCGCACACTATATCTAAAGAATATGGTGGATAAACAAGGGCAACCTTTCAACGCATACGTTCGCATGGACAAGGATCAGAACCGCCCACGCTTTTACAAGTGGAATCCTGACAAGAAGCAGGAAACCAGCAAAGAAAAGGTGGTTGCCGTAGCCGAAGAACACAAAACACAGGTAGCCGTGAACAATCACGGCAAGACCAACGAAGCCACGAAGAACGTGAAGGAGCCGTTGAAGACCGGTCAGACACAGCCTACTGCCGAGCAGAAGCAAAAGCAGGACGAGAACAAGCAGAAAAAGTCTCGTGGACGTAGAATGTAACCTTAAAACCATTCAGCACTATGACAACTTGTATTATTGCCGAGAAACCCTCGGTAGCTAGAGACATTGCCCGCATCGTAGGGGCAAAGAGTAAACAAGAAGGATATATGGAAGGCAGCGGCTACCTTGTTACATGGGCAATGGGACATCTCATCGCCCTTGCCATGCCCGAAGCCTACGGTTTTTCTGCCTACAAAGCCGAGGACTTGCCCATTCGTCCCAATCCATTTCATTTAGTGGTACGGCAAGTACGTAAGGACAAGGAGTATATATCCGATCCAGCAGCGCTTAAACAGCTTAAAGTCATCCGTTCCTGCTTTGACAAGGCAGATCGTATCATTGTCGCCACCGATGCAGGGCGAGAGGGTGAGCTCATCTTCAGATATATCCACCAACACTTAAATTGCCATAAGCCTTTCGACCGCTTGTGGATTTCCTCCCTCACCGATAAAGCCATCCGTGAGGGCTTGGCAAATCTCAAACCGGGAAGCTGTTACGACAATCTCTATTACTCCGCCAAGGCAAGAAGTGAAGCCGATTGGCTTGTAGGCATCAATGCCAGCCGTGCCCTGTCCATCGCTCGCAAAGGCGGTTACTCTTTGGGAAGGGTACAGACCCCGACACTCGCTATGGTCTGCCGTCGGTACATAGAAAATCGTGATTTTTCTTCCGTACCTTATTGGAAACTCTCCATCGCAGCAGAGAAAGAGGGCGTATCGCTAAAAGCCGTGAGCAGCAGTGCATTTGACAATGAAGCCAATGCACAGTCCGATCTCGCCATGCTTCGCGAACAGAGCAGGCTTCAGGTAACATCGGTCGCAAGAAAGGTAACGCATACGTCGCCACCTCTCTTGTTCGACCTTACCACCTTACAAAAAGAAGCCAACAAAAAGCATGGCTTTTCAGCAGATAAAACCCTCTCAATAGCGCAAAGCCTCTATGAGAAGAAATTCACGACCTATCCCCGCACTGGCAGCCGATACATCAGCGAGGATGTCTTCGAAGAAGTACCCGTCCTGCTGCGCAAGATAGGCAAGACACTATCAAATCCACTTAACCGCCACTCGGTGGACAATACCAAGGTTACCGATCACCACGCCATCATACCGACAGGTGAAACACCATCAGGATTGTCGACAGATGAAACAACAGTCTATCAAATGGTGGTCAATCGCTTCATAGAAGCCTTTTCCCCCGATTCAGAGGAAGAGCGTATGCAGGTGCGGTTTACTGACGGTACCAACATCTTTACTTGGAAAGCGTGTAGGCAGATTTCCTTGGGATGGAAAGCTGTGCAGAAAGGTAAAGAAGTAGAAGCAGAAAAGAAAGAAGATAGTGATGAACAGGTTTTGTCTTCATTGCCGAACTTAACGGAGGGGGAATACCTGCCTATCCTCAATGTAGAAATCACCGAACATAAGACCAAGCCAAAGCCTCTCTATACAGAGGCAACGCTCCTCTCTGCTATGGAAAATGCAGGGAAAGAGGTCGAAGATGCAGAAAGTAAGAAAGCAATGGCAGAGTGTGGTATTGGAACACCAGCCACCCGTGCCAACATCATCGAAACGTTGATTCTCCGTGATTATATCCGAAGGGACAAGAAATCCATCATACCTACCGAGAAAGGCTTAGCTGTCTATGAGATTGTCAAGGATAAGAAGATTGCCAATGCGGAAATGACAGGCAGTTGGGAACTTGCCCTTGCTGCTATCGAAGCAGGAAAGATGCCATCTGATAAGTTTGCACAGGGTATTAATTCATACGTGGGGACCATCTGTGAGGAACTCCTTTCACTTACTCCCGAACAAAAGTCCTATCCTGTTTACCGCTGCCCAAAATGCGGACAACAAAGTGTCGGCATCTATGCCAAGGTAGCCAAGTGCAGACATGAGACCTGTGGCTTCCACGTGTTTCGTGAAGTCTGCGGCATACATCTCTCTGAAGATAACATCCGTGACTTGATAAGTTCTGGTCGTACGCCTATCCTTAAAGGGCTGATCAGCAAGGTAGGCAAAAAATTCAATGCCCGACTGGCTTTGAAGGACGATTATACCACCACCTTTGAGTTTGAACAAAACAAAAAACGGAAATAGCATATTACTTCATTTCTGATACTAAAGTCTGACATTACGGTCAAGCTTTGGTATCAGAGTAGTTATTCCCATAATAGAATAAGTTATACCTTATGGCATACAATAAGAAAGAAGTCCTACAAGCCAACACGGAAGCCATCCGTGTGGTCTTGCGATTAGAAAAAGAACGCTGCGAAGCCACCGAAGCTGAGAAAAGTATCTTACAGAACTACCAAGGTTTCGGTGGCTTGAAATGTGTACTCAACCGCACAGATAACCCCGATGACATACGCTATTGGAGCAAGTCAGAGCAGAATCTCTTTGAACCTACCCAGCAGCTCAAACAGATGATTTATCGTGAAGCCTTAGATGCTAACACCGCCAAGCGGTATTGGGAGAGCATCAAGGCAAGTGTACTGACCTCCTTCTATACCGATACCCGTATCGTTTCCGCCATTGCCGATGCTCTCACTTCTGTAAATGTACCCATACGTCGATGTTTAGATCCTTCGGCTGGCATGGGAGCATTTGCTGAGACCTTTGCAAGGCAAGCTGGAGTTGTAGATGCAATGGAAAAGGACCTGCTCACTGCCCGCATCAGCCAAGCCCTGCACCCGTATGGCAAAGGAAACATCTTCGTCCGAAACGAGCCTTTTGAAGCCATTGGGCAGTTAGAAAACAAAGACAAATACGACCTTATAACAAGTAACATTCCTTTCGGTGATTTCATGGTCTATGACCGAGAATACAGCAAAGGTAAGGACACTCTTAAACGTGAGTCCACACGTGCCATTCACAATTACTTCTTCGTGAAAGGTCTGGACTGCATCAAGGAAGGTGGCTTACTGGCATTCATTACCTCACAGGGTGTTTTGGACAGTCCTCGCAATGAAGCCATACGCCGTTACCTCATGCAAAACAGTCGCCTTATCTCCGCTCTCCGACTGCCATCGGGTATGTTTTCAGACAATGCTGGAACGGACGTGGGTAGTGACCTCATCGTCCTGCAGAAGCAAACAGGTAAAGAAATCAGCAAGGGAATTGAGCAGCAGTTCGTAGAAACCGTTTCCGTTCCTAAGGAAGAAGGCTCTTCTGTCGTCTTCAAGCATAACTCTCTTTTTGTAGGAGATTGGAAAGACATTTCTCATCGCACCATTGCCACAGAGCGCATAATGGGTACAGACCCTTATGGAAGACCTGCATGGGAGTATCGGTTCACAGGAGGGATTGAGGAAATGGCAGAAAGTCTCCGAATACAACTTACTCTTGAAATGGGACAACGCATCGACCGTAAACTATATGAGACCGGTATACCGATGACAGAAGCAGAGCGAGAGGCAGAAGCAGAGAAACAGCTTCGCAAGTTGGGTATTACCATAAGTCGGGAAGAAGAAACAGAGAAGACAAAGACTGAAGACAAGGGCATAAACGATGCCTATAACCTCATGCCCGACAGTATCAGGAAGCAACTGCCTAAACTCTATTCGACGGAAAAGGAACTCATTGGCGATAAGATAGCCTATGCACGCTATTTCTTCCCGATGGGAGCTTATACGGCTTACCTCTTGGAGTATGACTCCAAGACCCGCATCGGTTTCGGTGCGGTTACGATGGGTTACGGCTGGGAGCTTGGCAATATGTCCCTCGATGAAATGGAAGGCGTGAAGGTAAGAGGACTGGGCATTGAACGCGACCTGTATTTCTCTCCTAAGAAACTGCACGAGATAGCCGAACTGGAAGAAATCGTCAGGGGACAATATACCAAAGAAGAAGTGGTGGCAGAGGAAATCAAGGAAGAAGTGGTAACAAAAACAGAGACAGAGGATAAGGTTAAGGAAACTGTGGCCGTTGCTTCTGAGAACGATACGCAGATAATGGGAGATACCATTCATAGCGGAGAGACAGTTCCATTACAGCCATCATCATCAGAGTCTGCCCCACAACAATTCGTATCAGAACAGCCTTCCATAACTATTGAACCTGCACCCGAAGGTGTACCCGCTTTGACACTTCATCATCAATACGAGCAGGAACCACAGGAAATCCGTACGGATATTGAAGCCCCAAGAGAGATGAACGGACAGACAATATTCTTTGACGACGATCATCATCCGGTGGTGGACAATAACATGGAAGATATCGGACAACCGGAGCAACTGTCACTATTTGCCCCAGAGGAATACAGTCTTTGGACAAGAGAAGTTACCCGTGTGAACCATGAAATCAAGGATAATTCAGGAACTTCACAGGCGCGCCGTCCTGTAACACAAACTGTTTCCCAAAAACCAGCGGAGTCCAAGATGCAAAAGGCTGCGACCATTCCTCAACGGCGTACCCGTAGTAGCAGGAAAGCAGCTTCTTCCTCTTCACGTGAGCCGTCACTTTTCGACTTCATGAACGAAACCGAGGAGCGCAAGCCAAAACCGATAGCGGAAGTCAGAAAGGAGTTTGACGCTTCCCCACGCCCTTTTCTCTCTTCGCCGGACTCTCACCTGAGAGACGGCTCCATTGTCGTGCAGAAAGGGCAGGTGGGGTTTCTTTCTGACTTAAAGCGACATCCGACCTTCAACCCGATGGACTTGCCGTATGCGCAGCTTTCCCGTCTCAAAGCCTATATCGAGATACGGGAGTGCTATCATCGTCTTTATGACTACGAGGCGGAGAACCATGTAGAAGACAAGGAGGACCGCAGCAGGCTCAACCACCTTTATAATGACTATATTACACGCTGGGGCTACTTCAATCAGAAGGCGAACACCGACATTATCAAGATGGATGCTACAGGTGTGGAAATGCTCTTCTTGGAACGCTCCGAAAACGGCAGGTACGTCAAGGCGGACATCTTTGACCATCCTACGGCATTTTCCACCATGGAACTGACCATTGCCACAGACCCGATGGAGGCTCTTGGTGCATCGCTCAACAAGTACGGCGCGGTGGAACTTGACTACATGAGTTCACTTTTACCTGATATGGAGGAAAGCGACATCATTTCTTCCTTGGAAGGTCGCATCTATTACAATCCCGAAGAAAACGCATACGAGGTGGCGGACAAATTCATTTCGGGTAATGTGATAGAGAAGGCTGAGCGCATCGAGTCGTGGCTCTTGGACCATCCCGACCACGAAGAGGCAAAGCAGAGCCTTGCTGCCTTGCGTGCAGCCACACCAACACCCATTCCATTTGCAGACCTTGACTTTAATCTCGGTGAACGCTGGATACCTGCCAAAGTCTATGGCAGGTTCGCTTCGGAGTTTTTCGGGACGGATATTGGCGTATCCTACCATTCCAATATGGACGAATACAGCATTGTATGTGACCATAAGAATGCCAATATCTGGCACAAGTATGCCGTACAGGGAGAGTTCCGCCGTTATGATGGCATCAATCTCCTCAAGCACGCCCTGCACAATACCATTCCCGACATCAACAAGAGCAAGGAGGTGACGGACAAGGTTACGGGAGAGACCAAGACCATCAAAGTAAGGGACGGACATGCCATCCAGATGGCAAATGCCAAGATTGAGGAAATCAGACAGGGCTTTGTTGATTGGCTCGGACGGACACCTGACACGTTCAAGCAACAACTTTCTGACCGTTATAATCGTCTTTTCAACTGTTTTGTGCGACCCAACTTTGACGGCACGCACCAGACGTTTCCCGACCTTGACCTCAGACGATTGGGCATTGCCGACCTCTACAAAAGTCAGAAGGATGCCGTGTGGATGCTCAAAACCAACGGTGGCGGCATCTGCGACCACGAGGTGGGAGCGGGAAAGACACTCATCATGTGTACAGCTGCCTACGAGATGAAGCGATTGGGACTAGCAAACAAGCCGATGATTATCGGACTGAAGGCAAACGTCTTCGATATTGCCGACACTTTTAGGAAAGCTTATCCCAATGCTAAGGTACTCTATCCAGGCAAGAATGATTTTAATAAGCAGAACCGCCAGCGTATTTTCAACGACATCAAGAACAACGACTGGGACTGTATCATACTTACGCACGAACAGTTCGGCATGATACCGCAGGCATTGGAGATACAGGAAGCGATTATGCAGAAGGAATTGGACTCTGTGGAAGAAAATCTCGAAGTGTTGCGACAACAAAGGAAGAGACATCTCCCGTGGGATGCTCAAAGGATTAGAGAAGCGCAAGCAGACACTTGAAGCCAAGTTACAGAACATACAGGACAGCATCGCCGAAAGAAAAGACGATGCCGTGGACTTCAAGATGATGGGTATCGACCATCTCTTCGTCGATGAATCGCACAACTTCAAGAATCTGATGTTCAACACCCGCCATGACCGTGTATCAGGCTTGGGCAATCCGGACGGCTCACAGCGAGCCTTAAACATGCTCTTTGCCATTCGTACCATACAGGAGAGGTCCGGCAAGGACTTGGGAGCGACTTTCCTTTCTGGAACGACTATTTCAAATAGTCTGACGGAGTTGTATCTTCTGTTCAAGTATCTTCGTCCGCAGGCTTTGGAGAGGCAAGGTATCAACAGCTTTGACGCATGGGCAGCAGTCTTTGCCAAGAAGTCGACCGACTATGAGTTCTCCATCACAAACGACATCATTCAGAAGGAACGGTTCAGAACATTTATCAAGGTTCCGGAGCTGGCTGCGTTTTATGCGGAGATTTGCGATTTCCGCACTGCCAAGGACATCGGTATCGACCGCCCCGAGAAAAATGAGATACTGCACAACATTCCGCCTACACCCGAGCAGGAAGTTTTTATCGGCAAACTGATGGAGTTTGCCAAGAGTGGCGATGCCACAATCCTGGGACGTGGACCTCTGAGTGAGAGTGAGGAAAGGGCAAAGATGCTTATCGCAACAGACTACGCTAGAAAGATGAGCCTTGATTTACGCATGATTGATGAAAAAGGGTACTCAGACCATATAGACAACAAGGCAAGCCATTGTGCCAAGATGCTCAATGACTATTACCAAAAGTTCGACGCACAGAAAGGTACGCAGTTCGTTTTCTCTGATTTGGGTACTTACAAGCCCGGTGGAGACTTCAATATCTATTCGGAAATCAAGCGTAAGCTGGTAGAAGACTATCACATCCCGTCCTACGAGATACGCTTCATTCAGGAGTGCAAGAACGAGAAGGCAAAGAAGGCGATGGTAGATGCTATGAACCGTGGGGATATCCGCATTATCTTCGGTTCTACCTCTATGTTGGGTACTGGGGTGAATGCTCAACAACGTGCCGTTGCGGTCCATCATTTGGACACGCCTTGGCGACCTTCGGACTTAGAGCAGCGTAACGGACGAGCTGTGCGCAAGGGAAACCTTATCGCCAAGGAGTTTGCGGACAACAAGGTTGATGTGATTATCTATGCCGTAGAGCGGTCACTGGACAGCTACAAGTTCAATCTGCTACATAACAAGCAATTGTTTATCAATCAGTTGAAGACCAATACGCTTGGTAGTCGTACCATTGATGAGGGTTCGATGGACGAGGACAGCGGCATGAACTTTTCAGAGTACGTGGCCGTTCTTTCAGGTAATACCGACCTTTTGGAAAAAGCAAGATTGAATAAGAAGATTACCACCTTGGAATCAGAGCGCAAGAACTTCCTTCGTGAGCGTGATGCCGCAACGGGCAAGTTGGCAGAGATTGACAGTTCCGTGTCCTTTCATACAGACAAAATAAAGGAGGCACAGTCAGACCTGGCTCTATTTGAGCAGCGTGTAGAACGTGATACGGAGGGACTGCCCGTCAATAAACTGACAATCAAAGGTGTGGAAGACAGCACTGACATCAAGATCATTGCTGCACGTCTGCAGGAGATAGACGAGAAGGCACGCACCAAAGGAGAGTACAACAAAATCGGTGAGATATACGGTTTTTCCATTATGGTCAAGACAGAGAGCACTTCCAAGGACTTATTCGACTGTTCAGTGAATCGCTTCTTTGTGAAAGGACAGGAGAGTATTTACTATACCTATAATAACGGTAAGTTGGCAACTGACCCGAAACTTGCCTGCCAAAACTTCGTTAACGCCTTGGAGCGTATTCCAAAGGTGATAGAGTCGCATGAGAAGGAAATGGAGAAGGTAACAGCCAATAAGGATGTTTACATTACTATTGCAAACAGCTCGTGGAAGAAAGAGGACGAGCTTCGCTCACTTAAAAGTGAAGCTGCGGAGCTGGACAGAAAGATTGCACTTACACTTGCTCCACCTGATGAGGAAAAAGATGAAACGGAAGAAAAGGAGCAAGAAGAGAATTTACCCAACAATAATTATTCTGTCGAGATGAAAAATGAGAATAATCCTATCCAAGATAAAGAAGAGAATAGCCGTTTGCAGAGTTTCAGACCCAAATGGAGGCACTAAACATATGCCGAGGGGTTAAAAGTCAGACATCCGTATTGAATGTCTGACTTTTATCACTATATCAGCAAATAACCTTTTAGCTTATCTATTCCCTCTTTGTGCTTATCGGGAGTCTGCTTCTTGAGTTTACCTATATTCAGTAATTTCCATTGTACAGATGGATATAGGCTTAAATCACCTGCACAACATTTATTCCACAGTGGTGTTCCATCCTCAAAGGAAACGAGGAATTCCTTGTCTGTATTTTGTAAGGCAGTCATTTACCTTTTTAATAATGGATTTACGAGCCTGCTCATAGTCTGTATAGGTAAATGGAATATCTGACATTCCCTTGAATTGGTTTTCAAGTGCCTCCTCTTGGTTTAGTCAAACATTATTAGGAGTTGACATAAGGGATTCCACGATAGGCTTGTCGCTATTTTCCCAATATCATGCGTGCACTGCAATTTCCATACTTCGGATTTATGTACCACATGTATTCCGGGAATGGCACGTTCTATACTTGTTTTCAGTTCTCCAAGATGTTGATTTATCTTTTCCAAACTCGCTGTGCGTGGCTCTATCGGAATATAGGTAAGGTCAATATCAACCGAGTAACGCGGCATATTCTGGTGGAATAGGTTAATAGCCGTACCTCCATGAACTGCAAAGTCCGTTATCTTGTAAACTAAAGGCATAATGCGTAGTAACAATGACACCTGCTTTTTATATTGTTGATCATTCATAATCGTTTAATTCTTTTGGTATAATCATCTTATATTTGCTGATATATATACCAGATTTGGCGAGTTGGAGTTTATGTGTCCCCAAATCTATTTTGTAAGGTCTAAGTCTTCATACCAATAATGCCCCGCTTTCTCAGCCATATATAGAAACAGCCTCTTCATTTTGTAATGTTTTGTGGTTTCCAATAACGATTGGACGACATTCGGACGCAGAGTTGTCAACTGTTCCATTATATAAAATAGATCCATATAGTTATATTGGCGTGGTGTTAGCAGCAGACATTCCATAAAAGCCTGCTCAGGGGAGGAGATAAGCAGCCTCCATTCCAAGTATGTTAAAGTTGTTATCTGTGCACTGATAAACACCTCTGTCTTGAAAAACTTAAATTCACGGTCGAAAATGTCATGCTTCATCCATTGTGGCATTTTGTCACTTGCCGTTGATACCATTAACAGGGGTTTGCCCATAGGAACATAATGGTTGAAGCCCCAAAGCTCCAAAGCAGAATGCGCTGCAACACGAAAACTCTTTCCTACCTGTTCGTTGAAGGACTGCAAAGCACCAAAAGCGGACAGCGTGTCGCCTGTGCGGTACATAACTCCCTTACATAGAGAGGATAACCAACCGGAAGAACGATATCTGCTCAACAACTGCCTGGAATAGCCATGCTCTACGAGCCATGTCGCAAACAGCAATCCGTTCTTTTGCCCGGATTGAAGCATTTGGTTTATTTTTTTTCCTTTTAGTACACTCATAGTTTACTTGCTGTAATTAAAACCAACCGCAAAGGTACAAAGACTTTACTAATTACAGTCGATTGGTTGAATTATTTTCTCGAAAGTAAACTAATAGTTGACTTGCAGGATAATATTTCAACCATAGTGAGGAAAAAGAGGATGAAATAAAACATGAACATTTCCAACATACTTGTATAGAACAGACTTCTACCAACCTTCTCGCTTCCGTACCATTTCATCTATCTCTTCCCGAAGGAAAAGCAATCGACCATTAGCCTTGAGATAGGGAATTTTCCCTGCCCAAACCCAGTTGTATATAGTCTTTTGTTCCACCTTCAAAATTTTGGAGACATCTATGATATCCAAGTATTCGGGTTTCAATGGAGGGTGAATG
>VOFI01003602.1_pt1 | contig 18910 bp, 33 predicted proteins | sample 5384131 | NCBI WGS metagenome assembly VOFI01 (sample SAMN12384728, study PRJNA508395) | human gut metagenome | isolation source: healthy gut H | host: Homo sapiens
TGATGGTATCCTGCGCCATCAGGGCTTCAAAAATTTCCAGCGTCAAAGCGTCGTTGATCATTTTATCCGCCTCATTTCTGATAGTGGTTGACGGCTTTCTTGGGGAATCCATATCGCCCGGCTGCACGCTGGGAATATCGGCGTTCTCGTCGTTGAACAGCTTCAAATCGCGCAGGCCGCTGCCCGTAAGTACGCAAACCACGCGGTCGTTTTCGCCGATCACGCCGTCCTCGTGCAGCTTGACCGCGGCGGCAATCGTCGCTGCGCTTGCCGGTTCGGGGATGACGGCTTCCATCTTCGCGCAGGCGCGCATCGCATCGAGAATCTTGTCATCCGGAATGGCGATGGCGCGTCCGCCGCTGCGGCGAACCGTGTCGAGCGCGGTCACACCTTCGAACGTCACCGGATCAAAGATGGCAAACGCGATGGTATCGCCGTTTTCCCACTTTTCAGTCGCCGTCTTCCCTTCGTCAAACGCTTTGACCAGCGGCGCACAGCCCGCAGCCTGCACCGCGATCATCTTGGGCAGATGGTCGATCATGCCCAGCGCGTACATCTCCTCATGGCCCTTGTAAACCTTGCTGACCACAATGCCGCCGCCAACCGGGCAGACCACGTAATCCGGCGCCTCAAACTTCATGCTCCGCGCCGTTTCATAGGCGATGGTCTTATAGCCGTCGCAGGCCAGCGGGTTGTTCATCATCGTGGTGCACATGTTTTTCCAGCCAAAAAGATGGCTCGCCGTCTTCCGCCCATCTTCACGCAGTCGTTCACACCGCCCACGCCGTAGATGAAATGTCCGCCGTAGGACATGTTCTGCCACGCGCGTTCCTTCACGGCTCCCGGCGGCAGCATGATGAAGCATTCCATCCCGGCCTTCGCCGCGCCGCCACCACGGCAGCCGCCGCATTGCCCGCAGAGCCGATCGCCACCTGCTTGATGCCGTCCTTCTTGGCCAGCGTCGCCCAGCCACCGTGGCAAAGCGATCCTTATAGGTGCCGGACGGGTTCAGCGTTTCGTTTTTCAAATACAGATTCTTCATGCCGTAAAAACGCGCCCAACGATCCGTATGGATCAGCGGGGGTTGCCCTCGCCCATCGTCACAGGCTGAGCGTCCTCCGGAACCGTGAAGAAATCGCGGTAGCCCCAGATTCCATCTTTCGCTTCCCTTGCAGCAGCATCGCGCAGATGCTCGGGATTCTTTTCAAGATCGACCGGACTTTCAATCGACGCGCCGCAGTAGGTGCAGAACATAGTGGTTCTTCGGGCCGACATACGGCTTATGGCAAACGGTACATCTCATCATCGTTCTCATTCCTCCGTCATTGCTGTGTGTTCAAACGAGTTCGCCGCGGCAGATGACCTGTGCAGGATGCGCGAGCGCCTCGATATGGGTGAAAGGATCTTCTTCCAGCGTCATCAGATCGGCCGAAAGCCCTTCCCGGATTGCGCCAGTCTGGTTTTCAAGCCCCAGACAGGCGGCGGATTGCAGCGTGCCGATATGAACGGCTTCTTTTTCGCTCAGGCCGCCGCGCCGAACCATCAGCGCCAGTTCCAGCCATGTTTCATCAAATCTTGTTCCACCCGTTCCGCATCTGTTCCGCAGACGGGCAGAAGCCCCAGTTCCGTCACGCGGCGGAAGATGGCGAACATCCGCTCTTCCTGTTCCAGCCAGAAGGTTTCGTTCGCGCCGCAGGGACGTTTTTCCGCTTCTAAAATCATCCAAATTGTGATATCCGGCGGAAAGCCCCATCATAAACCAGCGCTTCCGACCGGTATAGCGGCTCATGGTTTCAGGGGGCAATACATGCGTTCGAGCAGGCCGTTTTTCCCGGTTGCGGATGAAGCAGGCAATATGCTCGATGCAATCCACACCGCCGTCCATGCAGCGAACAAATCCTTCGGTCGTCAGGCAGTGCGCAAAGGTCGGCACATTGAGCAGATGCGCCTCCTCCACAACGGCGCGGATTTCCTCCGTTGTCAGGCTCACCCGTTCGGCCACGGGCCCGGCGTCATCTGCCCGCCCGTGACGATCAGCTTCACCGCGTCACATCCGCGCTTTTGGCGCAGCCGCGTCTGCCGAACCATGTCCGCCGCCGTATCCGTTTCCTCGCCGAGAAAATGCAGATGGCCGCCCGTAACCGTCAGTGGCGGCCCGGCCATTTGCAGCCTCGGCAGGCTGCAAAAGCATCTGCGCGCGCGGATCCTTCAGGTTCAAAAAGCGCCCAGTCGCTTCCGGCGTCGCGCAGCGTGGCGACGCCGCTTTGCAGCGCCTCGCGCGCTCTTTGGGCCGCGCCGAGCACGCGCAATTCGGGCGTATCCGCCAGATAATTCAGCCTCGCCCGCGCCGTGGCGTCAAACTCCAAATGGACATGGGTGTTGACCAGCGCAGGCAGCACATAGCCGTATTCTCGTGTCGGCAAATCCGGATACGTTTGTTTCAGCGTCGCGTAGTCGCCGACGCGCGCAATTTTGCCTTCCCGAACGAGCAATCCGGTCGCGCCGCCGTATCCGTTCGGCTCGTAAACGGCTCGAGCTTTTTATGAGATAAGGTTTCATCACAAGCCCTCCGGCAAAAAAGGGGTTGCCGCCTGTCCTTTGCGCAAAGACAGGCAGCAACCCGGGCATTGAATCAGCCCCGGCAGGGAACGTGCAGATCTGCGGGAACATCATAAAAGCAGAAAGCCAGCACCATGAACGTGATGATATACGGAACCATGTTCTTGGCGATGCGCATAACGGGCATCTTGGTATAGTCTGCCAGCACATACAGAATACTGCCGACCGGCGGCGTGAGCAGACCCTGCGAGAACAGCAGTGTCGAGGCAACGCCGAACGCAATCGGGTTGATGCCGTACTGACGAATCACAGGCATCATGATCGGAATGAGAATCAGCATAGCCGGGGTCACGTCGATGACCATGCCGGAAATGATGATCAGCACCATGCAGGCCAGAATGATGCCCACCTTGGAGCCGATGGTCGCAACCGCCCACGCGGCAACCGCCTGCGGAATCTGGTTGAAGTTGAGGATGGTTGCCAGCAGCATCGAGAATGTGACCAGCGCCATCACCATGCCGCTGGATTTGAGCGTCTCGAGGAATACATTGTACAGTCCCTTGGGCGAAAGCTCCTTATAGATGAAGATGCCCAAGAACAGCGAATACAGGCAGCAGACAACCGACGCTTCCGTTGCCGAGAAGATGCCCAAGAGAATACCGCTCAGCAGGATCACCGGGGAGAGCAGCGCAGGCACCGCACGCCAGAGCGCGCGGAGGCGCTCCTTCCATTCCACGCGCGGGCTGACGGGGTAATTGCGCTTCTTTGCGGTGAAGAACACGATCAGGCACATGGCAGCCGCCATGATGATGCGGAACCACACCCGCGATGAACAGCGTACCGACCGGATTCCTCGGCCATCATCGCGTAAAGCACCATGCCGGTGCTGGGCGGAATAATCGGCCCCAAGCAGGAAGACGCGCCCGTGATCGCCGCGGAGAAATCGTCGTCAAAGCCCTGATCCTTCATGGCCTTCAGCTCGATGGCGCCGATTCCGCCGGTATCGGCCAGCGCGCTGCCGGACATGCCGGCGAAAATCACGCTGCAGAAGACGTTGACATGACCCAGACCGCCGGGGATATGCCCGACCAGCGTGTTGCAGAAATCAAAAATGCGCGTTGCCACGCCGCCGGCGTTCATAATCGTGCCGGCCAGCATGAAAAAAACGGAATCGCCAGCATGCTGAACGAATCGCCGACCGCCATAATCAGCCGCTGAATCATCAGCGTCTGCGGCATGCCGCTGGAGAGCATGAACCAGACCGAACCGGTCAGCATGGAGAACGACATCGGCACGCCGATCAACGCCAGCGCAACGATCATAATGATCATAAACCAAATCATCGTTCTTCCTCCTTACGCTTTTTCAATCGTATCCGGCTCAAAAACCAGAATACTCTTGAGAATCAAGTGGATGACGGTCAGCACGCAGCCCACCGGCAAAGAGTAATACAGATACTTGAACGGAATGCGCATCATCGAAGTCAGGAACTTGCCATTCTTGCCGATGAACTTCATGGCGATCGGCAGCAGGCGAATGAACACGATTATCATAACGACGTTGCCCAGCACGGTCGTCAGCTTTTATGGCCTTGGGCGGCAGCACGTCACGGGACGCGGTGATACCGGTATGCGCGTCCACAGCCACGCAATACGCGCAGCCGAAAAATAGCTGATCCAGACGAAGGAATACCGCGCGAATTCCTCACTCCAGGCAATCGGCGCATTAAAGATGTAGCGGCTGATCACCTGACAGGTCATCACGATCAGCACAATGGCAAACCAGAAGACCATGATCGCGCCTTCCGCCTTCGCCATCGCCTTGTTGATTTTAGAAATGACTTTCAAGGAAAACTCTCCTCTCACGCTTCATGCAAAGAGCGTTTTAACCCAGCATTGCCTCCCTAATCAGGAGGGAGGCAATGGAAGGATTGAAATTAGTCAGCCAGTTTGGTGATGATGTCGTACAGATCCGGCGCAAGGTTGGAATACTCGTCCACGATGCCGGAGAGCGCCTGCTTGAAGGACTCCACGTCGATCTCCTCGTACGGGATCACCTTCACGCCATCCGCCTCAGCCTTGACGTAAGATTCGTCGGAATCCTTACGGGTCTGGTCGGCCAGCTCCTTCTCAACCTCAGCGAAGGTATCCAGAACAATCTTCTGATACTCTTCCGGCAGAGAAGCCAGGGAATCGTTGTTCATCACGAAGAACACGCACTGGAGCGCATGACGGGTATCGGAGAAGTGCTTTGGCAATTTCCGTCAGCTTCAGGTCTGGTGAGCCCAGAGCGCATGGTCAGCGCCGTCCACGATGCCCTGAGAAGGCTCATATACTGGTCAGCCGCAGCGGTCGGCGTGGGGGCGTGGCCATCGCGGTGCCGATCTCGTCAGAGAAGCGGAATCCGGCACGCGCAGCTTCAGGCCTGCGAGATCGGCGGTGGGTACACGTCGCGCGCGTCTTGTTCAGGATGCCCCCTTTGAACGCCTGATTGAAGGTCATCACGAAGGTCACGCCCTGAGCGTCGCCGTGCTCCTTGAGGCCAAGCCTGATAATCCTCGGAAGCGAGGACACGGTCGAAATGATCAAAGCTGGTGAAGAGGAACGGGCAGTCAAAAACCTTGAACGCCTCGTCCCACTCGGACCACTGGCCCGGGCCGATGCAGACAATGTCCAGATCGCCGTTGGTGCACATCACGCCGAGATCATGCTCGCGCTGCCCAGCGTACCGGCAGGTACGGGAGAACGTAACGTCGCCATTGGTGCGCTCGGTGATCAGGTCCAGCGCCTTATCCATATAAATGGTCGAGCTCTGCTCCTGAGAAACAGCCGTGCTGAACGTCATTTCGTACTTCGCGGCGCTGGCGACAGCCGCAACGCTCAGACTCATTGTCAGAGCCGCAGCCATAGCAAGGAACTTCTTCATGGGAAAATCCTCCTTCGATTGGTTTGACGGATTCGTCAAAATTGTTGGCTTAAAAGATATCACCTTTTCCTCCTTGTGTCAATACATTCCGCAAAATATTCTAAATTTTTTTTCTGATTTTCTGTTTTTTCTCAGAAAAAATAGTCAATTTTTGTCTTGACCGATTCCCCGAATGCGTTTATACTGATGGACATAAGAAATCTAACTTTTTTTTATGATTTCTTTCATCTCTTCTTTGTATCTTCCCATGCGGTCATGGACGCCCATGACCGCAGCGACAAATCGTTTCTTTATCATAAAAAAGGAGGAGTATCCCATGGCAAACGTTTACGACAAGCTCAAAGGAAATGAATCTCACCCTTCCGACCCCGCCTGCAAAGGCGGTCTGTACACGCCCGTGATGGAGTTCGGCGATCACCTGCTGTATTGCTCCGGCTGCGGCCCGCAGCTCAATGGCACCAGCATCGACGGCAAGCTCGGCCAGGATCTGACCGTAGAACAGGGTCAGGAAGCCGCCAAGCGCTGCATGCTCAACCTGCTGGCCAATCTGGACGCCAAGCTCGGCGACCTCAACCGCATCAAGCGCTTCGTGAAGGTGCTCGCCTTCGTCAACAGCGCGGATGATTTCACCCAGCAGCCGCAGGTCGTCAACGGCGGCTCTCAGTTGCTGCTTGACCTGTATGGCGAGGAGCGCGGCCTTCCGGCGCGTACCGCGATGGGCGTCAATGCCACACCGGGCAATATCTCCGTTGAAATCGAGCTGCTGGCGGAATACGAATAATCCAGCCGCGCGTTTTTTTCTTCCCCGGTCCTGCGCCGTTTTCGGTGCTTGAAGAGAGGAGCTTTCCGCATGAAGCCTTTTTGAAATCGAAGTGCCGCACAGCGCCGAAACGGTTTCGATTTGACGCGCGCCCAGTACGCGGCTTCGCATCAAACGGCGCGTCTGATTCAGGTCATCACCGCCGTGGTTTGCCTGCTGATCGGCATTCGCGTCATCGGCCACGTCGCGGAGCCCTTCAATTATTTCTTCTCGCTCTACGGCTGTCTGGCCATCGTTTTATCAACGTTCCCGCCAAGAGCACAGCCGACCGCACCGTGAAGCAGATTCAGGCCAGCGGAAAAGCCTTTCCCTGTTCGGTGTTTGTCTTTGGCGAAAAAGGGCTTCAACGTTCGCCCCAAGGGCGACAGCGGAAAGGGCGAACACATCGCCTATGCCCAATGCCATCGGCTGCTTCGTTATCGTCATGCGACCTATTTTTTCTTAAATGAACAAGCTGCTTTCATCTTTCCGGATCATTGCATCAAGGGACAATCGCCGGATGCGTTTCAGGCATTTCTTTCTCTCAGAACCGGAAAGCCGTGCCGCACGCTGTATCCGTGGTTAACCGCATCCCTTCGCTCGATCATCAAAGAGAAGAAAGCCGGCTGGATTCATAACACCTTCTTCCAATATAAAGACCGCTTTTGCTGAGCAAAAGCGGTCTTTATATTGATTTGACTTTCTTTTTTTACCCACGAATCCCGCTCGGTCACGGATACTGCTTTGTTTTCTGCTCCTGCTCGCTGTGGATTTCGTCCAGATAATTGTACAGCGTAAATTTGGAAATTCCCAAATAGCGGCAGATTTTTCGGCCCCGATTTCGTAATCAACAGCGCGCCCTTTTGATCCAAATAGCTGATGACCTGCTTTTTCTCTTCCTTGGTCATCTCTTCCGGCGCCTTGCCGATCTGCTCCGTGCCTTCCTTCATCAGATAGTCCAGCAGCTCGCTAACGTCGTTGGTGAAGAACTCCTTGCTGACCTCCTGTTCGCCCGGCCTCACGCACGGAAACAACGTCACCCCGAAAGTCGGTGCTGCATCATAATATATTCGGTAACATCCAGATTGATGCACAGCGCGCCAACCTTGTTTCCCTTTTCATCGGTCAAATACAGCGAGGATGAGCGAAGCATCCGGCCGTCCTGCGTCTGTGTGATGTAATTGAGCTGGTTGGATCCATCCGTTGTGCCGCGCATGACTTCCAACCCCAAATTGCTGCCACCGTCGCCAACTTTCCGGCCGGAAACATGCCCGTTTTCAATGGCAACAATCGTCGATTCGTAATCCTTGGACCAGTCATGCAGCACAACTTCGCAATCCGGGCCCGAATTGAGCGGCAATCAGCTTCATCACGCTTTCCAACAGTCGCTGGCTCTTTCCATGCTTCATTACACCTTTCAGTTTATACAAAACCAACAAAGCCCCTGCTCCAGCGGCGGTTTCTTTGTTTTTTATGTATATTTTTCTTATCGCCAATCAGAATTTTTTCATCTCTTCTTTTCTTATTGTACCGCGTTTTTGTGTTATTGCAATATTTTTTCTTTCATCCTCAAAAAATATGTTTGAATTGAAAGAATTCCCGCTGTACGCGGGGGCGTTGCAGCGGGAGTCGTCGTTCGCTCATTTGAGCGTTTCGTTTATCCAATTTTCGATGAAAACACGCAGAAATCGAGTAGACCCTTCCGCCTTACACAAACACTGCTTGCCACCTCTTACCGCTTTGATTCCGCGCGATTTTGCGTTTACACATTCAGAATAGATCTTGCGTTTCTTCACGGAATGTCCTTTATACTCATCGATATTTAATTTATTCTTTTTAAAATCACAATTCTCGTTTCCCACGGTCTGAGCTTCTGTTTTTCTCCCTCTTCGTCATAATTTCAAGCAATATCTGCCCTTCCATTTGGGCGTCTGCTGTCAACACAGCATCTCGATCCGAGAAATTACAAATAACGAGCATCCGTTGTTTGCCATCGTCTCGAATGTAAGCAAAGACCTGCTCATCCTCCGGGCATCAGCAATTCAAACCTGCCGTCGATCACCACGTCGTATTCTGACGAATCCGAATCAGCTTCTGATAAAAAGCTGAAAACGGAATCCGGGTCGCCGACCTGTGCCTGCGCGTTGATGACCGTATGATTCGGATTGACCGGCATCCACGGCTTGCCCTGCGTGAAGCCCGCGTTCTTCTCCGCTGTCCACTGCATCGGCGTGCGCGCGTTGTCACGCCCCTTGCGGCGGATGCACGCCATCATCTGCTCGGGGCGTCATCTCGTGCTTTTCCTCGACCAGCTCGTGATAAGCGTTGATGGATTCCACGTCCAGGCTCTCGTCGATGCTCTTCATCGGGTAATTGGTCATGCCCAGCTCTTCACCCTGATAGATGTACGGCGTACCCTGCATCATGTGCAGGCATGCGCCGAGCATTTTGGCGCTGCGCACACGGCTGGCTTCATCGCTGTCGCATCCAAAACAGGACACGATGCGTGGCTGGTCGTGGTTATTCCAATACAGGCTATTCCATGCCTTGCCATACAGTCCGGTTTCCCATTTGTCAAAAACGCACTTGAGCTTGGGCAGATGCAGCGGATCGGTGCACCACTTGTACTTCGGTGCTTCGTCCACGCTCACATGCTGGAACTGGAAGATCATGCTCAGTTCGCTTCCGTCCAGATTCGCATAATCCGCTGCGGATTCAACCGTTGCGCTGCTCGTTTCGCCGACGGTCATCGTGTCGTAACGGCTCAGCACCTCGCGGTTCATCTCCCGCAGATACAGATGCTCCTTCGGTCCGCTCGAAACATTACGGTGCGGTCCGCCGTCGCTGGCGAGGGCTTCCTCCGGCTTGGCAATCATGTCGATGACATCCATGCGGAAGCCGTCAATTCCCTTATCCAGCCACCAGCGCATCATATCGTATACGCTTTGGCGCACCTGCTCATTGTGCCAGTTGAGGTCTGCCTGCTCTTTGGCAAACATGTGCAGATAATACTCTCCGGTCGCTTCGTCCTTCTCCCATGCGCTTCCGGAGAAGATGCTTCGCTCGCCGTTCGGCACACCACCCTCAAACGGCGGACGCCAGACACTTAGAAATCACGCTTTGGATTATCCTTGTCGGCTCTGGATTCCCTTTGAACCACGCATGTTCCGTAGACGTGTGGTTGACCACCAGATCCATGATGATGCGGATGCCCCGCGCATGCGCCTGACGGAGCAGCTCGTCAAAGTCCTCCATCGTGCCGAATTCCGGAGCGATGGCGCGGTAATCGCTGATGTCGTATCCGCCGTCCACGCCGGAATTCCTGTAAATGGGGTTGAGCCAGATGACATTCGCGCCCAGCTCATGGATGTAATCGAGCTTTTTCCGTCACGCCGCGCAGATCGCCGATACCGTCGCCGTTGGCGTCCATAAAGCTCTTTGGGATAAACCTGATAAACGACCGCACGCTTGAACCAATCGCCCATATCACTGCCACCTTTCGTCCGTGCTTTTTAGTTTAACTTTCCATTGTCGTTGACTGCAAAATGAAGTTGGACACATAAAAGGAGAAGGGAGAATCCGTAGTGGTCTACCCGCGTGAAAAAGTTGCTGCGCATATTGATCAAGAGGGAACAATCACCACAGGCTGTCATCATTATATCATATTCCAGCCGTTCATTCCTAATCTGGATTAAGTCAGAGGTTCCTTAATTTCTTCGTCGTAATGATCTGAGAAGATTTGCTGCAAAATGTTCATAGCAACATTGTACAACAAAAGCGGAGACAAAAACACCCCTCATGAATGAGGGGGGCAGGAGGGAGCTGATGCGGGCATAGCCCGCTTTCTTGTTGCCCTGCTTTTCAGGAGATCGTCCGTTTGAGAAGGGAGCGCATTTCAATGATGAAATTATTCAACAACTCCAACGGTCATAGTGTTTATGGTATATTTCTTAAGTTTATTCTGGTCAATTGCAACGCCGAAGCCTTCACCTGTCGGCGGACGCATGAATCCATTCGACTGAGTCAACGGCTCCGTCAGAATATCATCGGCACAACCGGCGGGCGTACTGTTCGAATAATGGTTTGAGCGTAGTCACAAGAATTGCATACCGTTGAAGCATGCAGCATGATTGCTTTGCGACAGCCCGCTCAGAGAACGGTCGGCAATCAATTCAATACCGGCACCTTCACAGAATGCAGCGACCTGCGTAAAGCCAAGAATGCCGCCTGTGGTAGAAGGATTGGCGCTGATAACATCAGCGGCATCAATGCGAACAATCTCGGCAACCTTCGTCAACGCTTCTGTCGTGGACACGGTATTACCGTTGAATTCCACCGGCATGCAAATCGGAATACCTGCCATTTCACGAATCCTGCGGTAACTTTCCGCGTCGGACTTATTTAGACAGCCTTCCGCATACTGGATGTTGTAATTGTACAATTCACGGAGTACACGAACTGCTTCCGTTACATTCCCCCAAGCGCCGTCGGCATCGACTCTGAGGATATACTCATAGCCGTATTTTTCTCTGAGCTGTTTGATTAATTCAATATCATGCTTGTCGTTAGCGCCGACTTTCACCTTAATGGTACGAATGCCAGCTTTCAGCGCCTGACCGACCTCGGCTACGCATTCACTGATGATGGGCTTCTGACCGACGACAATGCTGATTGCCTGCTTTTCACGAACGCGTCCGCCCAGTAAATCATATACCGGCAGATGCGCATTTTTGCCGGCAATATCCCACATAGCAAACTCAAGAGCAAGATCTTCCTTCATCAGCGGCAGTCTTTTTATGAATCTGGTCAACTCTTGCATTATTGCTGCGACCGAGCATAACTTCGCGCATGTTGTGCTGGATATCAAGCGGATCGGCTCCAATCAGGTTTTCGCAAGCAAATCTGAAAGCCTCGCTAAGCCCGTTGGGGCACTCCGCTTCACCGTAGCCAACGATACCCGCATCCGTATGCATTTCAACAATGCAGGATAGAACCGAATTGAACTCCTGATACCGCTTTCCCCACTCCGCTACTTCCTCATCCTTGATATTTCTGCACAAACTGCCAGTATAATTATCCACCCCACCTGCTACGGATGTTGAAAAACATGGGCAGCGCGATTTGATAGCACTTGATTCCCGTAATTTTCATAATGACCCCCTATTGTTCTGTTACTTCGTTGTACAAGTATACTTACTGATAACTTCTTCATTCAGCGTCAAACCCCAGCCGGGCGCGTCCCAAGGCTTCATATAGCCATTTTCCACGAGCAGGGTTTCATTGGCCGCATCATACAGAGGACCGGAAGGCTGACCGACAGGAACAATATCCTGTGCCAAATCGGAAGCGGGACTGATACAGATACCGGTCAGCCATGTTGCCTGAGATACACTGGTCAAGGCTCTGTGCGTTACAACCTGAAGCCCTGCCCCCTTCGCAAACGGCACACAGCTTCTGGAATCAAGCAAACCGCCGGTACGGGACGGGTCAACGCTCAACACATCAAAGGCCTTCATCCGAATCAATTCACAAACGTGAGAAAGTGCCTCTTGAGACGTCATTTTCAATGAATCCGTTGAACTGCTCGCAAATGCAGACAGGAACGCCGGTTGCCTCACGAACCTTACGGAAGGAATACTTTTCATTAGACTTCAGAAAGCCTTCGGCATACTGCGGATGGAAGGGTTCCATACGCTTCAGAATGCGAATAGCCTCGGGGACAGTCCAGGCACCATTCGGATCGATTCGGACTGCCAAATCATAACCAAACTGCCGTCTGACTTCACGGAACAAATCCACATCACGCTTGTCATTGCAGCCAACCTTTAGCTTTACGGTCATGATGCCGTTCTTCATCGCCTTATCGATATCTGCAATACAGTCATCGATGGGGCGCTCTCAAGGAAAGCGTTACAGGCGCTTTTTCACGCACTTTTCCGCCCAGAAGCTTATAGACCGGCAAACCGGCTTTTTGCCGATAATATCCCAAAGCGCAAATTCGATGGCGGATTGTTCCTTGGTGCGGGCAAGTCCGGTATGCTTTGTAAAAATACGCAATGTGCTACCGCGTCCCTGCATCGTATAGTTGGAATTGTAGGTAATGTCATATACGTCACAGCCGATCAAATTATCGCGAATCTTATCGATTGCGCACCTTGCTCCGGCACCTGCCTCACCGATACCGACAATTCCTTCGTCCGTGTATACTTTTACAATGCAGGAGCAGGAATGACCGAAATGGGGAACTGAACCGACAAATTGGTTCATGTGTTCCGGTTCTTCGTCACGATAGGGTTTCCCTCGTAGGAAACGCTACCGCCGATGATATTGGTCGACACCTTTGGAATTTGAATATGTATGCATTGGATATCCGTGATTTTCATGAATGCTTGCCTCCCTTCTAATTAATGTGAAATAGTTTCTTTCGTGATAATATTTGCAAAAGAACCATTACTCGTCAGCCCTTGTTTCATGAATACCTACCTCCTTCTGGTTAATGCGAAAACATCTCTTTTATTATACTTACAAAGGAATAATCATCTATTATCCCTTTACAGAGCCGATCATAACGCCTTTCACAAAAATGCTTCTGTACGAACGGATACAGACACATCAGAGGCGCACTGGATACAAACAATGATGGAGTACTTGAGAACCTCGTTGAGTCCCTGCAGTTGCTGTGCCAGCTCAGGGGTCTGTAACCCTGAAGTATCAAAGTTATTCTGTACCAAAATCTGCCGCAAAAAGATCTGGTAAGGGATACAGTTTTCTGTCAGACAGATAGAGGGAAGGCATTGAAATAGCTGTTCCAATGTGCGACAGCATAATACAAGGTGATAACGGAAATAACGGTTGTTGACAGCGGCAGAACGATGGGAAGAAATACTGAAAGTCATCACAACCATCCAGTTTGGACGCCTCCAGCAGTTCATTCGGAATGCTGTTCTGAATAAATGTTCTGGCGACAATCATGTTGTATGCGCTGATAGCGCCCGGAAGAATCATCGCCCACCGCGTATTCATTAAATGCAAATCACGTATAAGAATATAGTTTGGAATCATACCGGCATTGAAGACCATCGTAAAAAACGAAAATCAGAGAACAGACATAGCGTCCGGAAAATTCGCGTCTGGACAGCGGATAAGCGCAAATCATAGTGAGCGCTACGTTGATCATGGTTCCGACAACCGTATAAAAATGGTGTTTCCATAACCGATAAATACGTTTTTATATTGTAAGATCAAGGAATAGCTATATAATGTGGGTTCTACGGGAAAGAGCCACACGCGGCCGCTGCTGACCTGCGCAGGCGAAGAAAAAGGAAGCGGACAGAATGTAAATTAATGGGTACAAGACAATCAAACACAAAATAGCAACGATAGCATAGCAAATTACATAGAACAACGCATCGCACTTTGCTGTCGCGCACGATAGTTCTGCTTTTTTCTTTCGAAGAATCGTACTCATAACATTCCTCCACCTTTACCAAAGACCATTTCCGTCAAGCTTTGCGGGCGATGAAGTTCGTTACTGATATCAAACAAGATTAATCGCGGAGTTGAAAAGACCAATGGCGGTAGAATAGGAAAGATCAGTCGTTCCGGCAGAAGAGAGACCCACCTTGTATACATACGTCGAGATGATTTCACTGGCAGTCAAATTCAGACTGTTTTGCATTAAATATACCTTTTTCAAAACCGATGGTCATAACGCTTCCCATACGCAAAATCAGCATAATCGTGATGGTCGGAAGAATCGCAGGAAGATCAACATGAAGCATGCTGGAAGCGGCTCGCACCGTCTATTTGCGCGGCCTCATGCAGTTCGGGACTCACAGCAGCCAACGCGGCAATATAGACAATGGAATTCCATCCAAATTGCTGCCAAACGCCTGACCATACATACATATGCCTAAAGTTGGCAGGCTTTGAAAATAAATCCTCTGGATATGCGCCGGTGATCGACTCCATCAGTGTGCCGTACACACCGGTTCTGGAGTTGAAAATCTGGAGTAAAATGCCTACGAGAACAACAACCGAAATGAAATGAGGCATGGTAACGATTGTCTGCGTAACCGTGCGGAATTTACGCGAACGGGTTGAATTCAGAACAAGGGCAAAAATAATGGGAAGCGGAAATGAACAGAGAATGGTATACAGTGAAATCACAACTGTATTCATCATTACCCGTGAAAACTGATAGGAGTTGAAAAACTTTTTAAACTGGTAAAAACCCTACCCACGGACTGTCCCATATGCCCAGACGTGGTTGATACTTACGGAACGCAATCTGCGCTCCGAACATAGGCGCGTAGCAAAAAATGATTACCCATATCAGCGGGATCAGCATAAATACATACAGCTGCCAGTCCCGCCTGAGAATCTTCCGAAGTTTTGTAACACGCTTCATATTGCCGCAGCCCCTTTCGAAGATGTCGCAGGAGGAACATTGATTGTTCCTCCCCTGCGATTTGCTCTAATGAATGGGCAGATTACTTGTACATACGGTCGTACACCTGCTGCACAACAGACAGTACAGTATCCACACCAATGGCCTTCAGTTCGCTCTGGAAGGAATCCCAACCGGCATCAATATCGACGTTCCAGCCAGGAAGTTGGAAGTCATTTCTTCTACATAGTTGGTCAGCGTTACCAGAATTTCACTGATTTGCTCGCTTTCGGCAGTATCATAAACCAGCTTCGGAATCACTTCGGCAGGGCGGGTATTGCTTTTCTGATATGCCATGCATGCCTGACCAAGAGCCGTCATATAGCCGGTAACGGTATCCTTGTTAATGGCTTTGCCGTTTGCAATGGCATACTGGCGTACATAGGGTCCCATCTGGCGCCAGCAGCTATTGTGTAACACCGGTGCTGCCCCCAAAATCCGTCGTCGTCATAAGCAATGAAATACAGGTCAAAGCCGTCAACATACGGAACATAGTTGCTCATGTCAACCTTTGGAATTCTGCACATAATCCCAATTGATGCCATCTTCTCCGTAGCGCTGCATGACGCTAAAATACTCGGTGGTCATCAGGTCGCCAAGACGGAAAGCGGCTTCCGGTTCCTTGCAATTCGCGGAAACGATGAAAGCGGGCTTAGCAACACTTTGCTCGAAAAGTTGCGGAAGAATATCCGTTCGGTCCAATCAAAGGCAATATGTAAGTATATTCATCGCGGGCAGGATTGTCCATATTAATCATCGCCATGGAGTAATACACAATCGAGAACAAAGATGTTTCGGTAACATTGGCAAGCGTATCCAGCTGATTGCGATCCATGGTCAGGGATTCTGTGGCAATCAGTCCATCTTGATCATATCGCGGATGTACTTCAGACCTTCCTTCCACTCCTCGGTCGTGTAGGCTACTCCAACCACACCGTCGTTCACGGTGGAAGTAGTCACTATCTCCGGCATAGACAAAGCAGTTTCATCAAACCAGCCGTTGTAATACTTGTCGTTGAATCCGGTACCAGCCAGACCCACTTCATCGGCTTTGCCGTTTTCGTTGAGATCGGTAGACACAACCGCTTTCAGAAGATCGCGGTATTCATCCAGCGTAGTGGGCACTTCTTGCCGAGCTTCTCCAGCCAAGGCTTGTAGCCAGTACATCTTGCAAGGATACTCATTGCCGTAGGACTGATTGTAAAGGGGAATAGCGTAAATTTCGCCGTCGGGAGAGGTGATTTGCTTGGTGAAGTCAACGCCGGTGCGTTCCACCGCCTCGTGCAGCCAATAGGAAATGCTGGGGTCGTTGTAATACTGCGTCAGCGGGATGATGGAGCCGGTCTGTGCCCAAGAATACAGCTGGTTGTCTGTCACCTTCGTGCCGGCGTTGTTATCGAACAAAATAATGTCGGGCAGTTCGCTGCCGCCTGCCATCATCATCAGATTGATTTTGGTCGTATAATCGGTAGAGTCATAAATGACGAAGTCAAGGTCGAAATTGCATATTCTTCCAGCTTTTGGTCATGACATTGGTTTCGAAATCCTCGATACGGATATTGTCGGGGATACCCACCGTCAATTTGACAGTTTCTTTACAGATGGGATATTCGCCGGGAGCGTTGAATTCCGCGGCAAATGCTGATACAGGCAGTAAAGCCAGCGCCAGAACGAGGCAACCAGTTTCATAATGTTCTTCATGTTTTGCTTTTTCCTTTCCATACATTTTTCGTGTTCTCTCTCACTCAGAAAGCAAATCGCAGAGCTGTTCGGACCATCCCTACGACGACTTTCGATTTCAAAAAATAAAGCGTCCCATGCATTGCGGGGGGAACGTCACCGCCTGCGGGCTGTGTTTCGAACCGCAGTTCGGAAAAAGATGCATCATCGATATCGATCTTCTGTTCAAGCACCTGAGAGAGACAGCTATTCCCGCTGTTTTCGTCTGATTCTGCACCATACGCACTCAGACAGCCTGCTTTCAAGACCCTGCCAACGATCTTCTTTTTTCCCTCTCGGTCATTCTTGCGTCTGTCTGTATCATAACGGCACGCTTTTCGGAAATCAACATGAAATACGGAAAACACGATGAAAATAGAAAAAACGTCCAAAATTTTAGCACTATCAACTGATTTGGCCATGCTGATAATCGTAAATCGACAATGAAATACAGAAAAAATGAGAAAAATGACGGTGCGCGGCTGTTTTCACGTTGATTTGGCGCATAATAATCATGTATAATGAAAAATGACCAGTTAATTGTTGAATGAATCCACAAAGGAGGAACAGTTGTGGAGTACATCAAAAGCGATAAAAGATTACAAAGCGGTTTATTTTGCGCTATTTGATCTTATACCTGGTTTTTCGATTCTGGTCATCAGCTGCCAAATTTACGACACGCGTAAAGTAATCAGTTGACAAATATGAAGCAACGCTTTCCGAATAGTGCCGGCGCCTTGGACGCACCATATCCGGACTCACCAATGCAATCGACGTGATTCGCAATGATCAGCGTCTGGTTAAGTTCTGTTATGAAAATTATACCGCAGAGGATATCAATCCAATCGAATTCAATTCGTGTACCAGCCTGCTAAACTCTCTTCTGATTCGAATAATTTGATTGGCGACGCATCTATTATTTTTGACAAAACATCGTACTCACACGCCAGAAGCTTTTGTCAGGAAGCAGGCTTTACAACTTCTATCCCGATTTTATCCAATGCAACGAACTTTCCTATATGCAGTGGGCTGAACTGCTTCGCAATAATTACGCGATTATTGCCGGAAATGACCTATCAAAGCTCTGATTACGGGAACATATAAAGGGCTGACTTTTTCATTTCCTTATATTCAACACAAAGCAGCGCTGTTTCCGAAGACCAAAGCCTGTTTGTTGCCATCCTGCCGACAACACGAATTGTGTCTCTTTTGATGGATCAAACCCTTCAAAGCCACGGATATTTAAAAAATCTCATCCGGCAAAGGGGAAAAAACCTGTTTGAATTCGGCGCAGAAAACAAGGAGGACTGCATTTTAATCAGCATGCACACCCTCTGGCTTCTTGATATCGATTACGGGATACCGAAGTTTCTTGTTGATGAAGAAATGAAAACATTCCAAGAATTTCTCATTGCTTTGGGTATCAGTATATTTATCGTAACCTTCGTGCTGATCCCTACGTTCGCATACAGAAGCTTTCGACTAATTCGCAGATCATAGATACGATGATTTCCGGCAGCAACACCGGCGCTATAATGAAAAGCAAATCAAGAGCATGGAGAAAACGCACATCTGCTCCAGGAATACAGAGCGTTGGAGATGAAAGCATACAAGATATCGACCGAAGCATTGACGATAAAAACAGAATCACAGGAAACAGCGAAGTCTCTTCCTCAAATATCAGGTAATGGATATGGCTCTTCGAAATGGACTGTCTCAGACCTGAGGAACTGAATCTGTTTATTACCACATTTCGGACAGTCCGGTAAAACGGTATAGGTTGTCATTGTTCTTTCTACAACAATGAGCAGGCGGAGATCGGCTTAGGCGTCGGCGAAAAGCGCCCAGATTAATCGCGGCCTGGGCAGCGCTATCCCCTCACTGTATACACAGGGCTTTGATGCATCCTGTACCCTTCTCCTTCCAGTAGAAGATGCGTGAAAGTGATTTGGAATCAGCAGCTGGCCCCGCCTAGAGAAGATTCGAAATTTGAATTCTTCTTCGTGTCTGTTCTCTTGCTAACCAGCGATATTTATAAGGCCTCCCCTGCTTTCGATTCAGTCAGCATACCAGCAGATTCAATGCATAAAGGTCATTCCTGTGGGCGTATAACCGATATTCAGTGGCTGTTGTCTGAATTATTCAGCTTCCTCTTGGTACTGGCGAATTGCAGTGGATTGCTATAGCTAAATGCGCGCTGTGCAATGGTAATGGATCTTGTTGCCGTAAAACAATGCCAATCAAGTGTATCACTCTACTGCCGGAGCTCCGACGGATTAAGTGCTGCATTAAGCACATGTACAATCCATGCTGTCCAATTTCTGATACAGCTCAAGCTGGAAAAACCTGACAGCTTTGTTTGACATTATTATACTGACTTACAGTCAGTCCGCAGAGATAAGTTTGCTATCCATGGATGAATCGTTCAAAGCAAAGCATTTCTGAAATTTATGAACTGA
>VOFI01000188.1_pt1 | contig 18907 bp, 27 predicted proteins | sample 5384131 | NCBI WGS metagenome assembly VOFI01 (sample SAMN12384728, study PRJNA508395) | human gut metagenome | isolation source: healthy gut H | host: Homo sapiens
AGGAGCACAGTTTTTTATAGTTACCCATTCGCCTATTCTATTAGGTATACCAGATGCAGACATCTATTGTTTTGACAATGGGCGAATTCATTTATGCGAATATGAAGAAACAGAGAGTTATCAAATAACGGAAATGTTCATAAACAATAGGCAGATGTTGCTTGATAGACTGCTCGCAGATTAGTGCTGATGAAAATCGAAGGATAAAATATGGAATTGAATGAAAAGAATCTGCCGTTGGCAAAATGGCTGATCGATAAGACGAATACAAAGGACTATCGCATAGGAAATCTCTTAGGAATGAAGCACCCAAAGGTGGATGGGGATCTTTTGAAAATAGTGGGTGGCAGAGATGAACTGGTCAGACAGGCAAAAGTTTTAGAACGAATTCCAGCTTTAGGCGGAGAAGAATATCTGCATTTTGACTGGAGAGAAATGAATACGGATATTACGAGGATTGATTATCGGGTAGAAGTGGTTCCAAGATTATGTGAGCTGATCGGAATCATGGATCCAAGAGAACGCCAGTTACAGGCAATTTCAAGAATATGTAAACTGCAGATGGATGTATCCGAAAGCTGTCTGTGTGCTTATTGTAATCATGTGTTAGAACAGCTGAATAAAGGAAATACAAAAGAGTTATCCAAAGCGGAGGATGAAGATTTTCTTAAATGCCTGAAAGCATTAGCTGATCTGAAAGAACCGGAATGGAAGCGTGTGTTCAGCTCTAAAGTATTTGAAAAGAAAAATGATATCACACCATCTAAAGTTTTTGAACGCATTTATCAAGGTGCAGTTATCGAAGCTTTGAAATACTCTCCGCAATATGAAGAAGGCATGTCAGATGAGATACTGGCAGCACATGGAATATTAAGTTATTCCCAGACATTAGAATGGAAAGGTGCCGTGGAGTATTGCATGACAGATCGAAATGGCACAGCGATAGAGAAGAAAATCGACACTTCCTTGAATTATTATGGAACGGTGCTTAATGCACAGACATTAGAGCATGCCGTTCCAACTTTACAAAAAGGTGTTGAAAAAATCATTGTGATTGAGAATAAAGCGAATTACGAAAGTATGGAATATGATTCAAAAGTTTTGTATATCTTTTGTCATGGCTACTTTTCGCCAAAAGAAGTTCGCTTTTTGCAAATGTTAATGAAGACAGCACCGGAAGAAATCCAGTGTTATCATTGGGGAGATATGGATTACGGTGGAATACAGATTTTTTTGTATAATGAGAAAAATATTTTCCACAAATCTGATTCCATGGAAGATGGATGTTCTTTCTTATGAGGATGCTTTGAAAAATGGAAAAGGCATTAAACTAAACAGTGAGAAGAAGAAAAAATTAGAGGCATTAAATGCTGGACAATTGGAAGCGTTGAAGCAATGTATCCTGGAAAGTGAAATGGAGATTGAACAGGAGATGTTAATAGGATAATGTGATTTATTAAGGGACAGTGGAGCAAAACCACTGTCCCTATTGTTCTATCTTATTCACAGTTCTCCAATTTCTTGGTGACATCCCATAGACATTTTTGAATGCACGTGAAAAATGCAACTGATTCGGATATCCGACAGCATTTCCAATATCTGCGATTGAGAGTGAAGTAATCTTCAAAAGCTCTGCCGCCTTGGTCATGCGATAACTAATCAGAAATTCCTGAGGGGAACGTCCAATTGTGTCATGAAAGATTTTTCCGAAATAGCTTCGGTTCAATCCGCAGGAAGCGGAAATATCTTCTACAGAAATATCATTTTGAAAATTCTGTTCAATGTACGAAAGAGCTTCTTTAATATAAAAAGTCCCGGATACTTCCGTTTTGCTTCACATGAACTGTCGCAGCAGAACGCATGAAATAATCTAAAAACAGATAAAGGTGTCCGATCAAATGAAATGGGGATTCTTCGGGATGACGGCTCAGATAAAGCATTTCTTCCATCATCTGGTTGCGAAGTTCCTTTGAACTTGCATGATAAACGGGGTGATTCAGGCTCAGACCTGCGGTTGTGACAATCTCGCGGGCCCGAAGACCGTCGAATTCTACCCACGTATATTCCACGGAAGTTTAGAATCAGCAATATAAGTATTGACCTGTCCCGGAAAAAGCATGAAGCCTTGTCCACTTTTTACCTGCCACGTGATCGTGTTTCCATTTTCATCATCTGCAAGTAATGTTCCTGTTCCGGAAATTACATAATGGAAAATGTAATGATTTCTTGCTGCAGGACCGAACGAGTGAGCCGGTGCACATTGTTCCCATCCATATTGATATAATCCCAGATCAACAAAATTTTCATTTGGAAATACAGAAAAAAAGTAAATCGCTCATATAAATCACCTCTGATAGCATTATATATCAAAATGCTAGATAACTTCAATATATGAATGAAAAAATTGCATTTTGCTATAAAACTAAAAAACTCTGATATTTATAGTGGCATAAAGATATGTTAGAATTTGATTATCAAATAGATAACCTGAATAAAAAGGACAGAAATATTCGGAATGTGTCAAAATGAAAGGTGTATGGTAAAAGGAAGGAGTAAGGAAATGTATAAAAAGAGCAATCGAATCATTTGCATGGGATTGATGCTTTGTATGACTTCGGCAATGGTACTCGGAGGTTGCGGACAGAAGAGTGAAAATAGCGGAAAGATAGAAATCGAGCTTGTACAGTATAAACCGGAGGCAGTGAAAACCTTTGAAAAGATTGAAGAAGAATTCAATGCAACTCATGATGATATTCATTTGACGATCGAATCTCCAAATGATGCAATGACAGTACTTAAAAACACGTTTTATCAGAGAAGACGCTCAGATATTATCGGAATCGGTGGAGATGTCAATTTCTCTAACTTTATTGATTCTGATATGCTTATGGATATTTCAGATTATGAAGGCCTGGACTCTATTAAACAGGCTTACCTGGATATAGACAAAGCGCTTGAATTTGTACCGGAGGATGGCGTGTATGCCGTTCCATATGTGGCAAATGCAGCAGGAGTTCTGTATAACAGAGCAATGTTTGAGGAGTATGGCTGGGAAATTCCGGAAACCTGGGATGAATTTATAGCCCTCTGTGAACAGATCCAGAGTGAAGGAATCCAGCCATTGTATTTTGGATTTAAAGATACATGGACTTGTCTTGCACCGTGGAATGCGATCGCCGTTGATCTTGCACCGGCAGATGTCTGCAGCCAGGTGAACAAAGGAGAGACAACATTTTCAAATGAATATAAAGAAGTAGCAGAAAAGACAAAGGCACTGCTTGCATATGGATAACCGAAAGATCCTTTCGCTTATGATTACAATGGAGCCTGCACCGCTTTTGCAAAAGGGGAGGCTGCCATGTATCCCATCGGAAGCTATGCGATCCCGCAGATCCAGAGTGTAAATCCAGATATGGATATTGATTCTTTTGTAATGCCGGCTAATAATGATGCATCAGAGAACAAGCTGAACTCTGGTGTGGATCTTCAGGTCAGTGTTATGAAAGATTGCGAGAACAAAGAGGCAGCATATGAAGTGCTTAATTTCCTTTTGAAAGATGAAAATGTACAGAGTTATCTGGATGAACAGAAAGCGGTTCCTTGTAAGGAAGGAGATTTTGAACTTGCTTCAACACTTGATGGAGTGAAATCTTTCATAGAAGAGGGAAGGATGGCCGACTACCAGGATCATTATTATCCTACAGAGATGGCTGTGGATGCACAGATCCAGACCTTCCTGATGAAAAAGGATAAAGATGCATTCCTGAAAAAATTTGATACAGACTGGACAAGATATAACCGTGATATCATCCGCAAAGTGGAAGATTACGAGAAAGAGCATGCGGACGAAGATTAAGGAAGGGAATTCAAGCATGGGAAAGAAATCAATGAGTGGAAGAAAAATGACCTTTCTTCTGATAACAATTCCGATCGTGGCACTGTTTTTCTGTTTTAATACATTGCCACTGATCAAAGGTGTGATTTACAGTTTTACGAATTTCAAAGGTTATGGAAGCTTTGACTGGGTAGGACTTAGAAATTATCAGGATCTTTTTACAGACAGCAGAGTCGGAGGTTCTTATCTGTTTACATTTAAACTTGCAATTGTAGCTACGATTGTGACAAATGTAATCAGTTTGATCCTTGCACTTGGACTGAATAGTAAGATTAAATTCAAGAGTGCGTTTCGTGGTGCCTACTTTATTCCTAATGTTCTCGGAGCGTTGGTTGTAGGATACATTTTCAATTACTTTTTACATACATTCTTCCGGCTTTCGGAGAAATGCTTGGAAGCAAGAGCCTTTCTTCCAGTATGCTGTCCAGTACTAAGATGGCATGGATCGCAGTTGTAATCGTGTGTGCATGGCAGTCTGTTGCAATGAATACGATTATTTATATTTCCGGACTTCAGACGGTACCGGAGGATGTATACGAGGCAGGCGCTATTGACGGTGCAACAGGATGGAATAAGTTCAGACATCTGACATTCCCTCTCATTATTCCATTCTTTACCATCAATATGGTACTTTGCATGAAGAATTTTCTGATGGTATTTGATCAGATCATGGCTCTTACCAAAGGAGGCCCGGCGCAGAGTACAGAATCAATTTCATTCTTGATCTATAACAATGGTATGAGTGGAGGACAGTTTGGATTCCAGAGTGCCAATGCGGTTATATTCTTTATCGTTATTGTTGTAATTTCTGTATTACAGATGACAATCACAGGGAAAAAAGGAGGAGCAGCTGTAATGGAAAAAATGAAAATAAAAGAACGAGTAAACTGGCCTGTAACGATTTTACTTTTACTTGGTCTGATTACGGTTGCTTTTCCACTGTATATGACAATCGTAATTGCACTGAAGAAGCCTTCTGAGATGACGAATAGTATCAGCGGAATCCTTTCCTTGCCAAGTCATTTGAGCCTTGATAATTTTGCTGAGGCAATGAGAGTGACAGATTTCTGGCATTCTCTCGGAAACAGTGTATTTATTACACTTGTAACAGTTGTCCTTTCAATTCTGATTCATTCACTGTTGGGGTATGCAATCGGAAGAAATAAGAAGAGTAAATTTTACAAATTCATTTATTTCTATGTTGTCAGCGGAATGTTTGTGCCATTTGCAATTCTGATGATGCCTGTTGTAAAACAGACGGCGCAGATGGGACTGGCAAACAGAGCAGGAGTTATTATTCTGTACGTTGTATTTTATATGCCAATGAATGTATTGCTTTATTCAGGATATTTGACAAATATCCCGATTGCATTGGAAGAAGCAGCCTGTGTGGATGGTGCGAGTACATGGAAAACATATTGGAAGATTGTTTTCCCAATCATGAAACCAACGACAGTGGCAGTTCTGACAGCACTTGGTACATGGAACGATGTTATGACACCACTTGTGATCATGTCCGGTTCAGGAAGCGGAAATACACTTCCGTTGGCACAGCTGAACTTCCAGACACAGTTTGGAACAAATTATAATCTGGCATTTGCCTCCTATCTGTTGGCATTGCTTCCGATTCTGATCTTCTATCTGATCTGTCAGAAGCATATCCTCAACGGAGTTGTTAATGGAGCAGTGAAATAATAAAAAGTAAAAAGATAGCGAAGCGAGAACAGACAGTAATGCAGATCTTGCTTCGCTAAAATGGAAAACAGGAGTATTTAGATATGGGAATCATCTACTGCGAGAAAGACAGAACGTTTACCCTACAGACAAAAGAGACTACATATCAGATGCAGGTGGATCGCTATGGATTTTTGTTACATCTATATTACGGGAAGAAAACCGATGGATGTATGGACTATCTTCTGACATATTATGACAGGGGATTTTCGGGAAATCCATATGATGCAGGAGAAGATCGTACGTATTCAATGGATACACTTCCACAGGAATTTCCTTGTTACGGGAACGGGGATTTCAGGAAGTACAGCATTTGCAGTAGAAAATGCAGATGGAAGTATGAGCTGCGACCTTCGTTACAAGAGTCATGTAATCCTTTGATGGAAAATATAATCTGGAAGGACTTCCGGCAGTTTATGCAAGTGAGGAGGAAGCACAGACACTGGAAATCTTAATGGAAGATCCGGTGACGGGAGTTAAGGTGGTGCTTCTTTATGGAGTGCTTCCCGCACAGGATATTATTACAAGAAGTGTGTGTGTGAAAAATGAAAGCAGTGGCAAAATCTATTTAAACAAAATTGAGTCAGCAAGTCTGGATTTCCTTTACGGAGATTATGAGCTTCTAACATTTTATGGTAGACATGCGATGGAGCGAAATGTTCAGAGAGTTCCGGTTGTGCATGGAACACAGAAAATCGGAAGTGTCAGAGGAACCTCCAGTCATCAGTACAATCCGATGATGATCCTTGCAGAAAAAGAAACGACAGAAGACAAAGGAAATTGTTATGCAATGTCCTTTGTATACAGTGGATGTTTCCAGGGAGAAGTGTTGAAAGATCAGTTAAACCAGACAAGAATGATGCTAGGACTTCAGGAAGAAGCTTTTCGCTATCCGTTGGAAGCAGGAGAAATGTTCCAGGCTCGGGAAGTGATTTTATCCTATTCCTCAGAAGGAATGAATCGCTTGTCTCAGAATCTGCATCATTGTATCAGACAACATATCTGCAGAGGCAAATATAAAGAAGAAATTCGTCCAATCTTGATCAATAGCTGGGAAGCAGCTTATTTCGATTTTACCGGAGATACGATCTATGAGCTTGCCAAAGCGGCGAAGGAAGTCAATATTGACATGCTTGTTATGGATGACGGCTGGTTTGGAAAACGTGATGATGATAACAGCGGACTGGGTGACTGGTTTGTGAATGAGAAGAAACTTGGTGGCACACTTGGAAATCTGATCAAGAGAATTAATGATTTGGGTGTGAAGTTTGGTATCTGGATCGAGCCGGAAATGGTTTCAGAAGACAGTGATCTTTATCGGAAACACCCAGACTGGGCATTGACGGTTCCGGGCAGAAATCCGGTCAGAAGCAGAAATCAGCTTGTATTGGATTTTTCAAGAAAAGAAGTTGTAGATGAAATTTATGATCAGATTTGCAAGGTGTTGGATCAGGGTAATATCGAATATGTAAAATGGGATATGAACCGAAGCCTGATGGATGTTTATTCTTCTGTAACAAGAGATCAGGGAAGAGTGTTACATGATTATGTATTGGGACTATATGATTTTCTGGAACGTCTTGTGCAGAGATATCCGAATCTGCTGATCGTAGGCTGCAGCGGTGGAGGTGGAAGATTTGATGCCGGTATGATGTATTACACTCCGCAGATCTGGTGTAGTGATAATACGGATGCAATTGACAGATTACGGATTCAGTGTGGAACATCCTTTGGTTATCCGGTATCGGTAGTAGGTTCTCACGTGTCAGCAGTGCCGAATCATCAGACGGGAAGAAAGACCCCACTTCATACAAGAGGTGTTGTTGCAATGTCCGGAACTTTTGGATACGAGCTGAATCTTATGAAACTTTCTGAAGAAGAAAAGCAGGAGATCAGAGAGCAAATCGCAGAATATAAGAGCTATGCGCCGATCATTCAGAATGGACTGTACTATCGTCTCTCAGATCCGACAACAGAAGAAATCTGTGCATGGGAGTTTGTGCATACAGATGAGAAAGAACAAAGTAAAGTTCTTTTAAATATAGTTATGCAGGTGATTCATGGAAATATGACAGTAAATTATGTAAAACTTCAAGGGCTTGAAGAAACAGCTGTATATCGAGAAGAAAAGAGTGGAAAAAGATACACCGGAGCTGCACTTATGTATGGCGGCATGCCGCTTCCTCAGTATTGTTTTGTGAAAGAGTAAAATAAATTGGTTGACGATGGAACAGAAAATGGTGAAGAATGTGAATAATACAGAAAAAATCTTTGCACAGCGTATGGAAAAACATCAGGATGAATTACGCTGGCTTTACATGGAGTTGTATGGAAATGATGCAATGTATGCAGAACTTTGTGAGCAGATGCATGAGTACTACTTGAAGCGTAGCACAGAGTTGAAAAAAAGAGATATTAAGAAAGAAAAGAATCCTGACTGGTTTAAGGAAAAAGAAATGCTTGGCATGATGTTGTACATTGACAACTTTGCCGGTAATCTGAAAGGTGTAGAAAAAAAGTTAGCTTATCTGAAAGAGTGTAATGTAAATTGTCTTCATCTTATGCCTTTTCTGGATACTCCGAAAGGAAAATCAGACGGCGGATATGCCGTGGCAGATTTTCGGAAAGTAAGACCGGATCTCGGTACAATGAAAGATCTTGCCAGATTGACAGAAAAATGTCATGAAAATGGTATGAATGTATGCATGGATTTCGTGATGAATCATACTTCTGAGGAACATGAGTGGGCAAAACGTGCACGAGCAGGTGAAGGAGAGTACATGAGCCGTTATTTCTTCTATGATAACGGTGATATTCCGGCAAGATATGAAGAAACCGTTCCACAGGTCTTTCCTACAACAGCACCTGGAAACTTTACATGGCTTCCGGAAATCGGACATTATGTGCTTACGACGTTTTATCCATATCAGTGGGATTTAAATTACCGTAATCCAAGAGTATTTAATGAAATGATGTATAACTTTTTTTTCTTGCGAATCAGGGAATGGATATTATCCGTATCGATGCAGTTCCTTACATCTGGAAAGAGTTAGGAACAAGCTGCAGGAATCTGAAAGAAGTACATACAATTGTAAGAATGATGCGTATGATTGCGGAAATTGTCTGCCCAAGCGTGATACTTCTTGGCGAAGTGGTTATGGAGCCGGAAAAGGTGGTGCCGTACTTTGGTACAGTTGAAAAGCCGGAATGTCATATGCTCTACAATGTGACAACAATGGCGACGACCTGGAATAGTATTGCGACAAGAGACATCCGGCTTTTTGAAGAAACAGATGGATATAGTTAGCCGTCTGCCAAAGCAATATACATTTTTGAATTACCTTCGTTGTCACGATGATATCGGGTGGGGGCTTGATTTTTGATACAATGAAACAATGGGGAATGGAAGAGCCTTCTCATAAGCGTTATCTGAATGATTATTTCACCGGAAAGATAGCAGACAGCATCAGCCGTGGAGAGTTATATAACGATGATCCTGTAACTCAAGATGCACGATTTTGTGGAACAACAGCATCCATGTGCGGAATTGAAGCAGCGGGATTTGAAGGAAATGCAGAAAAAATGCAGACGGCAATTCAAGAAGATCTCATGCTCCACGCTTACATGTTGACACAGTCAGGAATCCCGATGCTTTACAGCGGGGATGAGTTAGGACAGGTGAATGATTATAGCTATAAAGAAGATGCTGAAAAAGCATCTGATTCACGTTATCTCCACAGAGGAGCATTCCTGTGGGAACTCGCGGATAAGAGAAAAGATCTTTCTACTGTACAGGGACAATTGTTCCAGATGTTGAACCGATTGGAACAGATCCGAAGACAGGAAAATGTCTTTTCCCAGGAAGCAGAAGTATATACATATGATGTTCACAATGACAGTATTTTAGGAATCCTCAGAGAGTATAAGGGAGAACGATTTATTGCACTGTTTAATTTCAGCGAAAGTGAACAGACTGCGTGGATGCAGGAAGAAGGCATTTTCAGAAATCTGGTGAATGGTGAAATTGTAGAAGTGAAAGATCCAGTTTTGAAAGGCTATGAATTTGTTTGGATGAAATATAAAGCATAAAACAAAATGTAAAATATAGATAAAAAGATTGAAATACTGAAAGAAGAATTGTATAATTTTACCTATAACAACAAAGGAGGATCTTTTGAAATGGATCGTTTGAAAGGTAAAGTAGCTATTATTACAGGAGGTAACTCAGGAGATGGAGAAGCAACAGCAAAGATGTTCGCCAAAGAGGGCGCAACTGTTGTTATCACAGCGAGAAGAGAGGCTGCACTGGAGAAAGTAGCAGAAGAGATTAAGGCAGCAGGAGGAGAAGTTTTCGCTGTTTCAACAGATATCTCAAAGAAGGGAGATCCGGAGCGACTGATGGATCTCGTGATCAAGAAATATGGCAAGGTAGACATTCTTGTGAATAATGCAGGAATTCTTGAGGAAGGACTGAAACCAATCGATCGATTCTCAGACGAAGATCTTGATCGTATCGTAGAGACGAACGAAAAAGGAACTATGCGTTGCATGCGTGCTGCATCACAGAAGATGCAGGCAGGAGCATCTATCGTAAATGTTGCTTCTATCGCTGGAGTGAAAGGATGTGGCGGAGCTGCTTATGTAGCATCTAAAGCAGCAATCGTAGGAGTGACAAAGCATACAGCACTTCGTTTCCAGGCAACAGGAATCCGTTGTAATGCAATCTGCCCGGGAAATATCATTACACCAATGACATCAGGAACAAATCCGGCATCACTTGACCCGGATATGATCGGTGCAATGTCAACACACAGTAATCTTAGAACACCATCTTGTACAGCAGAAGATGTAGCAAATGTAATCCTGTTCTTTGCAAGCGATGAATCAAAGGCGATTACAGGACAGGCAATCGTAACAGATTTCGGAGCTATGCTGTAAGGAAAATAAGATAGCAACTATTTAAAAAGGACAGAAAGGTTAACAAAGCGAAACCTTTCTGTCCTTCTTTGTATATAAATAAAAAAGAATGTTGCAAAATGAAACATAAAAGCGTATACTAAAAGAAAAAAGCGGTGATTCTATGAAAACAAAATTTAACGAGTATTTGACAAAATTACGTAAATCCGGGTCTACACTCAGGCGCAGATGGCAGAAAAACTGGGGATTTCCAGATCGACTTATACCAATTATGAGAATGGAAACCGGACACCGGACTTTGAAGTACTGGAACGAATAAGTGAGGTGTTAGCCTGTTCCTTAGATGAATTATTTGGAAGAAAACCAACTTATGTTGCAAGTTGTGACGTGGTAAAGGAAGACAGCAGTCTGTACAATGTATCTGGGATACAAGAGGAAAAACCTAAACTTGCAATAGGAGTACAGGACTTTCGCGATTTGCGTGAAAAACAAGCCTATTATGTGGATAAAACACAGTTTATTGAACAGTTTTTAGAATCCTGGTATCAGATTACATTAATTACAAGACCGAGAAGGTTCGGTAAGACACTTAATATGTCAATGTTGGCAGAATTTCTTGACTGTACAAAAGATTCCTCCGATTTATTTTGTGGAACAAAGATTACAAAATCTGTCCACTACAAGGAGCTGAATCGATATCCTGTTGTATTTTTGTCTTTCCTTAACGTGAAAGCGGGGGATGCAGAATCTCTTTGTTATGCATTGAAAGATACTGTACGTGCGGAGTATGAGCGCTTTTATCAGATACTTAATGATGGAAGACTGTCAGAATTCCAGGTGAAAGAATTCAATATGATTTATAACAGTTTATGTCAGGAATGCATCGGAAAAGAAATAGAAAATCATGTAATTCGTTCAATTGCTGTTCTTTGTCAGGCACTGAGTACGTATTATGGAGAAAAAGTATTTTTGCTGTTAGATGAATATGATACTCCGTTTATGTCTGCAAATTCGAAGGATATTATGATGAAGTAAGAGCCATGTTGAATCGTTTTCTGGCAACGTCCCTGAAAGGCAACGATTATCTTCAAAAGGCAATTCTGACAGGAATTCAGAGAATTGCGAAGGAAAATATATTTTCGGGTCTCAATAATTTAGTTGTCTGCACAGTGCAGGACGAAGATTATGATGACTGTTTTGGTTTTTACAGAGCAAGAAGTAAAAGAGCTGCTTGCTTATTGTAAAGCAGAATTTTCAGATGAGCTGAAAAAGATGTACGATGGATATCATTTTGGCAGTACAGATGTATATAATCCATGGTCAATATCGTGTTATGCGGCAAGGAGAAGGATGGAATCTTATTGGGTTAATACAAGCGAGAACAGTATTTTACGTAATGCACTTGAAGTACAGGGAAGGTCTTTTGAGAAAGAATATGAGGCCTTGGTCACAGAAGGTGAAGTAGAAGTGACAGTAGATTTTTCAATGGCTTATTATGAAAAAAATGGACGAAGCAAATCTATGGGGACTTCTTGTAAATGCCGGAATTGTAACAATTACAAAAGAAATCGAAGAGGACTATTACCGACTTCGGGTTCCTAATCTGGAAGTGTGGAAAGTGTTCAAAGAATTAACAGCATGTCATCTGAAAATCGATGAGAGACATATGGAGAAGATGTTAAATGCTCTTAAAAAGAAAGGATATGGAACGTTTTGCAGAAGAGTATCAGAGAGTTCTTTTGGAATTGCCATCTTATCATGACCTGAAAGATGAGAATAGTTACCATATGATGACGCTTGGAATGTGTGCATTTCTTAGAAAGGATTATGATATCAAAAAGCAATCGGGAAACCGGAGAAGGCAGAAGTGATATCTGTCTTTATGCAAAACATGACAGATATCCAAATTTAATTTTGAAATTCAAGTATACCAAAGATGAAAAAAGACGATTTAGAAAAAGCTTGCAGAAAAGGCACTGGAACAGATAAAGGAAAAACAATATGACGCAGAGATGACCGGAGAAGTGTGTTATGTTGGACTGGCACATTGTGGGAAAAGAGTTACTGTTCACTCCCGTGTCAATCACTCCGTTGATTGACACGGAGGATGCATGTTTTGCTTAAATGCATCTCGCCTCATCGCCAAAGGCGATTTAAAATGGCGAGATGCGTTGCTGGTCGCACATTGTGTGAACAGTAACGGAAAAGATCTTGTATCAGATGGAGAAAAAACGGTTGACATCTATCAGACAAGCTTTTATACTAATCATGTGAAGAAAACACGGGGAGCTTGTGTACCAGGCTGAGAGGAAGTTGAGAACTTCGACCCATAACCTGATTTGGACAACGTAGGAATGTATAAAGCAGTACTTTAGAGAGATACATTTGTTGGTATCTCTTTTTTTATAATCAGGGAAAATTGAAGATTGGAGTAAGTTGAGATTGAACGAGAGTTCATGAAGGGGTGCACCACCACGGGTACATTTCTTTCATGAACTCTTTTTTCAATTATCCGGAAAGGAGTAGTTATGATTACAGTAAATGGAAAGCAGATCCAGCTGACATCTGAAATGAGTGTTGCGGATTATCTGGAGCAGAACAATTACCAGATTAATAGAATCGCAGTTGAAATGAATGAAGAAATTCTTCCGAAATACAGCTATTCAGAGACAATGCTCAAAGACGGTGACCGTCTGGAGATTGTGACATTTGTAGGAGGAGGCTGATATCAGATGGCATCAGAAAGAATATTAAGCAAAGAAGAAATCGAAACAGCGCTGAATGAACGCCATTCGCCGGAAAAACAGAAGCTTTTATCAGCCGGTCAGGTGACGATTGCCGGACTTGGTGGACTGGGTTCTAATGTAGCGTATTCACTTGCACGAATTGGAGTAGGACATCTGCATCTGATCGATTTTGATGTAGTGGATATTACCAAATTTGAATCGGCAGCAGTATTTCATGGAGCATATCGGAATGTATAAGACCGATGCGCTAAAGTCACTGCTTTTAAAGATCAATCCATATCTGGATATTCGTACAGATTGTGTGAAGGTGACAGAAGAGAATTTGAAAGAACTGTTTGCGGATGCTCAGATTGTCTGTGAAGCATTTGACAATCCGGAGGCAAAGGCCATGCTGGTAAATGGAATTCTGGAGCATTTTCCGGAGAAAAAGCTTGTGTCTGCAACAGGTATGGCAGGCTATGAAAGCAGCAATATAATCAGTACTAAGAGAATGATGAAGAACTTTTATTTATGTGGAGATCGTGTGACAGAGCCGACTTATGGGAATGGATTAATGGCTCCACGAGTTGCAATCTGTGCAGGGCATGAAGCAAATATGATCACGCGTTTGCTTCTTGGAGAAGAGGATGTATAGAAAGACATCTAAATGAATAAAAAAAGAAAGAAGGATTTAAGTTATGAATCAGAAAGATACATTTACACTTGGGGGAAAAGAATTTAGTTCACGTTTTATTCTGGGATCAGGAAAATTTTCGCTTGATCTTGTGAAAGCATGTATAGAAAAAAAGCAGGAGCGCAGATCATTACACTTGCGCTTCGTCGTGCAAATGAAGGAGGACTTGCGTGAATATTTTGGATTATATTCCGGAAAATGTCACACTGCTTCCAAATACATCGGGTGCAAGAAATGCAGAAGAAGCAGTGCGTATTGCAAGACTTTCCAGAGAACTCGGATGTGGAGATTTTGTAAAAATCGAAGTTGTCAGAGATTCCAAATATCTTCTCCCAGACAACTATGAGACAATCAAGGCAACAGAAATTCTTGCAAAAGAAGGGCTTTATAGTTATGCCATATATGTACCCGGATCTGAATGCGGCAAGAGATCTGGTGAATGCAGGGGCTGCCTGTGTAATGCCACTTGGAGCACCAATTGGTTCTAACAAAGGACTTTGTACAAAAAGACTTCATTCAGATTTTAATTGATGAGATTGATCTGCCGATTATTGTAGATGCAGGAATTGGACGTCCATCCCAGGCATGTGAGGCAATGGAAATGGGAGCGGCAGCTGTTATGGCGAATACAGCAATCGCAACAGCAGGAAATGTCGAGGAGATGGCTGAGGCATTCAAGAAAGCAATTGAAGCAGGAAGAAGTGCTTATCTTTCAGGTCTTGGAAGAACAATTGAACGAGGTGCAAGTGCATCTTCACCATTGACAGGATTTCTGGAAGACTAGGAGGCAGTTGAGATGAATGATACACATGTTAATGAAAGTATTTTAAGTGAAGAAATACTGGAAGATCAGAAGAAAAAACAGAATCGATCATATGACTTATCTTCCGGGAATGGAGGATATCGGATCAGAAATCATGGATCAGGTGATCGAGGCAATGGAAGCCTATGATTATAGTAAATATACGGCAGCAGATGTGAAAAATGCACTTGCACATTCGGAACGTACCCCGGAGGATTTCCGTGCGCTGTTATCACCGGCAGCCCTTCCGCTTTTGGAAGAGATTGCCCAGGCAGCTCAGAAGGAGACAAGAAAACATTTTGGGAACAGTGTGTATATGTTTACCCCTATTTATATTGCAAACTATTGTGAAAACTATTGTGTTTACTGTGGATTTAATTGCCACAACAAGATCAAACGTGCACAGCTTAATGCAGAAGAGATTGATAAGGAAATGCATGCTATCGCAAAGACAGGACTGCAGGAAATTCTGATCCTGACAGGGGAAAGCCGCAATAAATCTACAGTAGAGTATATTGAGAGGCGTGCAAGATCGCAAGAAAATATTTCAAAGTAATCGGGCTTGAGATCTATCCGGTCAATTCAGATGAATATGCTTATCTGCATGAGTGTGGAGCAGATTATGTAACCGTATTTCAGGAAACTTATAATTCAGATAAGTACGAGACACTTCATCTGGCAGGTCATAAAAAGAATTTTCCCATACCGTGTCAATGCACAGGAAAGAGCAGTGAAAGGTGGTATGCGAGGAGTCGGATTCGGTGCGCTTTTAGGACTGGATGATTTTAGAAAAGATGCTTTTTGCAACAGGATAGCATGCATATCTGTTACAGAGAAAATATCCACATGCAGAAATCGCATTTTCCTGCCCAAGACTTCGCCCAATCATCAATAATGACAGAATCAATCCGATGGATGTTCATGAGCCACAGCTTCTGCAGGTTGTCTGTGCATACCGGCTATTTATGCCATTTGCCAGCATTACAGTTTCGACAAGAGAGTGTGCACGTGTCAGAGATAATCTTGTAAATATCGCAGCAACTAAGATTTCAGCAGGAGTCAGCACAGGAATCGGAAGTCATGTGGAGGATATCGAAGATAAGGGCGATTGGCATAAGCGTATGCAGTACAATCGGCTGCAATTAAAAGTTTTGCATCGTTAAAATATGGTGCATGAATAGGAGCCAGTTTAATCTGTACCGGCCAGTTCTGAAGCTTTGATATTGAATCTGCAGTAGAAGCTGGTTTTTCGGACTCAGGCGTTTCTGTTCGCCGAATCTGCATGATTTTAGATCCAGGACAGCTGGAGCGAGAGGACATTGCCGGGTTTTTGGCAAATTGTTTTTTCTGTGCTTCTTTCACGGCTTCTTCATCATATGCAGGGGCTTCTCTTTCTTCAAAAGAAATGGCACCTGTGGGACATTTCGGAAGACAATCGCCTAGTCCGTCACAGAAATGTTCTCGCATCAATTCTGCCTTTCCGTCAATGATATCAATAGCACCTTCGTGGCAAGCGTCTGCGCAGGCACCGCAGCCGTTACATTTTTTCTTTATCGATCTTGATAAGCTTTCTTAACATTTTACCCTCCGTCCATAGCATTTAATGTTTGTTTCTGCTAGAATTGTAGTATGTGAAATACGACTTGTATGTTTGAGTTCCAACAAGGAGGAATGATTTTGAAAAAATATTTACCTATCCTAAGAAACAGTCCGTTTTTTAAAGGTCTTACAGATAACGAGATATTATCCATATTGCATTGTGTAAATGCAACAGCAGTTTCTAAAGAACGGGATTCCTATATTTTCAGAGCAGGAGATTCTACCGAGGTAATGGGACTTGTGGTGTCAGGCTGTGTTCTTGTTATGCAGGAAGACCTTTGGGGACATCGGAATATTTTGTCAAAATGTCATGCCAGTGATTTTTTTGGAGAACCGTATGCAGCAAGCCCGGGAGCTGTTTTAAATATCAGTGTGGTAGCGGATGAGGATTGTGAAATTATTTTTTTAAATGTTCAGAGGCTTCTGGTTTCCTGCCCAACGGCATGCGAACATCATCAGAAGCTGATCCGTAACCTGGTCGGGGTCCTGGCAAATAAGATCTGACACACATGTTGGAAAGCGAACAACAAGGGATAAATTATTATCCTATCTGTCTGCTGAATCTATCAAACATTCGTCATTGTCTTTTTGAGATTCCTTTTGATCGGCAGCAGCTGGCTGATTATCTTTTTGTATTGATCCGTTGCAGCAATGTCTACAGAGATATCAAAGTTACAAAAAGAAAGGTTTTTATAAAAACAAATCGAAATCATTTTGAATTGACTGTTTTTTTAAAGATTTGATGGATTCAGGAATAAAAATGTGATATACATTATGGAAAACATAAATTAATTTGAGAGATGTTATTAAATGTGCAAGAGGAGGAAAATTTAGATGATAAATAAATTACATTTGGCAATGATTCAATTATATAAAGGGGACGCAAAGAATTCAACATTTCTGTAAGGTGCATAGCTATGCAAAATTGCAATGGAAAATTACAAGGAAAAAGAAGGCCCGGCAATCGCAGAAAAGCTACTCGGAGAATTAGGCTTTGATCAAGATGTATCTAATCGGGTTCAGTATCTGATCGCACATCATCATACTTATGATAACATTAATGAAATTGATTATCAAATATTAGTAGAAGCCGATTTTCTGGTTAATATTATGGAGTGATGGTTTATCGAAAGAAGCGACTTTAAAAGCCTATCATAGTATTTTCAAAACAACATGTGGAAAAATGATTTGCAGGGAGATGTTTGATATTGGCGTCAGATAGCACACCAGAGAGAAAAATTAAATCCTGAGAAAAATACTAAATATTCTCTAGTTGTAAGGAAATCAAACTTTGATAGAATAAATGTATTAAAGTGTCTATTATTATCAGGAAGGAGCCGATAGGTGATGGTTATAAATTACAATGTCCAAGTAAGTCTGAACTGTGTACTTTTTTCCTCAAAAAAGAATATAGAAAATATAGAGATTGAAGCCATTTTCAACTACTGAATATGTAGCTGGGAATGGCTTTTTGTAGTATCGGAATATTCATGAAAAACAGATGCATATATAAAAAAGACACTTGACAGACAGATAAGGAGAAAAAAAGGATAATGAGAGCAGAGCAGACAGGGATTTCCAGTCCGTAGATAAGCCATGGCTGAAATATTACAGTGAAGAAGCAATTCAGGAAAAGCTTCCAGAATGTACAATGTATGATTTGATATACTAGAAAAATCAATCAAACTTAAGTCATACAGCGCTGAATTATTTTGAAAGATTAGTTATAAACTTTTTTGAAAAAGTAAATGAATTTGCAAAGCATTTCAAGCTTGCGGAATAAAAAAGAGGATGTTGTTACGATTATGTCACTTCATACTCCGAGACAATTTACAGTATATATGCTTTAAACCAACTTGGAGCAATTGTAAATTTGATTTATTTGACATTGAATGCAGAAGAGATATTAAAGCAAACAGACGAAGTGGGTTCTAAAATGTTTTTTATATCTTGAGAACGTTCAAGATAAAGTAAAAAGAGATTAAATCCAAAATGAAAGCAGAACAAATTATATATCTCCCAATTTGGAATTCCATGCCATTTCCATTAAAACAGATTGTAAACAGAAAAGCCGCTGAGACAACAGTCTGGATGAGTTTCTAAAAAAAGGGTCAAAAGGAAATAGTTCTAAAAAAGAAAGATATCAAGCCGAATATGCCTGCAGTTATTGTGTATACAAGTGGCACTACAGGTGAACCGAAAGGGGTATTGCATACGAATGATAGCTTAAATGCAATGGCTTTTCAGTATAAATTAGCAGATATGGGATTAACGACAAATTCGCAGTATTAAATGCAATTCCGCCATTCTTAGGATTTGGAATTACTGTTGGAATTCATACACAACTTGTTTTGGGATTGGAGGGATTCTACAGATTGACCCGAATGCAGATGCTGTTGCTAAGCTATGATGAAAAAGAAGCCAGAACATATGATTATAGGACCAGCTTTTATTTCTGCGATTATGAAATCATATGTAAATGCAATATGAGATGGTAAAAAACATTAGCGCTGGTGGCGGTGGCGCAATTTCTGATGAAG
>VOFI01003319.1_pt1 | contig 18876 bp, 39 predicted proteins | sample 5384131 | NCBI WGS metagenome assembly VOFI01 (sample SAMN12384728, study PRJNA508395) | human gut metagenome | isolation source: healthy gut H | host: Homo sapiens
ACGTTCCGCATCCTCCTTCTTTTTCGAAAAACAATTTGAATAGCATAGAAACCATTCAGTCCTTTTGTGTCCCTTCTTTTTTCACAAGGTATGCCAACGCTGGTTGTCGATCGCATCAAAAAATTCATTGACACACTGTGCGAACGCTTTTTATCCTGCCGCTTCACCGGACAGATAAATAATAGCGGTTATCCGGTCCGTTTGATTCATCGCCAAACTTTACAATTATTGTTGTTTCTTCCAGAAGCTGTTGCTCCTCTAATGCTTTGCGGATTCCAAAACGGATTTGTTCGTTTTTCTTTTCATTGTCACGACGGAGCATCTCTTTAAAAACGGAAGCACTCCAAGTGAGTTAACATCATATTCTGTATTTCCAATTGCTTTTTTTCTATTCTTTTCCGGATGTAATCTGTCAAACAAGCAGCCTCAAATCCTGACCGGATGCCCCTTATTCATGGAAATACAATATCACGGATGCTGTTACATTTTCCAAGGGAATTTGTGAGCATTTTTTCCACTGCCGCACTTTTCGTCATGACGACTTTTTTCTTTTCTATCAGACCGTCGGATTTTAAATCAGCAATTAGCAATTCACGATATGTCTTGTCACACAGGTATGAATCCACATCATCATACAAGAATCCCTGTAACAGACGCTCCATCCATTGCACATTCATGTCCGGTAATTTTTTTAAATTCTGTGAATAATCTTCCCCTGTATGCCTCACACATAAAAAAGCTTCCTCAATCCTTGCGATACTGCTCCCGGATAAAGTAATGGATGGTGCCAAAATCAGTGCTTTTCCGTTCATCCTGCGGATCGGTTCAATTCCCAATGTCGTTTTCCCGGATCCGGGTGCCGCTACAATATGTATTTTCCATCTGCCATGTACCTGTCTGCGTGTTCCAAAACCCTTGCCTGATACCTTCTCCATGTTCCTTTAAACTCAAAAATACCTTCGTAATTCATAATCATCCATTTTCCTCTGCTTATTCCACTTTTTCTGTGGTCTGTAACTATTATATACAACTGCCAATTTTCTTACAAGAAAGATTCCGTGTCCAATAAGAAGTATGCCTATGTTGGGATATTTAAATCATTCTGCATCCTCAAAGCAAATGAATTTAAATAGAATTTCAGGTGTGCCTGTGATAAAATATTAATAAGTTTAACAACTGAAATTTGACTGTATCATTTTGTTCATCAAATTTATTATCAAAGCGGCAACAAGTTGTTTAGATGTGTAAATCTTCATACCATTGATCATCTTTGTCCATTTTTCATCTGCGGCATTCGTTCCGTCACTCTCGTTACAAATCAGGAATATGCCTTCGCTTTTCAGCACACGGTTGACCTCGGAAAAGCATTTTACTAATCCTGGCCAAAAAGTAAACTGTTTCGAAGGCAGAAACATAATCAAAAGTCGCGTCAGAAAAGGGTATAGCAGATACATCTCCTTGAACTACATTACATTTCCCTTGTTTAATGGCGAGGGCGTTCAATTTTTGAGATTCTGCCACACTAACCTCAGAATAATCCATTCCTGTCACGTGGCCATTTCTACATCTATCAAGCCAGACCGCAATATTTGCTCCGCCGCCACAGCCGACGTCCAGAACTTCAGCATCAGACTTCGCGGAGATATTTGAGAATCCCCATTGTGATAACTTGGCGTGACCTCTGTTCATCATTTTCGTCATCAATTTTCCGCCAAAGCCTTGTGGCTTACGAGTATTTTCAAAGAAACTCATTGCATTATTCCTCCTCTCTAACTACCGATTGTTCTATTTCTTCCTTTTCTGATTTGAAATACTTTTTTGCGTATTTTTTACTTCTTTCACCAACAACTGAACATTATCATAAGCCAGACCGAATTTAAATAGCTTTTTACCTTGCTTATTATAGAAAGTAGTGACCTTTATATGGAGGATTTTATTATGTATGAAAAATATTTAGAACAGCTTGAGGAAGCCGGAAAAATCCGTAACCTTAAAGAACGTTCCATCAACTGCTATAAAAACTATGTCTCTTATTTTCTGAAATATCAGAATAAGAATCCTGAAGAGCTTACCTGTCAGGATGTCAGGACTTTTTTGCTTGCGAAAAAAGAGGAAGGACTGAAAGCCACAACCCTGAATCTCTATAATTCTGCTATCCGTTTTTTCTATCGGAATGTCCTGCATATCCTTTGGGATGATATCACGGTTCCGCGTATGATCCTGGAACATAAACTTCCGACTGTACTGACCGCCTCTGAGATTGACCGTTTGTTATCTGCTGTTGACGATATCAAATATAAGGCTATGTTCGCAATCATGTATTCTTCTGGCATGAGGGTTTCTGAAGTGATCCATCTTCACTATGATGACATCTCACGTTCAAATATGCAGATCCATGTCCGGGATACGAAAAACCGGATGGACCGCTATACCATTCTCTCTAAGCGTTGTCTGGATATCCTTACACAATACTGGTTTGAGAAAGGTCGTCCCCGTGGCATCCTGTTTCCAAATAAATTTACCGGTAATTACCTGACAGTCAGTACTTTGGAACAGGTCATGCGGCGGGCAGTAGCTGATGCTGAACTTCCGAAGACAGCAACCCCGCACTGTCTGCGCCATAGCTTTGCAACCCATCTGATGGAACAGGGCATAGAACGGCAGAACATTCAAGCTCTTCTTGGACACCGTGATCCGAAATCCACGGAAGTATATCTTCATGTCAGCAACAAATCCCTGATGGGCATTCAAAGCCCTTTTGACAGGAAAGAAGGTGCCGGCCATGAATAAACCCACCGTCCAGGATATTTTCCGGCATTTTTATCCGGCATACCTTGAAAGCTGTTCCCCATCCCCGGAACAGGCAAAAGTTGCCCGGAACATCCTGAATTGCAAAACAGGAGCTTATGGTGCGAATGTCAGTGTATGTGAAGACTGTGGTGCTGTCCAGATCCATTATAATTCCTGCCGGAACCGTTGCTGTCCCATGTGTCAGGCTGTTCCGAAGGAAATGTGGATGGATGCTCGCAGAGAGGATGTGCTTGATGCCCCTTATTTCCATCTGGTGTTTACAGTCCCTGATATTCTGAACTCTGTCATTTACAGTAACCAGAAACTGTTATATGACACGCTGTATCATGCGGCTTCCGCTACCATTCAGGAACTGACATCCGACCCAAAGCACCTCGGGGCTTCTGTTGGTTATATCTGCATCCTGCATACATGGGGCTCAGAAATGAATTTTCATCCCCATATCCATACGATACTGCTTGGCGGCGGCCTGACACCGAAAAATGAGTGGAAAGACAATGGTACGGAGTTTTTTCTACCCATATGGGCTATCTCCAGAGTCTTTCGTGGGAAATATATGGATGAGTTGAAAAATCTCTGGAATACAGATCAGCTTGAGTTTCATGGAACAGCAGAAAAATACCGTAATCATTATGCTTTCAAAAAGCTGATAGATTCCTGTTATGATATAGAATGGGTTCCTTACTGTAAGAAAACTTTTAACGGTGCACAATCTGTGATTGATTATCTCGGAAAATATACCCATAGGATCGCTATCAGCAATCACCGCATCATCCATATGGACAATGAAAATGTTACTTTTTCTGTTAAGGATTACCGGAAGGAAGGACAATGGAAGGAACTGACCCTTTCTGGTGTTGAATTTATACGGCGTTTTCTGATGCATGTGCCATCCAGACGTTTTGTCAGGATCCGGCATTATGGGCTTCTATGTTCCCGCAGCAAACACAAAAAGCTCACTTTATGCCGGAATCTCCTCGGATGTAAAAAATATCTTTCAAAGCTCAAGGATAAGGAGATGCCAGAAATATTGAAACAGCTATACGGGATAAACATCTATGTATGTAAATCCTGCGGTGGACATCTTGGAAAACCACAACTGAGAATACCGCAAAGGTGTTAAAATCCAAATCTTTTATATGTTTTCTAAGCCTCAAAATCCTGAGGTTTTATTGTTGTATCTATTTATCTGAAAATCCTTGATTAAACATAAAATTACCTCCATTTATACCTTATAGGTGTGTTTTAGTTCTATCTATCCACTTTTTGTTCGCCGATACAATCAGCATCATGGGACGGCGCATTTCATCCTGCATCCCGGAATATCCATCATGTATTCCGGCGGCTGCCGGCTCCACAATATGATTTATTATAAAACCATTTGAAAGCAGTGTATTTAGATATGTGGTCAGTGTTCTATGATATTTTGTAACCGATATTTTCTCCCAAAAAACACAGCTGTCCGTTTGCCCTCATAATAATAATTATCCACCGGAAAATGCAGTATTTCTCCTTTTTCGTTATAATGCCAGTCTTGTGTTCCATAGGCAGTAAAAACAGGATCTATGTTTTACCTTCCCAACTTCTAATTTTTTACATCATATCCCAAAAGCCTTGTCGTACTCAATAACTCCATTTAATTTGTTTTGACTTCCGTTAAGATTAAGTGCCATAAAACTTTCATCGTCAACTTCAAATGGCGCTTTTATTCCACACTCACTTGCCGGAATATATCCTGCCTTTGGATAGTATTTGGAATGTCCCAAAACAACTGAATATTCATATCCCAATTTATGTGCTATACTGTGTCCTTCTTTCATCAAAGATAATCTGATTCCCCCTGTTCTGATAATCAGGTAATACAGAAAGAGGAGCAAGCGCAAGAACCTCAACCCCTTGAACAACTGCTTTTGTAAAAAGAATATGTCCTACAATTTTTTTCGTCCTCGACAGCAACAAGAGAAAGTTCCGGAATAAACGATTTGCTTTTTCTTAATGCAGCAACTAAGTTCTGTCATTTCCATCTGTATATTCAGCATTTTCAAATGCTTCTTTTACAACATGATATACCGTATCATAATCTTCTGGTCTTTCTTGTCTTATAATCAAAATAGATACCTACATAGTTTTTAAGCTTTTTACAATTACAGGAAATGGCAAATCTACTATCTACCTCTCAATTTTTATGGCTCTGACAATGATAATATCCGGGATTTCTTTATTAAAATAGCATTCTTCGTAAAATCCGTCTATGACAAATCCGGTATCAAAACACAGATTAAAAATATCCTGTAAAGAACGATGATAATAACATTGTTTTTGCGGCTGTCCTTCAATCGCAATATCGTAATAGCTGTGCGGCGTCATATATTTTTCTGTAAGCGTTACAAAACAGGGGTGCTGTGTCGCAAATACAAATACTCCGTTATCCTCAAGCAATTTATAAACAGAGGTAAAAGCGGCTTAATATCGGTAATATCCATGACCGCCATATTGGAGACTGCTTTTTGTAAACGGCTTATTTTTTTTAATGCCATCAGACTTTTCATATTTATTACTCCCGTCAAACTGAAAGTTTCTTTTTCTTGATAAATGGGATTAGTTTTCCTTTTTTCCAATCAGCAATAACCACCTATGGTCAAAGCATATTTGTCCCTCCTTGATATAGGGAAAACCTGTTTTATCTCCAGTGAACTGCCCCTTCGTTTACTCCATTTTCGATTTGACCTAATTGAACAAAGTGAGCGTCCGAGTAGCTACTACCTATGGACTTTTAATCTTTTGTTCTTATCCATGATTATACAGGATTTCCTGTGCAGACGCTACAAAAATCAAGGATTTTCAGATAAATAGGTATAACAATTAAACCTCAGGATTTTGAGGCTTAGAAAACATATAAAAGATTTGGATTTTAACACCTTTGCGGTATTCTCAGTTGTGGTTTTCCAAGATGTCCACCGCAGGATTTACATACATAGATGTTTATCCCGTATAGCTGTTTCAATATTTCTGGCATCTCCTTATCCTTGAGCTTTGAAAGATATTTTTTACATCCGAGGAGATTCCAGCATAAAGTGAGTTTCTTTTTGTGTTTGCTGCGGGAACATAGAAGCCCATAATGCCGGATCCTGACAAAACGTCTGGATGGCACATGCATCAGAAAACGCCGTATAAATTCAACACCAGAAAAGGGTCAGTTCCTTCCATTGTCCTTCCTTCCGGTAATCCTTAACAGAACAAAGTAACATTTTCATTGTCCATATGGATGATGCGGTGATTGCTGATAGCGATCCTATGGGTATATTTTCGAGATAATTAATCCCAGTCGATAGAAAAACTCTTCTGTTTCTGCTCCACTGCTGAAAATTGCATTACAGTATTCCGTAATCACTTCTTCCTGTTCTTGGGGATAACGTTTCCAGTAATTTCTGGTATTTCTTATCAATCTCACTTACTGGCTCTTTATCCTGCTTTTAACTTCCATTCTGAATATGCTTTTCCCCATATGCTCTGTAATTGTCAGATTTACAAATTCTTGCACTTTCTCTGACATGGTACTCTCAGCTTCCTGTTTGTCTTTCTTTTCCTCATTTGATTTCTCAAGTATTGTATCATCAATATAACGAATGATTTCTCGAATATTTGACTTCATCGACTGCAGATATCCTTTCATCAGCACAGCTACTTTTCTAGCATCCGATTTTTCGGTTTCTTTTTCCAGCATATAAAACTCTTCCAATTCTTTCAGGAGATCTATCCCTGATTTCATCTGAAATTCTACATCCAGTAAATCGTCCATCACTTTATATAATTCTTCCATTGTTTATTTCTGCCTTTCCATATAGCGCCACTATATTTTCCACAATCATCAAAAATAAATTCCTGTAATCCACATTTCACAACTTCAATTACTGCAACTATCCCCATACCGATATGTGGGAGTAGAACAAACACTACTGTCGCAATAATCGCTGATTTCATTGTCCAGTCCGTACTGATTCCAAACCCAATACTCAAACTTCTGTCACAACAGAGATTCCGGCTATCAGATAGCAGAATCCAGCAGATAACCCAACCAGGAACACCAGCACAATATTCACCGCTGCAAGTACCAGCCAAACAGGAGCTGCAATAATTCGAAATGGCAGTTTTATCATAAATCTCAACATAATTCTTCCTCCTACTTTGTGCCCAGTGGACACAAGGTTATTTTAGCATATCTGCCAGATATGACTATCTCTTTTTAAACTTCGTGCCCAGTGGGCACAAAGTTCTTACCTGTCTGGAATATCCTTCCCCCAGTACATGTCATGTCGAACTTCAGCATCATAAAACTGATTGATTGTTGCAGGAGCGTTATACAATACCGTCAGCATATACTGCCGGATATTCTTCACTTTGCTTGTACTCCTGTCAAGACTGAAAAACACATACTGGATGTGTTCATACCCGACTTTCAGCAAACGGCTCTTGACCACTTGTGTAGGCACAGCTTCCCCCATTGATCTGTTGATATGTCTTTGTCGAACATATTGCATCCAGCATCAGCTCTACCAGCTCTTCTACTCGTCCAGTTCCATAGCTCTGACAAAGGATCTCATATTCGATATTATCATGAATTAACTGTCGATACTCATTTCTCTCCTGTATCCTATCTCTCCCTTTCTCTTGTTCAGATAGATATTGATAAGATTCATTTTCGTTAAATTCAGTATAATTATATTCAGTATTATTACAGTTTGTTTTTGAAACTTCTTGAAGTTTGTTTTCTAAACTTCTTGAAGTTTGTTTTTCAAACTCCTTGAAGTTTGTTTTTGAAACTTCTTGAAGTTTATTTTTCAAACTTCCTGAAGTTTGTTTTTCAAACTTCTGTGTATTTACGGGCTTTTCCGGCTCTTTTTTCGCATATTCTTCTATTTCTGTCTCTGTATTTTCTTTTCTCTCTGCTACATTTTCCGGTGTTTCTTCCGAATCAAAGATTGCTGGCTCATCTGGATATTCTGTCAGGCTGAAATTTTTCACGTAAATAACATTTGTTTTTCCAAGTCCGATTCGCCTCTTCTCAATCAATCCAATCCCTTTTTCCTGATCCAGCTCTTTTAGACAATTCACAGCCTTATTCCTGCCACAGTTAAGCATTTCCATAATCTCTTCCACCGAAAAGAAAATATATGCCCTGTCCTCTTCATCAAACCACCGGTTCTTGATGGACAGTGACATCCGGTCTAACATCAGTCCGTACAGCACCTTTGCTTCGCAGGAGAGATTTTTAAAATATTCACTTGTAAACAGCAGTTTGGGAATACGATAAAAACTGTACATATCGCATTCCATTCCTTGAAAATAATGGAATGTTGCTCTTATACTCATGACACATCCCTCCCTTCGTACTTATCAATGATTCTGATTGCTCCATTCCTCCAAAAGCTGACATATAACAGTCCGTATCTTCTGTTCATCATACTCTGGAGGAAAATACTTCTTAATTTCATCCTGTTTTAATGTTACCGTTGTTTTCTTTTTACGCTCTCCTATAACCAGGAGCCGCACAATCTCTTTTGTCAGCGTTTTTTCTTCTCGATGTTGCCTTATTTTTTTGCCTGTTCCAGACTTGGATATTTTCCGGTACTCTCATGCACTTTCTCCACCATCTCCTGTTCTGGAACCGTAAGGTAGGAAAGCTCTACACCTACCTGCAATCCGATTACATCACGATCTACTGCGTTTAATAGGTCATTCATCAGATAAGTAAGCCGGATATAGCGATACACCTGCCTTGCACTGTCATTTGCGTTCTTTCCAATGTCTTTCGCACTGATACCGCCTGATGTTCCCTGATGATTCATTGCTTCCATCTTCATACGGTAAGCAAATGCCTTTTCACTTGGGAGTATATTAGGTCTCTGCAGATTGCTGTCTACCATCGCACGGACAGCTGTATCTTGATCCATATTTCTGATAATAACCGGAACCTCTTTAAGACCAGCAAGTTGTGCCGCATGTCTCCTTCTGTGACCGGCGATGATTTCATATTCACCATCACCCAGCGGTCTGACCAGTAATGCTGTAAGAATTCCCTCTCCTTTCACACTTTCTACCAGTTCCGCCATTGCCTCATCATCATTTACTTGAAATGGATGGTTCTCGAAAGAATGTAAATGCTCAAGTGAAACCTGCTGGATATCGTTCGTTTCTTCTCCTCCGCCAAGTAATTCATCATAAGATGTCAGTTTTATCTTCGATGCACTTCTACCTTTCATCCAAAAGCACCTCCTGTGTCATCTGCCAATATGCAGCCGCTACTTTTCCTTTTGGATCATGCGCAAATATGCTGATTCCTTCCGCACTGATCTCAGCTGCTCGTACTGAAAATGGAATACTCTGTGGAAAAATCTTAATCTGGTTTCCATATGTATCAAAAAATCAGATCAGATATATCTCTTGCATAGTTCGTTCGGTTATCCACCATTGTGATCAATATACCTCCAATTTTCAGTTGTTTGTTGCTGTCTTCGCACCTTTCCTATCGTCCGTATCAGCTGTTCCAGACCCTTTACAGGAAGATAAGCCGCCTGGACAGGTATAATAACTGCATCGACACTGGCAAGTGCATTGATCGTCAGCATTCCAAGTGATGGCATACAGTCAATCAATATATAGTCGTATTCTTCTCTCATTCTTTCTATATATTGTTTTAAGACAAGTTCCCTGCTCATAATATTTACAAGTGAAACTTCCATTCCAGAGAGTTCGATGTTTGCCGGAATCAAATCAATTCCTTCCTGGTGATGTAAAATTCCCAGTGTATTTTCAAATAGTTCATCTTCTACAATCTTTGTCAGAATAGTAGCCAGTGTGATTGGTAATTCATCTGGGTTATGATACCCAAGACTTGCTGTCATACTTCCCTGCGGATCATTGTCAATCACAAGCACTTTCTTCCCTGCTTTTTTGCAAGTCCGACTGCCAGATTCACGCAACTTGTTGTCTTGCCAACCCCGCCTTTTTGTGAACACAATGCCAGCACTTTACAATCCTTCATTACTTTCTCTTCCATCCTTTTTATCCTCCCATAAATAACTTGAACCTTTCAGCATCCATAATGCTGCTTCCAAAAATGCAAGATACCGTTCTGTCATACTATCAAGAACCGGTTCTGAAATAACTGGTTTTTTTCAGACTTCAAATCTTTTGCCACATCCTCCAAAACCAAACTCATTTCCTTCATTTCTGACCGGATAATCTCAATTGTTTCTTTCTTTCCAACAACACATACATGATTGTAAATGCATGATCGGACGATATAATCCTGTTTTTTCATTCCGCTCACTTTCACTCGTTCTTCAATTGTTGCTTTTTTCATAAGAATTCACCCGAAAAGAAATGGTCGTTGTGTTGTGTTTTCCATGTCTGTCACCAGCCATCGCTTATTCCTCCTCTTCCTCATGTTTCTTATCCAGCAAACCTGCTAATTTACTCTGTGTAGACGGATACAGATGTGAATAAGTGTTCAACGTGGTTTCCACCTTTTCATGTCCAAGGCGTTCTGCAATCTCCAATGGAGCCACCCCCATATCAACCAGCATACTGGCATGGGAATGGCGGAGATCATGAAGTCGTATCCTTTTTACACCAGATTTTTCGATTCCGGTAGCCATACAATGTTCCATATGCGATTTGGTAAACCGAAAAAAGTCTTTCATTTTTCATAATTCCATACAAATGACTGCAATACTCCCTAAATTCCTCTGCCAAAGAAAATCCGGCATCGTAATCACACGGATACTCTTTCGGAGTTTTCGGCTGCGTGATCATATCCTTTTTCCTTTCAGTCTCTGATAAGATTTATTGATTGATATGGTCTTCTCCTCAAGATTGATGTCGTCATAAGTAAGTGCAAGCAATTCACCGATACGCATTCCGGTCCAGTACAACAAAAGAAACGCCATTCTTGTCTCCGGCTTATCACTTACTGTTTCCAGAAAAGCATTGAACTCTTCCTGCATCCAGAAGTCCTTCGGTTCTCCTTTACTCTTGCCAATCGCTCCTGCCTTCCTGCAGGGATTATCCTGCAGGTTATAATACCGCATTGCATAATTGAAGATTGCAGTCAGCTGGCAGTTCACTGTTTTCAGATAAGTAGGAGAATATCCTTTTCCATTCTTATCCTTATACGTCAGCAACTCATTCTGCCATGCACGGACGTCTGCCACCGTAATTTCACTGAGAATCTTTCTTTTCAAAATAAGGCTTGATTTTCAGGTCAATAATATATCGCTTCGTGTACATAGTGTTTTCTCTGAGACGGACATCCATATCTTTGTAATAAATCTCCAGAAAATTTCCAAATTCAATATCCACACCCTGGCTCTGCTGTTGCAGGAAATCTCTTTCCCATTCCTTAGCTTCACCCTTGGTCCTGAATCCTCTTTTCTGTTTTCTTTTCCGATTTCCCTGCCAGTCTTTGTAATAGACCTGTACTTTCCAGTTTTTTCCTTCTTTGTAAACCCCCATTACTAATCCTCGACTTTCATGCCATAAATCTTTTCTGCCAGGAATTTCGTAGAGATTTTTCCAGTACTACAATATATCCTTTTGCCTTCAACTCCTTGTTGTACTCTCGCATCAGACTGTATGCATAAGTTTTTGAAACTCCAAGAATTGCACACACATCATCCACATCCATATACATTTTTTCCTGCATCATACTCATACCGCTTTATCCTCCTTCAAATATTGCTCAACATGTTCCAGACCATAGATCTTGTCCTCTACATAACGGGTTGGTACCCGACCGAGAATCACATAATAGTTCTTGCTTGCCAGATCGGCATTCATTCTTTCCACCACCCGGTAAGCAAACGAAACTGATAATCCAAAGAGTTCTGCAATGTCTTCCACTGATAAATACATTTTTCTCTTACGCATGAAACCATTCCTTTCCCTCTTCCTGTGGAATCTCACAAGTATCTTCCACACCGTAGAAACGCTTCACAAAATACTTTGTCGGAACTTTTCCTCTAAGCGTCAAATATCCCTGTTCTTCCAGCTCCTTATTCAGATTTCCAATGATCTCATAAGCCGATGTCTGTTTTACCTCCAGAAGTTCACATATATCGGCTGCCTTTAAAAATAATTTGTTCTGCATAATCAGTACCTCCTGTATTTTGAATATTTATCTCTTCATATACTCTGTACTGGCAGATGTAAAATCGGACATCATTTTCCGAAATTTAGCAAATTTTCTTGTTTTTTAATTCTCCATCAGTGTGATTACTGTGTCATGGAGTTTAAGCTCATCGAAAGTAAAGAACCTTTCTGTGGTATCTGTTTTCTAAATGCAGGCAACAAAAAAACAGTCTGCCTTGACGAAAATCACTTCAATCAAAACAAACTGTTCTTCATATTTACTCTTATAGTCAAAGTGACTCATCCAGCAAACCGTTTTTCCGAAACATCTGTAAATAAAGGAGAATCCGTCTTTACAAAAACATCCGTCTTACCGTACTCACGAACCGGTGCCTTTTCTACCTTTCCTCCTAAAATATGCATCATAAGCTGAGCGCCATAGCAAAGGCCTAACACCGGAATGCCAAGCTCAAACAGTTCCTTCGTATAGGTTGGAGAATTTTCCTCATAACAACTGTTTGGTCCTCCGGTCAGAATGATCCCCTTCGGGTTCATTGCTTTGATCTGCTCAATATCTGTTTTATAAGAATAGATTTCACAGTAAACGCTGCACTCACGCACCCGGCGCGCCACAAGCTGGTTGTACTGCCCTCCGAAATCTATCACGATGACGGTTTCTCGCTTCAAAACACACGTCCTCCTTCTTAAGTAATCCTACAATAAGTTTTATTATACGTTCTTGCAAAAGGCTTGTCAAAATTATTTTTACAGCCTCTCACGCACTGCCCGCCACGCCGCTTCCAGACGTTCTAACGAAAACGCAGCATTTGCCGGACTGGTGGACGGCAGTTTTACCGCATGGATGCCACAGACCGGATACACATTTTTTTCATACAGGCTGTGCGCCTTTCCTCCATTGGTAAAAATTGTTTTGATCTGTGTTTTTTCCAAGATCATGGAAATATCATTCGGCACCACATCCCGGATTGAACTGTCACTCGATCCTTCGATCGTACAACTGTGGATGACATCCCAGACGGCAATCCGATGCCTCAGTAAAAAATCTTTTTTCTCTGGGATCGTATCCGGTATTGCATCCTCCATCAGCAATGCTAACAGTTTCCAGAAACGGTTCTGCGGATGCCCGTAATAAAACTGCTGTTCTCTGGATTTTACCGACGGAAATGTTCCTAATATCAAAACTTTGGATTCATTACTAAAAATTGGCTCAAATGTATGCGTCACGCTGTCTGCTTTCGCCATGTTATCTCTTTTTTGACGCTGTATCGTTAAAGTCCTTTCGCTAAAAATTTCTTCCGTTCCAGCCCCAGTCGCTGATACCGCTGTAGGTCACATACACTGCATCCTGCGGAATGCCAAGCTCCGTTTCATAGATGTCGCAGATTTTTGCTGTCATCTGGCTATAGGCATCCGGTGAAGCGTTTCCAAACAGGCTGACTGCCACAAACGTACCTTTTTCTAACTTCTTTCCACCCATGTAGAGTGTGTAGTCGTCATCAAATCCTACCATTAAAAACCCTTCTGATTTGTTTAATGTGGTAATCGCCTGTCCAAGCTTTGCCTTAATCGTTTCCTTTTTGTCCTCTGTCATTGGTAATGTTACTTTTGAATCAATAAATGGCATTTTTCTACCTCCTGTATTTTCATATCTGATGATATTTTTCTCATAATTTTTACTGATCAATCGCGTAAACACGCTGATCCTTTTCCTCTATGAGAGCTCACTTCATCATTTACACCTATCTAGTGATGTCCCATATGTAAATATTTTTCTCTTGTGGCAAGTCCACCGCGGATATGGCGCTCCCTGCTTATTGATATCCAAAACCTGTCTGGCTTCTTTTGCCAAAGACGGATTGATCTGCTGCAGACGCTCTGTCACATCTTTATGTACCGTAGACTTACTGATCCCAAACTCCTTTGCAGTCTGCCCTAACCGTGGCATTATGTTCAATGATATATTTTGCGATCTCGATCGCTCTTTCCTCGATATAACTTTTCAAAGTGTCTTCCTCTGCGATATTTGTTTTTACAATCTATGCAGAGTTTTACACAATTATTCTATCTCATTTCCACGGTCCATGCATCTTCATTTTTTTGTTATAGCCCGTTACACTTAAGTACTGCTGCGGACTGTTTCTCTTTAAGGCATCATATGCTGTCTGCAATGGGATCCATTCACGGTTCCTCGACGGTCCGCTGGAATCCGCCAAAAGACCTCATCTTTAGCCTCATCGTACAGCCACAGGGTGACATAATGTCCCGGCATATCCTTCCAGAAAGTATCGTCACTATTGCTGCTGATCAATACCAGCAGACCTTTGCTGTCTTTTTGCAAGCTGCTGAAATTCTTCATAAGAAGATGGTTTTCTTCCCATCTCACACTCTATTCCCATCGTTTGCAGGGTTTCCCGCATCGCATCCCAGCCAATCGCTCCGAGACCGCTGTGTGGATTGTAATTCGATACCTCCTGTGCATATTCGTACATCTGCAGCGGTGTGCACTTGTTGCCGCTGACGGTACTGTATATATTAGCCATACTGCACAGGCCACAGCCAAACTGGCTGAACTGCTGCCCGCCTGCCTCTTCATAGCACCAGGCACCGGACCACTCTCTTTTTCCTTTTCATAGGATTTCGTTCCCTGAAGATAGGAAAATACGGCATCCTCCGGTTTTGCTTTTTTTCTTCCTTTACAGGCTTTTCTTCTATGATTTTTTTTCCTTGTCTGCCGCCTGTGTTTCCTCTTCTCCGTGGGCTTTCATAGTCTGAAACTGTCCGACGGCAATCCCCTGGCATGCACCAAGAAATCCGGCAAGGCAGACCACTACCAGACCGGACATCCATTTCTTAAGTGTCTTATGTTTACTCCTCATATCCCATTGTTCCTATTCTATCCTGTTATCACCGCAAATAACTGCCTAGCCTCCTAAAGTAACATCCTGTCGGTTGTACCACTCCAGTACCTGTTCAAAATCCGCATCCGAATAGTCCGGCCAGAGATGTTCCTCCACATAAAAATCCGCATAAACCGACTGCATCGGAAGAAAACCTGACAGCTTTGCGCATACCGCCCCCTCCTGCGTCAGCATCTCAACAGCCTCTACACAGGCACTTTGAAAGGCATCGAACTGTTCTTTTGGTCTTTTACAGTTATCTGTCGTAAATCCGTAGTAAGTCAGCTCTTCCACACCATATTCCTTCGCTTTTTTAACAGCTTCATTCCCGGCTCTAAGCCGTACTGATAACCGTCTTTTTTTCTCCATCTGCTGCGACAATGCCCAGCGGCGGTTACCGTCCGGAATGATCCCAATGTGTTTTGGTATCCTCATACGCTCACCTGTCCTTTTTTCCAGTATTCCCTTTTTCCGGAAAAAATTCTTTCAGATAAAAACGCTTTTCTTATTAATATTAATAGGAAAGGATCTCATAACCGTCTTCGGTCACTAAGACCATGACTTCCCACTGCGCACTCGGCTGTCCGTCTGCCGTATAGACCGTCCAGTCGTTTTCTTCATCGACAAAAATATCTGCCTGACCCATATTGACCATCGGTTCAATCGTAAATACCATTCCCGGAACCATCAGCATTTCTGTACCGGCTTTGGAATTGTAACCAACCCATGGCTCCTCATGGAAATCAAGCCTATGCCATGGCCGCCGATTTCCCGTACAACGGTGTAACCGTTTGCATAGGCATGGTCATGGACTGCCTGACCCATATCTCCAAAGGAAGCCCCATGGTTTTACCTCGCTCTAAACCTTTTTGTATACATTCCTTTGTGACATCCACCAGACGTTTTTTTCTCCTCTGAAACTTCGCCGATACAAAACATTCTCGAAGAGTCTGAAAAATATCCGTTCAGGATCGTAGAGCAGTCCACATTGACAATGTCGCCCTCTTTTAAAAATATCCTCTTCGGACGGAATGCCGTGGCAGACCTGTTCATTAATGGACGTACATACGCTCTTTGGAAAACCCTGATAGTGCAGTGGTGCCGGGATTCCGCCCATTGCCGTGGTTCTCTCATAGACCATCTTATCGATCTCTTCCGTGCTCATTCCCGCATGGATATGCTCGCCCACATAGTCTAAGACCGCAATGTTAATTGCTGCACTGGCTTTCATGCCGGCGATCTGATCTTTATTTTTAATGATCTTGTGCGGTGGAACCCGGTGTCCCTCACTGCGAAACAGTTCTATTTTTTCATCAAATGCCTGATGGCGGGCTTTATATTTTCTTCCACTGCCACACCAGCGGGGATCATTTCTTCCTATTTTCAACTTTCATCCTCCTGATCCTCAAATTTATGGTTCAATGTCACATTTCCAAACGGTACCTTGTCCCAGAATTTCTTTTTTGACTTTCAGCTTATGCTCTTCTAACATTTTTTCATAGGCTTTCCCATTGTAGTCATAGGCGCCAAAATTCTCGCCTTCTTTGTCTGCTAAAATCTTCTGGTACTTCTCAGCAAGCGCTGCCTTATCTGTCATTTCATAGATCTCTTCATCGGTCAGTCCCGCCCGCTCTTTCTGCTCATCCGATAAGTCATAGCAGAGATCGGATGCGGAATCCCTAGCATACTGCTGCTCTTTTTCATCCAGTTCCATACCCTCTTTCTTTGCCGCTTCATAAAACATCATATCATGGACGACTCTGTCTAACACGGCTCTTTTTGCCTCTAGCCGTATAAATTTTCCATTGGTATGCAGTCCCCAATAGGCATTTGTATCATCGGATCATAGACCATTGCGCTTTCGATCTCCATCTCCTGCCTTGCAATGTAATAAGTCATGTCACGCAGTTGATAATCGGTTCCGTCTAAGGTAAATATGGTCTTATCCAGATCCTTTAAATAGTCAAACCGGTTCCGGTTTCCGTACAGTGCCGCAAGATAGATCATGATGGCTGTAGCTGCGAGAATCCCTACGATCGCAACAACCTGTTTTTTCATATAATGCTCCTCTTATGATAACGCTTCTCTTATGACTCGCAGAGCTTTGCAACAACCTGATTGCTCAGTTTTCCATCTGCTTTGCCTTTTAACTCCGGCATCACATTTTTCATGATCATTCCTTTGTTCTTCTGTGCTACAATATCTGCAAATTTTTCCATGATAAAATTCCTGATCTCTTCTTCGCTCATCAGTGATGGCGCATATTCCTGAATCACATCATAACGGAACTGATACTCTGCTTTTAAATCTTCACGCTCTGGCGGGCGGTATCAATCTGTTCTTTTACGGTTTTTAATTCCTTTAAGATCACCTGATCTACCATATCTTCTTTGATATCATCACGGCATCTGCATCGATCGCTGCCTTTTTTACGGCTGACACTAAGGATGAGATTGCCTCTTTTCTCGGTTTATCCTTTGCTTTCATTGCTGCTATCATATCTTTTTTGTAACTGTTCCATCTGCATATCTGTTTCCTCCTTATACAACTCACACTGCTACCATTATAACACTCTCCCTTTTTACTGACAATTCCTATCTCACAGCAAAAAACCTAAGAAATAAACTCTGTTATTCCTTAGGTTTCTTGTATTGATTATTTTTCTATGATTTTGCAGATACTGCTACAACAGTCGTCTTACCGTAATAATGGTCTTATAAGTTGCGTTATCGTTTCCGACGATTCCATAGGCTGTTCCCTTGGCATGGACGATCTTGCCACCGCCCATGTAGATTGCCACGTGACCTCCGCATAACAGATCAGGTCACCTGCCTGTGCATTCGCATAGCTGACTTCCTGACCGCAGCTTCTCTGGGCACCGGAAAAACTTGGGATGCTGATTCCGAAGTGTGCATAGACATAACTGGTAAATCCACTACAGTCTGCACCGGTATTCGGGTCTTTTCCACCCCAGACATATGGTTTTCCGACAAACTGCATGGCATAGTTCACGACATCCGAACCGCTGACATTCGTAGTCTTTGGTGGATTTAAGTTTCCTCCCGGTACGCTTGCATTGGAATTTGGCTTAGAAGTTCCTCCGCTGCCCCGGAGCTTCCACCGGATGACCGGCCGGATGCCGCCGCTGCTGCTGCTGCTGTTGGATGATCTTATTCTGCTCTGTGATCGTCTTCTGATATTCGCTCGCAAGGCTCTTTGCATTGGCAATCTGCGTATCCGCATTTGCACTGCTGGCTTCTTAAGTTTGCCATGGCTGTCTCAAGCTGCTTTTGCTGCTGCTTTAGATCATCCTTGGCTGTTTCTAATTCTTTCTTTTCATCCTCTACCTGTGCTTTTAAATCCTCAACCTGCTTTCTGGTCTTTTCATAATTATCTAACAGATTCCTGTCATAATCATAGACCTCATTAAAATACTCCACACGGTTGAGCATATCCGCCATACTTTTGGATTCTAACAGAGAAGAGATTACGGCACTGTCACCACGCTCATACATGAACTTAATACGCTTTTTCATTGCCTGATACTGCTTCTTCTCATTCTTCTGTGCCGTCTTTAAGTCTTTTTTTGACCTGTTTTAACTGCTTTTCATTCTGATCGATCTCTTTTTCTAAGATTCCGACATCTACCATGAGGTTGACAAGTTCTTCGTTCTTTGTGTCTAACTCGCCTTCAATCTCTTCTTTCTTATTCTCAAGATTATCAATCTTTTTATTTACATCATTCAGATTCTTTTCTGCTTCTGACTTCTTATTCTGTGCCGATGTCGCATACACTACCGCGAACTTCCAATTGTGAGTGACACTACGAGTACCAATGCCAGAACTGCTTTTTTGCCCGTCTCTGTAGTTTTCTCATCTGTTTTTTTCTCCCTTATGATTGTTGTTTTTGACTAACACCCTAAGTATAGCATCGTTAAAAATCCTTTTCAACCGATTCCAGTTTTTTTCATAAGAGATTTGGTAAGATTATGCACCCATATTTTTTACGATAAGCAGT